>Ga0137306_103867_pt1 | contig 10740 bp, 7 predicted proteins | sample Inofroosms_March_FD_97187 | JGI IMG/M metagenome (GOLD analysis project Ga0137306, IMG submission 97187) | Mouse cecal microbial communities from Vienna, Austria - N-Acetylneuraminic and N-Acetylglucosamine D2O microcosms_March | ecosystem: Host-associated > Mammals > Digestive system > Large... | reverse complement strand
AAAGAAACGAGTCATACAGATCCAGAGTGCCGTAGCCCCACTCCCGGTTAGGGTATGTGTAGTTTGGATTTCGGTTTGCACCCCGGATAAGCGTAGCCTTTACAAGGTCGCTGCCAATGGTGGGATAAGCTCCTGTGGGATACTGCTTTGAGTAGATATTAGCCACAGCCCCCGCCACATGGGCGGCAGCTACTGAGGAGCCGGTCATGCGGATCATGGGATAGACGCCGGGGACAGACGAGATTCCTGGACCGTACACATCCACCCCGGGGGCTGCCAGGTCCGGCTTTGTGCGCCCGTCCCGGGTGTAGCCTCTGCTGGAGTGGATAAAAAGGCTTCCGTCCATATGGTTGTAGGTGCTGACTGTTATGGGGAACTCCGAGTTTCCCGGAGCTACGATGGTGGTGTAAGGGTCTGCCTGGAGGAAATACGTGTCCGGAGATACGAACCCTTCAATAGGAAGCCACATATGGTAGATACCGGAAAACGTGATGGTGGGGTAGACCCGGATCCTCCATATGCCCGGAGTGGGGGCGATAAAACGTAGCAGAGCAAGATAGCTGCTCTGAAATCCTAACGTGGTGGCATAGGAGACGGAGATGGTGGTGGGCTCCAGGGAAAAGCTGATGGTGGTTTCTTTGTTGAGACTTAAGGGGATTCTCTGGACAGCCTCCCCTGCAGGGGAGACAAAGCCCACAGTGTAGATTTCCGGGGAGTTGGCCCACAGCTCGATGGCGAATCCCTTTTCCCCCTCCCCCACCCGCAGTTCCACCTCGTTATAATCCGAATACCCTCCTGCAGGTCCGTTTACCTGTCCAAGGTGGTGGTGGCGGAGCCCGGCCTCATTGCCGGCGGGGCATACGGCGGCAACGCCCATAAAGGCTCGGAGGCTGTTTAAGACCTCTCCCACCGGGGCCGCGCCGCTGTGGCCCCCATGGTTGGTGCCAAGGCCCAGGCAGATGACCAGAGGCATGCGGTGGCGGCGGGCCAGAAGCGCTAAGTAGGTAATCCCCATCATGATATCATTGCTCTGATAGGCATCCGCGTTATCCGGTATCATGTAATACTGCCGCAGGTATTGTTTGGCAGGCTTAAGTTTTACCACACCCAGATGGCATAAAGGGGCGGCCCCCACAAAGCTCATGGAAGCCTCATATCTGCCGGCGGCGATTCCTGCCAGAAAGGTTCCGTGGCCGTTTGGATCTGTGGCCGGGACCATGTCAAGAGGGGCGTCGCTTTCCAAGGCTTTGTCGATATCCTGGGCAGTATATTCTTTTCCGTAAAGGAACGGAAACAGGAAAGGGCGGTTGCCTGTCAGCTCGAACCCTCCGTTTTCGGCAGTCTGATCCCACATTCCCAGGATTCTGGTTGTTCCGTCAAGGTTGCGGAACAGGGGATTTTGGTAATCGATCCCTGTGTCAATAAGCCCTACGATAACTCCTTCGCCATTGGAACCTAAAGCAGGATGGCGGAACGTGGGGATGATCCCGGAGGCCTCCATGCTGGTGGTGTCCATCAAGCCAAAGAGCGCCGGGATAGATTCATAGGAGTGGTTGGGCACGCTTAACGGCAGCGCCTCGCTTAAGGGGACGTGATACACAACATAGGATTCATTGACATAACTAATACAGTCAGTCCCCAGAGTGTCAGCCAGTTCCTCCAGGGAGGCGGCGTTGTGGCGGTAGATAAAGTCGGCGTAGTCCTGGCCGGCTACATTGGCGGTGCAGTCGCTCATAGCTGAGATCCTGAAAAGGGTTTTCTTTATTATATGCAGAAAATGAATGAGAACCTACTGGACGGAAAAAGATAATCATAGTACAATAAACTAACGGAATAAAGAAAGGAGTTTCATTATGGGGTTTTTACTATTGATTCTTACAATCCTGCTGATCGATCTGGGGATAAAGTCTGTTATTGAGGAAGGCGATCCGGCCAGATTTCCAAGGGAGCTGGAGGGGACGGGGGGCCTTGTTATGCTTCACAAAAAGCATAACGACGGATTGCCCATGGGGGCGTTCAGAGATAAGCCGGAGTTCGTTAAAAATGTGCCGCTTATGGTGTTGTCCGCCGTGGCGGGTATCTTTTTCTGGCTGTATCCAAAGAAAGGCCACCTGGCGGAAAAGCTGGGGACCAGCCTGGTTTTGGGCGGAGGCTTAAGCAACGTGTACGACCGGGTGAAGAGAGGCTTTGTGGTAGATTATTTCAGCATTCAGTATAGAAAGTTAAAGAAAGTTGTATTTAATGTAGGGGATATCTGTATTTTTGCCGGGGCATTGATCCTGCTGGCCGCGGAGATCATGGGTAACAGTTCAGGTAGGTCTGCGCGTTCACCGCGCTGACCGTACGAAAACGTAATGGTAGCAGGCATCCGGCCCCATCGCGAAGCGATTTTCATGGCCGGATGTGTAACAGTTCAAGGGCTATCTGAACTGTTGCGATTATGGAAACCATAAAAGAGCGGTAGACGGCTGGATAATTGACAAACCAGCCGTTATCAGGTACAATAGCACCTAAAAAATAAATATATAAGGAGTGATCTTTTTGGATTCGAGTGACGTCATACAGTTGCTTGTGTTAGTTATGTTATTGGCATTATCCGCATTTTTTTCATCATCGGAAACAGCTCTTACCACGGTAAACAAAATAAGGGTCCGGACTCTGGCAGAATCCGGAGTGGAGCGGGCGGTGGTCCTGTCAAAGGTGATCGAGCAGCAGAGTAAGATGTTAAGCGCGATCTTGATCGGCAATAATATCGTCAACCTGTCGGCATCATCCCTGCTTACGACCTTGACCATAAAGGTTTTTGGAAATAAGGCGATCGGAATAGCCACCGGCGTTCTGACCCTGCTGATCCTGGTTTTTGGGGAGATCACCCCCAAGACGTTGTCCACCATCTCGGCTGAGACCATGGCATTGAGGAGCGCCGGGATCATATACGGACTGATGTGGATCCTTACTCCGGTTATCGCGGTGGTCAACAAGCTTTCACTGGGCGTGCTGATGCTCATGAAGGTGGATCCCAATAAAAGACAGGAGATGATCACAGAGGATGAGCTGCGCACCATCGTGGAGGTGAGCCATGAGGAGGGCGTTATTGAGACCGAAGAGAAAAAGATGATTAACAATGTGTTTGATTTTGGGGATTCCCTGGCCAAGGATATCATGGTACCCAGGATCGACATGACCTTTGTTGATGTGGAAGCCACTTACGAGGAACTGCTTGACATTTTCAGAAAAGAAAAATACACCCGTATCCCGGTTTATGAGAATAATACGGATAATGTGATCGGCGTTATCAACGTAAAAGATCTTCTTTTGATTGATGACCACAAAGAGTTTCATATCCGCGAACATATGCGAAAACCCCTGTTTACCTATGAGTACAAGAAGACTGCGGAGCTTATGGTGGAGATGCGGGGGACGTTTAAAAATATTGTTATCGTCCTGGATGAATACGGCGCCACGGCAGGGCTTATTACGCTGGAAGACATGCTGGAGGAGATCGTGGGAGAACTTCGGGATGAATTTGACGAGGATGAGGAGGAGAGCTTGGTTGAGACAGAGCCGGGGATCTACTGTGTGGCGGGAGGCATGAAGCTGAATGATATCAATGACCGCCTGGGACTGGAGCTGGAGTCAGAGGATTATGATTCTGTGGGAGGCCTTATTATTGGCCTTTTGGATCATCTTCCCGACGAGGGCGAGGAAGTATGCGACAAGGGGATCCGCTTTGTGGTGGAGACTGTAGATAAGAATCGGATTGATAAGATACGCATGATTTTACCTGCCCGTGAATCGGAGGAGGACAAGGAACCTGCCGCCGCGGTCTAGAGTTTTCATTCTGACTAAACCGCGGCCATGACCTTAACTGGATACGCCTCCGATGATCCCGCTCCCTGTGCAGAACGCTAGGGTGGTGAGGAGCTGGGTGGTGTCGGCTGTAAGCCCCTTGTTGATGACAAAGGATACGGCCAGCAGTACCAGAAAGTAGGAGAGGCCTGCAGAGAGGCCGCAGAAAAATCTCTGCTTTCTGAGACCTTTGCCCATGAGAAATCCGGCGAGAGCACAGGAGAGAAGGTAGATGGCATTTACTGCCATTTTTACCTGCGATTCCTTTAACCGGAATTTGTAAAGGACAAAAGAAGTAATGACCAGCAAAATACCAGACAACAGATAGGAAAATAACAGGGAGCGAAGCAATACCCTGGGAGTGGATGATGTCTCCATGGGAACTCCTTAATTTTTTCTTGGTTACACTATATTCGGGAACTGACTTAAATATGTACAAGAGTTCCAACGGGAGAAGTAAGAGATGGAGATGGAGAAGCAGGAGCAAGCGAAAGGAATCAGGATCCGCACGCTGAACTATATTATGATCGTGTCAGCGGCCGTGTTGTATGTGATATTGATCTACGCCACATTTCAGGTTTCCGTCAGATATGAGCGGCTGATTGCGGCCACGGAAGATTATATCAGCAGTGAGAAAGACGGAGTGCTGTTAAGAGAGGGCTCAGATTATCTGACAGAACAGGCCAGGCTTTATGTGGTGACACAGGAGCCAAAGTATATGGAGGCGTATTTTACAGAGAAGAATGTGACAAAGCGAAGGGAGCGCGCGCTGGAAGGCCTGCAGAGATACGAGAACAGCAATGCGGCCTATGATTTTCTTCAGAAAGCCCTGGACCACTCTAACTGTCTGATAGAGACGGAAGTATACGCGATGAGTCTTGTTGCCCGCTGTCAGGACGAGACGCATATGCCGCTTCCCCAGGAGATTTTGGATGTGGTATTTCTGGAAGAAGATGAAAAGCTTGACTTTGCGGGGAGGGTCGAGAAGGCTCAGAGCCTTGTGTTTTCTTCTGACTACCGGGATACGAAAGATATGATTGATTGCCATACCAATAATTTCCTCAATGCTATCGTGACCTGGACCAGAGGAAGGCAGACAGAGAGCGCTAAGGCGTTGAAAACCATAATCCAGAGGCAGAGATTGTGCTTTAGTATCTTTTTTGTTATAAGCGCAATTACATTTATCTTGATAATCACGTTGATTGTAAAGCCTCTGCTCGGTTTTGTAACATGTATAAAAGAGGAGAAAAGACTGGAGATTGGGGGAGCCCGGGAGTTTCGATATCTGGCATCGACCTACAATGAGTTGTTTGAGTCCAACATGGCCAATGCCAGGCGGCTGCGGCGCAAGGCGGAGATGGATCCTCTTACCGGAGTGCTTAACCGGGGAGCTTTTGAAAATATGAGGACAAAATTAGAAGAGGCGCCAGAGCCTTTGGCTTTGATGATCATTGATGTAGACAGATTTAAAGAGGTTAATGATACATATGGCCATGAGGTGGGGGATAAAGTCCTTAAGAAGGTGGCTGACGTGATCAAAAATACGTTCCGCTCACAGGACTGCGTGGCCAGGATCGGCATGGAGAAGATAAAGCCTGTGATCAGGATGAAGGCGGATTCTATGAACGAAAAGCTGGCTTTTCCGGAAGACGGGCTGCCAAGGATATCTCTGAGCATCGGCGTGGCGCTTTCTCCCCACGGGTTTAGCCAGGAGCTTTACGGTATGGCAGATGACGCCCTGTACCGAGTAAAAGCCCATGGACGGTGCGGATACTGCTTCTATGACGACGGTATTTGCAATGAGAATGATTGAAGTTCTTGCAGGATTGCGGGAGTTGTGCTATAGTTTATAGAAGCGCCTAGAGGAACACAAAGGACGCATTTTAGAGATGGAGGAAAGCAAACCATGAAAAAAGTAAAGACTTTAAGCAATAATACGCTGAAGAGCACCATGAAGAACGGCGGCTGTGGCGAGTGCCAGACTTCCTGCCAGTCCGCGTGCAAGACTTCCTGTACAGTGGGAAATCAGAGCTGCGAGAACAGCAACCGGTAAGATCTTTACTCCCAGGAAGCAGACATTCAGGCATACCTTATGGGACAGCGTCCGCCCTATCCCCAGAAAGGATATGGTTTAAGGTATGCCCTTTGGGTATGCCCCTACGGTCCCAGGGATTGTAGGGGTACTTTCTGTATTGGACGGAATTTGATCATGAAGGAGAATAACAGTGATTCATCAGTATAAAAATAATGGGTATGATATCATTATGGACATTAACAGCGGCGCGGTCCATGTAGCGGAGGATGTAGTATATGACGCTGTGGCCTGCCTGGCGGAGCAGATGCCGGATATGGAAAGGCCGGGGCCTATCCCGGAGCAGTTAAAGCAGGAAGTGAGGACCAGGCTTTTTGATACCTACAAATCCCAGGATATTGAGGACGCACTGTCAGACATACAGGAGCTAATCGATAAAGAGGAACTGTTTACCAAGGACGTGTATAAGGATTACGTCATTGATTTTAAAAACAGGAAAACCGTGGTAAAGGCCTTGTGCCTGCACATTGCCCATGACTGCAACCTGGCCTGCCAGTACTGTTTTGCGGAAGAAGGGGAGTACCACGGACGCCGGGCTCTCATGAGTTTTGAGGTGGGGAAAAAGGCCCTGGATTTCCTTATAGCTAATTCAGGAGGGAGAAGAAATCTGGAGGTGGATTTTTTCGGCGGGGAGCCGCTGATGAACTGGGAAGTGGTAAAACAGTTGGTGGAGTACGGCCGCGCCCAGGAAAAGCTCCATGATAAACAATTTCGCTTTACAATGACCACCAACGGCGTTCTTTTGAATGATGAGGTTATGGAGTTCTGCAACCGGGAGATGGGCAATGTGGTCTTAAGCCTGGACGGGCGGAAGGAAGTCAATGACAGGATGCGGCCTTTTAGAAAAGGAGCCGGAAGCTATGACCTGATCGTTCCCAAGTTTCAGAAGTTTGCCGACAGCAGGAATCAGACCAACTATTATGTGAGAGGCACTTTTACCAGGAACAATCTGGACTTTTCCCGGGATGTGCTGCACTTTGCGGATCTGGGCTTTAAGCAGATGTCCATAGAGCCTGTGGTGGCCTCCCCGGATGAGCCGTACGCCATCAGAGAGGAGGATCTTCCTCAGATTCTGGAGGAATATGACAAACTGGCTGTGGAGTATGTGAAGCGTCAGAAAGAAGGGAGAGGTTTTAATTTCTTCCACTTTATGATCGATCTAAACCAGGGTCCCTGCGTTGCCAAGCGGCTGTCTGGCTGCGGTTCCGGGACAGAGTATCTGGCGGTTACTCCGTGGGGCGACTTGTATCCCTGCCATCAGTTTGTGGGGCAGGAGGAGTTTCTTCTGGGCAATGTGGATGAGGGGATCAAAAACACCAGAGTCAGGGATGAGTTTAAGCTGTGCAATGTCTATGCCAAAGAGAAATGCAGGGACTGCTTCGCGAGATTTTACTGTAGCGGCGGCTGCGCGGCCAACTCCTACAATTTCCACGGTTCTATCACCGATGCCTATGACATTGGGTGCGAGATGGAGAAAAAGCGGGTTGAGTGTTCTATCATGATAAAAGCAGCTCTGGCTTAAGCAGGTGAATAATAAAACAAAGGAGATAAATGTTATGAAAAGCAGTAAAGGAAAGGGGATTCTGGGCCTTTTGGCAATTTTGCTGTGCATTGGCCTGTTCGGGTATTTCGGCTATGATACCATGGATGATATCAAGCTGGGACTGGACCTGGAAGGCGGCGTCAGCATCACGTATCAGGCTAAGGACCAGGACCCTTCGGCGGAGGATATGTCTGACACCGTGTACAAGCTTCAGCAGAGAGTGCAGGGGTACAGCACTGAGGCGGAGGTGTACCAGGAGGGTAGCAACCGCATAAATATTGATATTCCCGGTGAATCGGATGCCAACCGCATTTTGTCGGAGCTGGGAAAACCAGGCTCTTTGTCTTTCATGGACGAGCAGGGCAATGTGATCCTGACCGGCGACCAGGTGGCCAGCGCCAAGGCCGGAATTATGGATAAAAACGGAATTAGAGAGAATATCGTCAGCCTGACTTTGACTGCCGAGGGAAGCCAGAAGTTTGCCGAGGCGACTCAGGCCAATATCGGCAAGGTGATCTATATTATTTATGACAACACGGTTGAGTCCGCGCCCATGGTCAACACTGCCATTACCGGCGGCGAGTGCTATATTGAGGGGATGCGGGATTATGAGGAGGCAGAGAATCTGGCGGCAACCATCCGCATCGGCTCCCTGTCCCTGGAGCTGGAAGAGCTGCGCTCTAATGTGGTGGGAGCCAAGTTAGGGCAGGAGGCGATATCTACCAGCCTTCAGGCGGCGGCTATTGGATTTCTCATCGTCGTTTTGTTTATGATCGGGGTGTACCGGATTCCGGGACTGGCCTCTGCCTTGGCATTGTGTTTGTATGTAGGGCTGGAGCTGATTCTCCTGTCCGCGTTTGAGGTGACTTTGACGCTGCCGGGTATCGCCGGCATCATCCTGTCCATCGGTATGGCGGTGGATGCCAATGTCATTATCTTTACCCGCATTAAGGAAGAGATCGGTGTGGGCAAGACGGTGAAGTCTGCGATCAAGACGGGATTTTCTAAGGCTTTGTCAGCGATTATTGACGGCAACGTGACTACGCTTATCGCGGCGGTTGTGCTGTTTTGGAGAGGTTCCGGAACAGTGAAAGGGTTTGCCTCCACCTTGGCTATCGGTATTATCCTGTCTATGTTCACGGCTTTGTTTGTGACAAAGGGAGCGCTGTACGCCCTGTACGCAGCAGGATTTCAGGACGCGAAATTTTATGGCGTCAGGAAGGATGTCAAGGTTACGGATTTTCTGGGAAAAAGGAAGGTATTTTTTGCGATTTCCCTGGCAGCCATTGTGGCTGGCTGGGTGTTTATGGGAGTAAGCGCCTCCTCCGGAAAGGGAGCTCTCAACTATGGCATGGATTTTAAGGGCGGCACTTCTACCAATGTGACTTTTAATGAAGATATGAGCCTGGAGGATATCTCTTCCAAGGTGGTTCCTGTAGTTGAGCGGATTACCGGGGATTCGGAGGTTCAGACCCAGAAGGTGGCAGGAACCACGGAGGTGATTATCAAGACCAAGACCTTGAACGTTGATCAGAGGCAGGCTCTCAACGACGCTATGGTGGAGCAGTTCGGCGTTGACGCGGATAAGATCACGGCTGAGAGCATCTCTGGAGCGGTCAGCGACGAGATGAAACAGGACGCTGTGGTTGCGGTGGCTATTGCCACGGTCTGCATGCTCATCTACATCTGGTTCCGGTTTAAGGATATCCGGTTTGCGGCCAGCGCGGTTTTGGCTCTGGTTCATGATGTGCTGGTGGTTCTCACCTGCTACGCAGTGGCAAGATGGTCTGTGGGTTCTACGTTTATCGCCTGTATGCTGACCATTGTGGGTTATTCCATCAATGCCACCATCGTTATTTTTGACCGTATCCGGGAGAATCTGCAGACAAAGAGCCACAAGGAGGATCTGGCGGCTTTAGTGAACCGCAGCATTTCGGAGACATTTACCAGAAGCATCAACACGTCAGTGACTACGTTTATCATGGTGCTTGCGCTGTTTATTCTGGGAGTTTCCTCTATCCGTGAGTTTGCATTGCCGCTTATGGCCGGCATCATCTTCGGAGGGTATTCTTCCATCTGCGTCACAGGGGCGCTGTGGTATGTGCTGACCATGAAGAAAAAGGAAGTTAAGGCAGAGTAATGATGGAATACAAGATTATTGCCACCGATGGGCGGGCCAAACGGGCCCAGGTGAAGACGGTCCACGGGACCATACAGACGCCGGTGTTTATGAACGTGGGGACAGTGGGCGCCATCAAGGGGGCAGTCTCTACGGACGATCTGCGAAGCATCGGGACCCAGGTGGAGCTGTCCAACACCTACCATCTTCACGTGCGCACCGGGGACAGGCTGATCAGGGAGTTTGGGGGGCTTCACCGGTTTATGAACTGGGACAGGCCCATCCTCACGGACTCCGGCGGATTTCAGGTGTTTTCCCTGGCGGGCATGAGGAAGATCAAGGAGGAGGGAGTGTATTTTAACTCCCATATTGACGGCCGGAAGATTTTCATGGGGCCTGAGGAGAGTATGCAGATTCAGTCCAACTTAGGCTCCACCATGGCCATGGCCCTTGATGAGTGTCCGCCTCACCCGGCCACCAGGGAGTATATGCAGAATTCCGTGGACCGGACCACCAGGTGGCTTTTGCGCTGCAAGCGGGAGATGGAGCGGCTCAACGGGCTGGAGGACACCATTAACAGACAGCAGCTTTTGTTTGGGATCAACCAGGGGGGAACCTTTGAGGATATCCGCATTGCCCACGCAAAGACCATCGCGGATATGAATTTGGACGGGTATGCCCTGGGAGGCCTGGCGGTGGGGGAGAGCCACGGGGAGATGTACCGGATCCTGGATGAGACGGTTCCGTTTTTGCCTAAGGATAAACCTACTTACCTGATGGGGGTGGGCACGCCGGCAAATATTCTGGAGTCCGTGGAACGGGGAGTGGATTTTTTTGACTGTGTGTACCCGTCCAGAAACGGGCGCCACGGCCATGTGTACACCAACCAGGGAAAGCTGAATCTGTTTAATCAGAAGTATGAGCTGGATCCCCGTCCCATTGAGGAGGGGTGTGATTGTCCGGCCTGCCGGTCCTACAGCCGGGCGTACATCCGGCATCTTTTAAAGGCCAAGGAGATGCTGGGCATGAGATTATGTGTCTTGCATAATTTGTATTTTTATAATAAAATGATGGAAGAGATTCGCGACGCAATCGAAGAGCACCGCTATGGCCAGTACAAGGCAGCAAAGCTTGCCG
>Ga0137306_103866_pt1 | contig 10746 bp, 8 predicted proteins | sample Inofroosms_March_FD_97187 | JGI IMG/M metagenome (GOLD analysis project Ga0137306, IMG submission 97187) | Mouse cecal microbial communities from Vienna, Austria - N-Acetylneuraminic and N-Acetylglucosamine D2O microcosms_March | ecosystem: Host-associated > Mammals > Digestive system > Large... | reverse complement strand
AGTATATGGATTTCCTATAAGAGAAAGCCCTCCGGGCAGGATGCGCACTCGCACAGAAGGAAAATATTGCTTCGCAGTTGTGCTCGTTCATATTCTTTCAGAAAATTTTCATGCTATAATTATAGACGGATTTCCGGACAATTGCAACAGGAACGAGAGTTTGACATTTTGTCGTGTATGTAAAAAAATACAGCTTTTTGCTCCCGCTTTGTGATAAAATAAAGAAGCGCAAGGAGCAGGAGAAAATCAGGCGGGAGAGACAGGCGGAAAATTTTTCCGCAGCAGAACGGGAGTTTCCCGCAGAATGAGAAAGGAATGGGAGAACATGTTTGCAAATCTGAAGGTGCGTACGAAACTGGTTATATTGGCGGCGGTGGCAGCACTGTCTCTGTGTGCCATGGGGATTCTGAATATGAGCGGTATGGAAAAATCCTACCGGCAGTCAGTTTCCGGCATGAAAGAGGTTCTTTATGATGATTATGATGAACAGATTAAGGGACAGGTGGAAAATGTAATCACTCTGCTGGAAAAAATCTATGCAGAATATCAGGACGGTGCATACTCGGAAGAAGAGGCCAGAAAACTGGCGGCAGACCTGGTGAGAGAACTCCGTTACGGCGAGAGTGGTTACTTCTGGATTGATACATACGAGGGAGACAATGTGGTTCTGCTGGGACAGGATACGGAAGGAACCAACCGTATGGAAGCAGAAGACAGCCAGGGCTATCAGATGATAAAGGATATCATCAAAAACGGTCAGCAGGAAGACGGTGGATTTACGGAATACTATTATCCCAAAGAGGGCAGTACGGAAAATTATCCGAAGCGCGCATACAGTAAAGCCTTCGAGCCCTGGGAATGGGTAGTAGGTACCGGGAACTATGTGGACGAACTGGAAGAACTGGCGGTACAAAACAATGAATCCGTAAAAAATATATTTGAAACCACAAGGGGGATATCCATTGCAGCCATAGTAATAGTGGTTCTGCTGCTGATGGCAATCGCATTGTTTATTGTGGTGGATATTACGAAATCTCTCGGAGCAGTGGTCCGGCAGCTGAACTGTATGGCAGAAGGCGATTACACCAGAGATTATATGAAAAAATTTGTGAAGCGGCGGGATGATTTCGGCGGTCTGGCCAGAAGCATGGAAGATATGAAAACATCCATGGTGAAACTTATCAGCCAGGTGCAGACGGAATCTGAAAATATCAGTTTTGCGGCAGGTTCGGTCAACGAATGCGTAGCGAAACTGAACGACGATATTGCAAGCGTATCTGCTGCAACGGAGGAACTGTCCGCAGGTATGCAGGAAACAGCAGCCACCACCACAATGGCGGATGAATCGGCAGGAGAAATTCATGCGGCGGTACAGCAGATTGCCCGGCGTTCCCAGGATGGAGCACAGGGAGCTGCTGAAATCAAAGGCAGAGCAGAAAAAACCAATATCCGGATTAAGGGAGCGCAGGAAAAGGCAGTGCTGCTGAAAAAAGAAATCCAGCAGGATTTGGAGTCAGCCCTGGAGAATGCAAAGGTAATCGACCAGATTTACGAACTGTCCGGAGTAATTATGAACGTGGTTTCCCAGACCAATCTTCTGTCTCTGAATGCTTCTATTGAAGCGGCGAGAGCAGGCGAGGCAGGCAAAGGCTTTGCGGTGGTTGCGGGAGAAATCGGAACCCTTGCGGAACAGTCCAGACAGACGGTAATTCAGATACAGGAAGTAACTCAGGAAGTGACCCAGGCTGTGGAAAACCTTTCTTCCAATGCCAGAAAGCTGCTGGAGTTTGTAGTTAAAGATGTAACAGCGGATTACGAAGGATTCCTTACCATCGGAGAACAGTATGACCAGGACGGGGCTTCCGTGGATGAACTGATGAGCGAGTTCAGCACCATTGCACAGGAACTGTCAGGCAACATGGAAGGAATCAAAAATTCCATGAGCGATATTTCCAAAGCGGCAGAAGAAGGGGCGGAAGGCACCACAGAAATTGCCCAGCGGGCGTCCGTTATTGCGGAAGAATCTGCGGAGGTGCTGGAGCAGGTAACCAGAACAAGACAAAGTGCGGAAACTCTGCGGGCGGAAATCGGGAAATTCCATGTGAATGGAGCAGAGGATGTCCAAAAGGAAGCATAAACTGCATACAAAAGAGGATGTGGCAGAAAATTTCTGCAACATCCTCTTCTTTTACTTATGGTACAAGAGAAATCCTGTATCCAAAAACAGTTGTCGTAATGTCTGGAGAAGGGCAGATTACTGCTGTCCGCCGGACATCTGCTGTTCCTGTTTCATAATCATTTTCTTAACCATTTCTCCGCCGATAGAGCCAGCCTGAGCAGAAGTTAAGTCACCGTTGTAACCTTCTTTCAAAGGTACGCCGATTTCAGAAGCAACCTCCTGTTTAAAACGGTTCATAGCCTCTTTTGCCTGAGGTACTGCCATTTTACTTGTGTTAGAACCAGAATTGCTGTTAGCCATTTCGATTCACCTCCAAATATTTTTTCTTATTGTTTTCTGATAAGAACATCATTCCGAAATGGCTCATTCTTCGGAATGACGTCCGCCTCGAAACGTTGTTGCTTATCATGGTGTTATTATTTGCAAAGAAAAAGAAAATATTATGGAAAATATTATGTTTTCTGGTTAAAAATAGCAAAAAAAGAACTTGACAGATTCCGGCCGGATATGTGTATAGTATGGGTATGGTAGAAGTATGAAAACAGAAAGGGTGAAACATATGAAAAAACCACGTATTGCAGTGCCCATGGGAGACGCCGCGGGAATCGGGCCGGAAATTGCAGCGAAGGCGGCCGCCTCTTCGAAAGTAGCTGAGGCGGCGGAGTGCATTGTAATCGGAGAAAAGTCCATTATGGAGCGGGCGGTTCGGATTACCGGTACAAATCTTAAGCTCCACCTGATTCGGGAGCCGGAGGAAGGAGAGTTCCGCCGGGGTGTGCTGAATTTTCTGGATTTGAAAAATCTGGACGAAAGCCAGGCTGTATTTGGAAAAGTAAACGGCATGTGCGGGAAGGCCGCATACGAATATATTGAAAAGAGCATTCTTCTTGCCAGTTCCGGCAGGGTGGATGCAGTGGCCACAACGCCCATCAACAAGGAATCTCTGCGGGCAGGAGGCGTCCCTTTTATCGGCCACACGGAGATTTTCGGCGCCCTGACCCACACGGAGGATCCGCTGACCATGTTTGAGACCAACGGTATGCGGGTGTTTTTCCTGACCAGACACGTGTCTCTGCGGGAAATGCTGGATTTGATTACAAAAGACAGAATCAAAAATTATGTGAAACGCTGCCTGAAAGCACTGGAAAAGCTGGGTGTGACAGGGGGAACCATGGCAGTTGCGGGTTTAAATCCCCACTGCGGAGAACATGGCCTGTTCGGCTGGGAGGAAGTGCATGAAATTATTCCTGCAGTGGAAGAGCTTAAGGCGGAAGGATATCCGGTGGCCGGGCCCATCGGAGCGGATTCCGTGTTCCATCAGGCGGCCATGGGAACCTACAACAGCGTACTGTCGCTGTACCACGACCAGGGACACATTGCCACGAAGACCCTTGATTTTGAAAAGACCATTTCCGTCACCAACGGAATGCCCATCCTGCGCACCTCTGTGGACCATGGAACTGCCTTTGATATTGCGGGAACGGGGAAAGCGGGAGAAGTGAGCATGGTGGAAGCCATACTTCTTGCCGCAAAATATGCGCCTGCTTTTGCAGGAAAGAGCTGATTTCCTGTGGAGAAGCCAGTGAAGGGGACGGTCTGTGGGAGCTGCATGTTCTTCCACGCTTTCACCTTCCTTTAAAGCGCAGCCAGCGGAGTGTGGATGGTCTGCGGAATTTGCGGCGGTATGACCTTCCATGCCCCATCAGCTCTGCGGCGGGGGTTTGGTTTTCAGTTTGAGAAATTCTCCTGGCGTCATATGGTATTTCTTTTTAAAGGCCCGGTGGAAATAGGAAAGGTTGCGGAATCCCACGGACAGTGAAACGTCCAGAATGGAAGCGTTTTCGTCTTCCAGAAGTTCCACAGCCTTTTCCAGCCGCAGGTTGTTCAGGTATTCCACACAGGTCATGTTCATATGCTTTTTGAAAAAGCGCATAAAGTGATATTCACTGAAGTAGCACAGGCCGGCCAGGTCGGAGACGGAGACGGCGTCCATGTAATGCAGCTCCAGATAATCCAGGACGGTTTTCAGCTTTTCGGAATGAGCGGCGTTGGAGCTGTCGGAAGAAGGCACATGCTCCTTAAATTGCAGCAGCAGGAAAATTATCTGTAATAGCAGGGCTTTCAGAGCCAGCTCATATCCGGGGATTCCCCCGTCGTACAGGTTGCTGATCTGTCCGAAAATTTTCCGCAGGGAAAGATAAGCCGGATGTTCCGGTTTGATGACCGTCGGCAGAATCATTTCGTGATGGGCCAGGGGCTGCAGGTATCTGGTGGAGCAGATGTCCGTGGAGTTTCCGCCCAGAAAATTCATATGAAATACATACGTTTCCGATACAAGGCCGCAGCCTTCCGGAGAGGAGGCGGAGTGGAGAGCCAGAGGCGGAACGAAAATCAAATCTTCCGGCTCTGTTTCATATTCGGTCAAATCAATATGGTAAATCCCTTTTCCTTTTGAAATCAGCGTAAATTCCGCTTCCTCATGCCAGTGGGTAGTCAGCACCGGATATTCCGGAGAAAAAGAAGTAATATATTTCTGTATGGGGAAAAAGGATTCTCCGTGTCTGGCGTCTTCTTTCTGTTCTGAAATCAGAGAGTGTAATTTTTTCATTTCTTACCTCCTGTTTTGCAGGGCCATCTGTCCTGTCTTTATCATCCCGGCAAAGATATCTGCCGGAAAAGAGCAGGATTGTGTCATAACAGGCAAATATATTGCAAGAAAATCTGTGAATATACCATTATAATAGCAGTATCTTACAAAGAAAGAAAGCATTTTTTAAAATCTGTGTGAAAAAGATGTTAGCATATGACAGACAAAGCGTCAGAACAGGAGGAAGCAGAGATGGAAGTAAAGAGAAAATGGTGGCATGACAAAGTGGCATATCAGATTTACCCGAAAAGTTTTTACGACACCAACGGAGACGGAATCGGAGATTTACAGGGAATCATTGCAAAACTGGATTATCTGAAAGAGCTGGGCATTGACCTTATCTGGATTTCCCCCATTTACGAGTCCCCTTTTGTGGATCAGGGCTATGATATTTCGGATTATTACGGAATTGCACCGGAATTCGGAACCATGGAGGATTTTGAAGAACTGCTGGCGGAGGCAAAAAAGCGCGGAATACAGATTGTGATGGATTTGGTGATTAACCATTGTTCCGATAAACACGAATGGTTTCAGAAAGCCCTTGCGGACCCGGAAGGGGAATATGCCGATTACTTTTATTTTCGGGAAGGGAAAGACGGAAATCCTCCCGGAAACTACCGGTCTTATTTTGGAGGAAGCTGCTGGGAGCCTGTGCCGGGAACCGATAAATATTATTTTCACGCATTTGCAAAAGAGCAGCCGGATTTGAACTGGGAAAATCCGAAAATGAAGCAGGATTTGTATGATATGATTAACTGGTGGCTGGACAAGGGGCTGGCAGGCTTCCGGATTGACGCCATCATCAATATTAAAAAAGATGTGAACTTCCCGGATCTGGAGCCGGACGGCCCGGACGGACTGGCTGGCTATCACCGGGCGGTGGAGCAGACCACCGGAATCGGAAAGCTGCTGGAAGAACTGAAGAACAACACCTTTGCAAAATACGATGCTTTTACCGTGGGGGAAGTATTCAACATGCATGAAGAGGAGCTGCCGGAATTCATTGGTGAGAACGGGCATTTTTCCACAATTTTTGATTTCAGCGCCCATTGCCTCAGCGAAGGAGAGCATGGCTGGTACGACGCGCCGGACATTGATTTTAAGGAGTGGCGCGCTGCCATAGTAAATTCCCAGCTTGAAGTGCAGAACGTAGGATTTGAGGCCAATATTATTGAAAATCATGATGAGCCCAGAGGGGTTTCCAGATTTCTGCCGGAATATGCCAGAAATCCGGCGGGAACCAAGATGCTGGGGACAGTGAGCCTGCTGCTGCGGGGTATTCCCTTCCTGTATCAGGGGCAGGAAATCGGAATGCAGAACTGTGAATGGAACAGCAGCGAGGAATGGGATGATATCAGCACCAAAGACCAGTACCAGACTGCCAGAGAGGCGGGACTTTCTGAGAAAGAGGCTCTTAAGACCTGCGCAAGGATGAGCCGGGACAACGCCAGAACGCCCATGCAGTGGAGCAGTGAGAAAAACGCAGGATTTACCGAAGGCACTCCCTGGATGAAGGTAAATCCAAACTATTCCGAAATCAATGTAAAGGACCAGCAGGAACAGGAGGATTCCGTGCTTCATTATTATCAGAAACTGATTGCCCTGCGCAAATCAGAGGAATATAAGGAAGTATTTACTTACGGAGTATTTGCGCCCGTATATGGGGAGCAGGAATCTGTAATGGCTTTTTACCGGACTCTGGAAGAAGAAAACCAGGAAAACGGAGAGAAAAGAGTGCTGGTTGCAGCTAATTTCGGAAAAGAACCTGTGGAACTGCAGCCGGAATATAAGGTAAGCAAGGTGCTTCTTTCCAATCTGCCGGAAAATCAGGCCGGAGAAAAACTGGTGCTGGCAGGCTGCGGTGTTATGGTATTGGAGTGTGGAATATGAATCAGAAAGAACGAATGCTTGCCGGGCTTCCATATAAAGCCTGGATGGACGGACTGACAGAGGAGCGAAATGCAAATAAGCTGCGGATTTACCGTTATAATCAACTTTCACCGGAGCAGAGCGAAGAACGGGAGAAACTGATACGGGGAATTCTGGGAAGCTGCGGGGAGAGTATTCATGTGGAAGCGCCCTTCCGCTGCGATTATGGGTATAATATTGAAGTTGGAAATAATTTTTATTCCAATTACAACCTGACGATTCTCGATGTGGGTAAAGTAATCATCGGAGAAAACGCAATGTTTGCTCCCAACGTTTCCATTTATACTGCCGGCCATCCCGTCCATCCGGATTCCAGAAATTCCGGCTACGAATACGGAATCGGAGTCACCATTGGAAATAATGTATGGATTGGGGGAAATGCGGTAATCAATCCGGGCGTACATATCGGGGATAACGCGGTGATTGGTTCCGGCAGTGTGGTCACCGGAGATATCCCTGCGAATGTGATTGCAGCGGGGAATCCCTGTAAAGTTCTGCGGCCCATAACCGATGAGGACAGAAAATATTATTATAAAAATCGGAGATTTGACGTGAAAGATTACAACGACGGGGTTCTTAATATGAATGATTTGTGATATAATGAGGCTGTTGCAATGAGTAACATACATTTGCTTTTCGGACAGCAAACAGCACAAAGAAAGGAACATATATATCATGAAAAAAACAGGCGTATTTCTGGCAGAAGGATTTGAGGAAATCGAGGGTCTGACCGTGGTGGATATTCTGCGCCGGGCCGGAATTGATGCGGTAACCATCTCTGTTATGGGCAAAAAAGAGGTCTGCGGTTCCCATAACATTACGGTTCTGGCAGATACTTTATTCGAGGAAGTAAACTTTGAGGAATACGAAGGAGTTGTGCTTCCGGGAGGAATGCCGGGTACCACAAACCTGGGCAGCCATTCAGGCGTCCATGATATCATAACATCTTTTGCAGAGCAGGGAAAGCTGGTGGCGGCTATCTGTGCGGCGCCCGGTGTTCTGGGACAGGCGGGAATCCTGGCAGGAAAGAAAGCTGCCTGCTATCCGGGATTTGAAGATAAACTCACCGGAGCGGAAGTAACGTATGAAGAAGTGGCGGAAGACGGAAATATAATTACCAGCCGGGGCATGGGAACTGCCATTCCTTTCGGACTGAGGCTTACATCTTATCTTACCACGGAACAGAAGGCGAAAGAGCTGGCGGAGGCTATTATTTATTCCCGCGGGCATTGAGCCATGTAGCAGCCGCAGGATTTGGCCAATGCCGCGAGGGTTAAAATGTTACGCAATGAAAAAGGGACTGGAAATTTCCGGTTCCTTTTTCTTCTGCAGAAAATTTTTACGGCTGGATTATTCATTGCGGTGAAGCCTCGCTTTTAAATCTTTTCTGCAGGAATGATCGGCTTTCTGGAGAATAGCCGTCAGGTATTCCTCAGTTTCTTCTTCTGTAAATTCTCCCAGCTACCGCATATTTAATACACCCAACGCGAGCGACATCAGTTTTGAATTTTGAACTGATGGCAGATTTTTTAATATAAGAATCATTCCTGCATTTGAAAATCAACAGCATTTTAAATTCTGTGAAATAAAAACATAGCAGTTCAGCCCAGGACTTTGCACCTGCTGCAAAGTCCGTAAGAAGATGTGAATTCAGCCGGAGAATCCGGCTCTTTGCTGAAAGCAGATTTTACATGGGCCGGATTCTGTAACAGGAAGGCCGCAGGCTGAACTGTTACAGAAAAACCGCTGGTTTCCCGGCATGAAAAACCTTCCAGGACAATATAATGTAACAAAAGAACGTTGCTCTTTACAGGAGCGGAAAGGAAGTTACTGTGCTGCGAAACATAAAAATAACAACATGTCTGGCGGTACTGGTGCTTTTCGCCGGTTCCTTTTTCCTTGGAAGGTTTGCGGCTCAGGTTGCGCCCACCATCAGTTCAGCCATTCAGACGGACGCAGAGGAGAACTGGGGGCTGAGTTTTCAGGAAGAAGGAAAACTGCCGGTTGCCAACGCCACCATTCAGGAAATGGAAAAATACAATGCATGTTATGCGGAGGACACCCAGGAAAAGGTTCTTTACCTTACCTTTGACTGCGGGTTTGAGAACGGGAATACGCCTGCAATTCTGGACGCATTGAAAAAACATAAGGCAAAGGCAGCATTTTTTGTTGTGGGAAATTATCTGGAAACCAGTCCGGATCTGGTGAAACGGATGATAGAAGAAGGGCATATCGTAGGAAACCACAGCTATCACCATCCTGATATGTCTCAGATGGGAAAAGAAGAATTTTCCAAAGAGCTGGGAGAACTGGAGGCTTTATATGAACAGGTGGCGGGAACACCCATGGCGAAATATTACCGTCCTCCTCAGGGAAAATACAGCAAATCCAGCCTGCAGTTTGCAAAGGATCTGGGATACAGAACCGTATTCTGGAGTCTTGCCTATGTGGACTGGAATCAGGACAGCCAGCCTACTCATGAAGAGGCTTTTGACAAACTGCTGAAACGGGTGCATCCGGGGGCAGTGGTACTGTTACATAATACATCGAAGACAAACGGGGAAATTCTGGATGAACTGCTGACAAAATGGGAGGAAATGGGGTATACCTTCAAATCTCTGGAAGAACTGCCGAAAGCAGGATAGAGGATTTTTCATGTAATTCAGATTGGAATACTCATTGTTGTCTTTGCTAATTTGATTTATCAGATTTACAGGGAAAAAGAAATAGCCGCCGCTACCCGCAATAGTGACGGCTTATTTCTTTTTATACATCCACACCGGCATAGTCATGAATGAGACTGCAGAAATCCTCAATACTGCGGAGTTCTTCTGCGTGCTTCAGCGTATATTCTGCAATTTCCAGAGCGCGCTTCTGCACAAGGCCCATAAGCTCCGGATGTTTGATTCGGGCAAAGTCACAGGGCTGTGTCCAGTCAGAAGGCGTTCTGCATGCGGCGGTTACTGCAGCGAAGCGGACACTGTCGCAGAAAAAAGACATAAAATATGTTTCCGGAACGATGTTTCTCAGTGCGGGGCGTTTCGGTCGGTATTTTGCAAATAACTGCCTGAGGGTTTCCAGACAGCCGTCAAACAGGCCGCGAATCATATCAAGGTCGTACTGCTGCATACAAAGGCGCGACTCGTATGAAAGTTCCGGTGTTCCCAGCCAGGAAACATAATTGACAATAAAGCTGCCGGCAATTCGTCCCAAATCCCCGAAAAAGGCAGAATAGCCGCCGTATTCACAGTCAATCAGGCGTACCTCGCCGGGGGCAATCATAATATTTCCGGTATGTAAATCCGTATGGCAGATACACTGTTTTTCCTCGTAAAACCGCGTGCCCATCTCGTAGACCATCGCTTTCAGTCTCCGGTTTGCGGCTATGCGCCGATGGGTTTCGCGGGCTTCTGCCTCAAAGGGTCTGGCGGGGTTGAACAGAGCGCAGCTTTCCTGAAACAGCAAATCCAGAAGCAGTTCTTTGGCTCCCTGCGCGTCAAAAAGCTGTTCCCACTGTCTTTTCGTCCGGGTATCCAGATAAAGGTCCGAGGTAAAAAACAGCATTTCAGCCAGAAACGCTCCAATGCGTATTCCAAAGTCAGGGAACTGCTGTTGTTCTGCCAGCTGAAACCGCATATTTCTCAGATGGCTCAAATCTTCCATGCAGATAATGCCCTGCTCTGTATCCTGAAAATAAACCTTCGGCGTAATTCCGGGATAAATTACATCCATCAGCACCATGGCCCGTACTTCCTTTACAGTGCGGCCTCTGGCGGTAGGACGCAGGATACCCTCATGTTTCATCAATGCCAGTACATAAGGCATAACCTGTTTGAAAATCAGAGATTTTCCGGTATGGACATCCCTTACCTGATAAATCAGGTTGACCAGTCCCTCCGTTTCTTTGCTCCCGGAAGCAATATTTCTGATGTTCAGTTTTGCATCGGCAGGAAACAGGCCGTGTTTTTTCACGTAGCGCTCTGTTTCCAGT
>Ga0137306_103865_pt1 | contig 10747 bp, 7 predicted proteins | sample Inofroosms_March_FD_97187 | JGI IMG/M metagenome (GOLD analysis project Ga0137306, IMG submission 97187) | Mouse cecal microbial communities from Vienna, Austria - N-Acetylneuraminic and N-Acetylglucosamine D2O microcosms_March | ecosystem: Host-associated > Mammals > Digestive system > Large... | reverse complement strand
TATCCCCAAGGATTTCTGTATGTTCCAGGGATATAGAGGTAAGCACTGCCAGCAGTGGCTTTTGCACTGCATTGGTAGCATCCAGCCTCCCGCCAAGCCCTGTTTCCAGTACGGCATACTTCACCTGGTTTTTAGCAAAAATCAGCATGCCCATGGCAAAAATATATTCAAAAAAAGTAGGATGCGGCAGCCCGCGCCGCTCCATGGCCGCCACCGCCTTGTCCACCTCAAAAGAAGCCTCCACAAATTCCTGGCGGCTGCAGGGATGCAAGCCCTCCCGGCCATCTTCTATCCCGCCCATACAAAACCTCTCTTCGATATCCACCAGATGCGGGGACGTAAACAGCGCAGTCCGCTTGCCCGCCGCCAAAAGCACGCTGGCAAGAAACGCACACACGCTTCCCTTGCCATTGCTGCCTGCCACATGGATGACCTGGAACCGTTCCTGCGGATTCCCCAGCTCTGCCAGAAGCTCCCTTGTATGGGCCAAAGGATTCTTTTGCGTAAAGCGGGGGATTGCCAGAATGTTCTCCACCGTCTGCCGGTAACAAGCCTCTGCAGAAAACATTTTTCCCCTGCCAGATGTTTCATTTATGCCGATATCCATTTTGATTGCCACCCTTCCTGACGCCTTGTGCTTATCCTTTGCATTTCCTCTTACCCGCTGCTCCCCCTATGCCTAAATCTTAACTATTATAATATAAAAAAGCTCTAAAATCCAGAATATTTTTGGTAAAAACTGGATTTTCGTACGACGGCATACGACAATCCGGGTACGCCTGAATACATCGAATCAGAAAAAGAGGAACCCTGGCAATCTGCCCACGGCTCCTCCTTTTCTATGCAAAACGTTTTACAAATATACACTTTGTTCCTATTATGCCATATATTTTCACTTACTTTTTCGTAGTAACGGACTTCACCTTGGACCAGCTGGAGTAAAAGCTGGTTTTCTTCCCGGCCACTTCTACATTATGGTAAGTCCGGATACGGATGTAATATTTCTTCTTTGCCTTCAGTTTGGTAGCGCTGCGGGATACAACCTTCTTGCTTGCCAGAAGCGTCCCCGTTGTTTTCTTGGTAAACTTGCTGCTGGTGGAATACTGGATCTGGTAGCCTGTGATTTCCTTATCCTGTTTCTTCCATTTCATGGTGAAGCCTTTGGATTTCCCGCTGACCTTGGAAATAGACGTACCCTTAGGCTCAATCGTAAACGCCTTCTGTACCGTCCCGCTGTAATTACCCTTAAGCTGCACCTTCACCGTATAGCTTCCTACCTTTTTCCTGCCAGACGGATAGGAAATGCTATAATCCGTGCCCTCCCGCAGGCGGCGGTTACTGCTGTCGGTTACGGTTACGGTAGGCTTCTTGGCGCTGCCGTTATAGGTATACTTCTCGGCTGACAAGGCAACAGATTTAACCCTGGCAATTGCCGTCTCCATCCGGCTGTCGCAGCGGCTGCACTGCTGTATGGTGCTGCCGTCCTTCTGTGTCGTGGCTTTCTGGATACTTGTCTGATAGTGGTGCCCCAATGCGGCGATTGGCTCTGTGTATGTGCTGTCACAGATAATGCAGGTATAACGTTTCTCTCCCTGGGCAGTACAGGTCGGCTCCACAAGCACTTCCTGCTTGCTGTAGTTATGGACAGGCTCTTGGGTATAATAATAGGCCATTCCATGCTCTCTTGCATAATTAGCGGCATAGCTGCCATGGATGACGCCCAGCCCCAAATCCTTGTGGCATCCCCCAAAGGCATCATAGCCAATGTTAGCCACTTTCTGCGGCAGGATTACCAATTTCAGATTCAGGCATTCCACAAATGCAAACCTCCCTACCTTCTCTGTACTCTCTGGCAAAGTAATAGACGCCAGAGCCTCACAAGACTGGAAGGCCATATCGCCAATTTCTGTCACACCCTCTGGCAAAACGATGGCAGACAGACGCGTACAGCCGCTGAAAGCCTCATTTCCAATGGCTGTAATCCCCATCGGAAGGGTAATCCCCGACAGCAGATAGCAGGACTGGAACGCCCTGTCACCAATTTTTGTAAACCCTGCTGGCAGGACTACACGCGAGAGGCGGATACAGTTCTGGAAGGCGCCCTCGCCCACTGTGCCGCCCTGCGCTGCATCCCCGTCTGCCTGGGATGGGGCTGCCGCCGGCACTACCTCCGCCAGGGCAAGGCAGTTCTGAAAGGCGCCGCTGCCAATGGATGTGATTCCCTGCGGGATCTCTACCCTCTGCAGGTCAAACTGATTGGCAAATGCCTTATCCCCGATGGACACAACCTTTTTCCCATCTGCCTCAGAGGGAAGAACAAGCTCTGTAGCTGTGCCTGTATATTTTATAATTTCCAGCTCATTGCTGCCGATGTCACGGAATTGGTAATCCTGCTGCACAATCGGGTCATCCGGATCATCCGGGTCATCCGGATCGTCGGGGTCATCCGGATCACTTGGGATCTCCTCCCTGGAATAATAATATTTCATCTGGTGGTCAATTGCATATTTTTCCGCATAACTGGCTTCTTCTCCATCCGCAGGCTTCTCCACAATCAGAATCAAATCCGGGATCAATTCCAGGCTTTCGCGGATGCTGGAAACGCTTTTGGGAAGGGAAAGAATCTTTAATGCCGGCGTACAGCTCATCAGGCAGGTCTGCTCCAAGGCGGTAACGCCAGCCGGGATTTCCAAGTCTTCCCTCCCTGTAGGGCAGACAAGCACGGTATCCTTGGCCTTATTGAGCAAGAGGCCTCCCTCAGACGCATAGACGGCGTTCTCCTCATCCACGATGATTTCCTTCAGGGAACTGCAGCCGTTAAACATATCGATCATCAGGTTCTCATAACCCTTCGGCAGCTGGACGCTCTCCAGCAGCCCGCAGCCATAAAATGCCGACCCGCTGATAGAAGTAACGGTTGCCGCCACCTCAAACTTGCCTGCCATCTTTCCTGGGCAGCAGATTAACTTTGTCATATCCTTGGTGTAAAGCGCCCCGTCTTCGCTGGCTGCATACGCCGGATTCCCCTCGCTGACCGTTACCTTCTCCAGCTCCCTGCAATAAGGGAAGGGATCCCCCTCAATGCTCTCCAGCCCTTCTGGGAGAGCCACTTCTGTCAGGCCACACCCGGAAAATGCCGCATCCCCCATGCTCTTAAGCGCGCTGGGAAATACCACTTCTGTCAGGCTGCTGCAGCCTTCGAAGCCATGGGAGGCAATGCGGCTGACGCTCTTGCCATCTATCTCTGAAGGAATTTCCAGGCTCTGGTACGTTTCCCCAGGCTCTGCACGCACTTCCAGCGTACCGTCCTCCAGTTCCTCATACTGCAGCTTCACATCAGCCTCTTCCTCCTGGGAGGAAACCTCCTCCGCAAGCACAGTCCCCTGCGGCAGGCTGGAACATGCCAGCGCCATTGCCATCCCCCAACACAGTAACCTCTTTAATTTCATCTTTATAATCCTCCTTTGCCACCTTAATAACAGTTACCTCTATTCTATGGCAAATTCGCTGTAATTTCAAGTCTTTTCGCACACCTGTTGAAATTATTCGTTCCTCTTATTTGGCTTACCCCACTGTCTTAATAATCAGAATCTTATCTCCCCCTTTGATCTGCTCCGATGGAAGCTGGTTCGTCTGCATAATTTCCTGAATCGTAGTGAAATTCTCCTTGGCAATATCCCAGAGACGATCCCCTTCCTGGGCAATATAACCGATAATCCCTGGGCGCTGCTGCAGCTCTTCTAAGTCAAGCGGCTCCTGTGACACCTCCGTGATCTTTTTCACCCTCTGCTGCTCAAATACAATACAGTTTAAGCTGAGCGCGGCCTTCACTTCCACCTGGCTGCTGTCGGCCAGCACCGTGGTCAGCTGGTCTACGCCTGCCTGCAGGTGGTAACGGCAGGCCTCATGGATTCCCGGCACTTCAATCAGGTAATGGAAGGGCAGGCTATCTTTCATGGAAGCGACCGGCATCCGATCGTCTGCCGTAATATAGAGGATGCTCATCTGAAGCGTGCCTTCTACCTGGATGCCTCCTTCCACAATCTCTGTCTGCTCTACGACCACATTTCCTTCACTGGCACAGATCTGTAAGATTGGCTCCTGGTTCTTATCGACTGCCATTTTCTCCGCCATTTTGCATTTGGAGGCATTGCGCAGCAGCAGCTTTTCAAAGACTGCCTCCTCATATACTGGGTTCAGCTTCTCTTGGATGGCATATAAGTCTGCCACAACCTTTCCCTCCTCTTCTGTGAAAACCTGGATTTCCAGATCCAGCACCAGCTCCAGGTGCAGCATCCGCTCCTCCCCGTCATAATCTGGCTTGGCCTCCAATTCCAGCCCCGCAATGTCATAGGACACGTCACAGACCATATCATCCCCGCACCCATTGCAGTCAATTATGCCAGAAAACGGCAGCGCCGTCTCCATCCACTGGAAATGCTCTTCTTCCTCTTCCCCTTCATACAGGACAAATACCAGCGCTTCGCCCTTAATGCTCAACTGGTTTTCCATCAGACGCATTTCCATACCCCGCAGCTGGACGCTCTTCCACAGCAGCTGGCGGATATTGGGCTTGTTGGAGGGCAGCATGATTTCTTCCTTAAAACGGAATGTGTCCTTCTTGGCCTGGAACAGCTCCATCACGGAGAGGTTTTCTTCCAGCGCCTGCACATTTCCCCCTGCCTCTACTCCTGTCACCACCTCCTCATCATAAATCTGGTCAATCTCTGCCTTCAGCACCACCAGCGCCTTGACGCTAAGCTTCCTGGAATTGATGATCCCAATCGACAGGTCTTCCATTTCCCATTTCAGCTTCGCCGTGTCATATTCATTGGCGCCGTCAATGGCCAGGCTCTCCTGGAAGGGGATTTCCCCATTCATACTGCTGATTTTCCCCTCTTCCTGGTCGCTGCGGTACAGCAGGGAAAACCGCAGCACCCCCTTCAGCCAGACATGATCCTGTGTAATCGTGGCCTCATCGAGGCTGATTTCCCCCTTTTCCAAAATAATCCGTATTAAGTCCGGCTTGGTGTCTGGCAGGTTGAAATCGTCATCAAGGGTAATCTGCGTGACAGCTTTTCCCTTCTCCCGGTTCATATGTATATATTTTTTGATCAATTCCAAAATAAAAACGCTCCCATCCTGAATATTTGTACATTCTATTCAGGAGAAAAGCGTTTTATTCCCATGGGCAATGATTCTGGACGCCTTATGGCACAGATCCCAGAACCTTGTCCTATTTTGAAACATTTCATTAAAATCAGCACAATTTCATCCGGATGTCCCTTGTCAATACATCAGCGTAACTAAACGAAAGTAACTGCGGTGGATTTTTTTCGTCCTCATCATCAACCAAAATGGTAAACACGGACGGATAGGCTCCCTTAATAATCCCTTCCTGAATGTCAATCCTGTTGCGGCCCCTGTCCAACTGAATCATGACTTTGCTGCCAAGCTGCCCCAGAACAGATGCGCGCACCTTGCTAATGTCTGCCTGCTGTAATGCCATTCTTACCACCTCATTTCACTTTGATCTGGAATGCTGCCATTCCAATTTTAACCACTACATAGTTCTAGTATATCACTGTACTAAAGCATTGTCAAAGAAAAATCGCAACTTATTCCGTACCCCTGAATCATGTTCTCACGGAACGCGCAGTTTGGCGCGTTCCTGAACCGTGAATAGCAACAAGGTACCATACCGGAACCCCTATAAGGGCGCCATCACAGTCTCCCCCTTTCCGTGTTCTTCTGAGCGTCCCTATACTCCATATATTCTTCAACCAGCTGATCCAGCTGCACGCTGACCAGATAACATTCCTGCGTCAGAAGACCCCTTTTGGTTTCTTCATTCAGCTTCCTGCGTAAATCCTCTATTTTCTGCTGCAATTGCTGCATATCAACTGCCATCCCCTGTCTCCTTTTTCTTTCTTGCAACGGCCCTGCGCTTTTGAGGCTGTACAGAACCGCCCCCCTATCTCTTAATTTGCACCCCTGGCAAGGGAAGCTTGCCATAAGCGCCAATATATACTAAGGGCAGATTAATCTGCCCTTAGTATATATTCTTTCTGGGAAAAAAGCAAACAATATCCGTCATATTTTTACACAACAATTCGACGGCAAAGACTTGATTTCGACAAATTCTATGAAATGTATGGCGGCGCCATTTCAGCCGCCTTCCCTTACTTAAGCTGCCTGCAGGACCTCTTCCTCCCTGGCCAGCAAAATCACGGCTTCCGCCACCTTCTGGCAGAGGATGACAATCTGGCGGCAGTCCCCCTCTACCGTATTCTCCAGCTTCACATAAGCCTCATGGTTGCTCTGGATATAATCACATACGGCCTCTATACTGCCCAAGCATGGCATAAAATCCTGAAAAGCTTCCCAATACCGCTCCGCCTCGCCGCTTCGGAGATATTCCCTGAGCCCTTTTTTTAAATGCTTTTCGTAGATGCAGTGATCCTTGAGGCTCCCTGTGTAATGGGCATTGTGGGGAAATGTAAAATAATCTGCAATATAATGGAGTACCTCACCCAAGTTGCGGTAGAATGCCCGCTCATTCGCGGATTCCTTCTGCTGCCTTTCCACCAGTTCCCTCAATTCCTCCTGCAGCTTGGGGAATGTCCCCTCCATTTCATGCTTTTCCGTAAAAAAAGAAGGCTTACAGTCCGGCAGAATGCTCCCTAAATAGAAAGCCTTCTTATGTTTCACCAGCCCTTGTTCCTCCACTCTGCCTACAATATATTTTGCTAACGATATATGAGATTTTTTCCGCATTCCAACCTCCGTGGTAATCTGTAATCCGTGACGCAAAAACAGGAAGTAGAATAACTGTGATTGCAGCACTAGTTTTATTCTACTTCCTGTTCTAGTTTTTTTCAAGTGTTTTTTGCATTTTACACAAATTACCGCGGGATGTTATTTGCAATGGCAGTCAAAGCTTGCGCATTCTGTTTCGCCGCAGGTGCATGCGTTGCTTCCAGCAATGCCAATTTCCTCTGCGTGGCATTTGCAGTTTTCGTTAAAATCACAGTTGGTCGCATGGCATTTTACATCCGTGTCCTCAGAGGCCTGGCCTACGGAATTTGTCATGCTGCCGCTTCTCTCCTGGAAGCTCTCGCAGCGTGTCTCATTTGGGCGAGAAGCGTCCTGGCCGCCGATTTCAATATCTGACCTGGAACAGAGCTGGTCATCATTATACATACAATTCCTTGCTGAACATCTCAATCGCGTCATGTCAAAATCTCCTTTTTTCTGATTTTTCTGGAATAGCATTCCGAAACATGGTTAGTATCTACAGAAAAAAGAGATTTATGCATTTTAAATTTTTTACTTTTCTTTCTGTTGGTTTATTTCTGTGCTTCTTCCTTGCGGATTTCCTTGGTGCGGATTTCCTGGCAAATTTGGCTGATAAACTCCGCCAGGGGCTTTACGCCCTCATCCCCAGCAAAACGGCTCCTTACGGATACAGTCTTATCTGCCTCTTCCTGCTGCCCGACGACCAGCATATAGGGCACTTTTTCCAGGCGGCTCTCACGGATTTTATAGCCGATTTTCTCCGAACGGTTATCCGTAGTGCATAGGATGCCATTGGCCTTTAACTCTTTTTCCACTTCTGCCGCATAGGCTTCATATTTATCAGAGATCGGCAGTACGCGCACCTGTTCCGGGCACAGCCAGGTGGGGAACTTGCCGGCGTATTTCTCAATCAGCCAGGCAAGGGTCCTCTCATAGCAGCCCATAGAAGTCCTGTGGATAATGTATGGGCGTACTTTGTCCCCATTCTGGTCAATGTAATACATGTCAAACTGGGCGGCCAGCAGGGCGTCCCATTGGATGGTAATCATCGTATCCTCTTTGCCATAGACATTTTTGGCATTGATATCAATTTTGGGGCCATAGAAAGCGGCCTCGCCCACTTCCTCCGTATAAGGGATCTGCAGCTCATCCATGATTTCACGCATATGCTGCTGCGTCTCTTCCCAGACCTCTGGCTCACCGATGTATTTCTCGCGGTTGTCAGGATCCCATTTGGAGAGATGGTAAGTTACCTCTTCCTCCACGCCCAAGGTAGTCAGGCAGTGTTTTGCCAGGGCAAGGCAATTCTTGAACTCCTCCACCATCTGGTCTGGCCTTACAATCAGATGGCCCTCAGAAATGGTAAACTGGCGCACACGGGTCAGTCCGTGCATCTCGCCGGAATCCTCATTGCGGAACAGGGTGGAAGTCTCACCGTAGCGCAGCGGCAGGTCACGGTAGGAATGCTGCTCTGCTTTGTAGACATAATACTGGAAGGGGCAGGTCATTGGACGGAGCGCCAATACCTCTTTGTCGCTGTCCTTATCTCCCAGCACGAACATACCGTCGGTATAATGATCCCAATGCCCGGAAATTTTATAAAGGTCGGACTTGGCCATCAGCGGCGTCTTGGTCCGGATATAGCCCCATTCATTGTCTTCCAGGTCTTCAATCCAGCGCTGCATGGTCTGCACCATCTTCGCTCCCTTGGGCATCAGCAGCGGCAGCCCCTGCCCAATCACGTCCACGGTTGTGAACAGCTTCATTTCACGGCCTAATTTATTATGGTCGCGCTTCTTGATATCCTCCAGATGCTCCAGGTAAGCGTTCAGCTCATCCTTGGCAGCAAATGCTGTGCCGTAAATCCTCTGCAGCTGCGCACGGTCGGAATCCCCACGCCAATATGCCATGGACGAGGAAATCAGCTTGAAGGCTTTAATCGGCTTGGTACTCATCAGATGGGGGCCGGCACATAAATCCGTAAAGCCCTCGCCCTGCCTGTAGAAGGAAATCTCTGCATCCTCCGGCAGATCCTCAATCAGCTCTACCTTATAGGGCTCTTCCCTGTCCTTCATAAACTGGATGGCCTCTGCCCGCGGGAGGGTAAACTTTTCCAGGCGCTTCCCTTCCTTGATAATCTTCTTCATTTCCTTTTCCAGGCGATCCAAATCGTCCCTAGAAAATGGCTCTGCCTCGAAATCATAGTAAAACCCTTCCTCTATCGAAGGCCCAATGGCCAGCTTGGCATTGGGGAACAGCCTTTTTACCGCCTCTGCCAGCACATGGGAGCAGGTATGGCGGACGGTACGGATCCCTTCTGCGTCCCTTTGGGTGAGGATATTCAGTACGCAGTCCTCCTCCACGGCTGTCCGCAGATCCACAACTTCGCCGTTTACTTCCCCGGCACAGGCAGCCCTCGCCAGCCCCTCGCTGATATCCAGCGCAATGTCGTACACGCTCTTTGGCTCGCTGTATTCCTTGACGGAGCCGTCTTTTAATGTTATTTTCATGGTGTTTGTCCTCCTAACTGAAATATTGATAATAATAAAAATAGTAATTGCAATTCGTGGTTTTGGCGCTTCCTGATTTTGGCGCTTTGCATTTTTGGCGCATCGCGTTTTTGATGGCTCATAGCTTTGGCGTTTCTGCTGCCAAAAGAGACATATCTTCATAAAAAAAGCCCCATACACTGCCATATCCTGGCGATGCATGGGACGTAAAATACGCGGTTCCACCCTGCTTGCCCTGCTTTTCATCACAGAGCCACTCATTCTGACGATAACGGAGTCACCGGGCTGTATGAAAGCCGCTCCAAGGTGGTCTTCTGCTGCTGCCTGCCAAACCGCTTCCAGCGCCAATACGTTATGTTGATCGTATGGGCGGTTTTCTCTGCCTGAGTTCCCTCGCTCTCGCGCCCGATGCACTAGAACATGGAACAAATAACGGAACTGTATGCTGCATGTTCACAGGCAATATAGGCAAGGAAGGAATCTCTCGGCATTTCACAGCTTACTCTTCTTGTCAACGCTTTTTCTTATCGTTAAGATAAATCATATTGTAAAATCTGATAAGGTATAATATACTCCTTTTCTTCTCATTTGTAAAGGGAAAAATTTTGGGAAGCATTTAAAATGTTTTAGAAACGTTATTTTCATGGGGGAAGGAAAAGTGGCGATACGGATCGCTGCGGAAATGGGAAGGCCGCAACAGAAACACGCTCTCGCTCTATCCGGGACTTAGCAGTACTAAGCTCGAAAACACCTCGCTAAGTACTGACGTCCCTCTACGGTTTCTTTATGCGGCCTTCCCATTTCCTCCGCTACGGATTGAAAATTGCTACATTTCCCTGCATAAACGGAATCTTGTCTTTACTGTAAAAATAATATTCGCTATATAAACTATCACAGCCAATACCAGCTGGCCGGGGCAAGCCATCCCCTTAAGCAGACAATCCAGGGGCGGGTTTAGCGGAGGGGAAATCCAGCGCTTTGAGAGGCTTGCACGTGAAGGCTCTCCTGAACGTGCAATGTGCCACAGCCTGTACCCTACGGTCTGCATGCCTCTCTTAGCGATTAGTTCCCCGAAGCGTTGCCCCGTCTGTGTAGGGGATGGATTGGGCTGACCAGCGTCCGTATGGCCTGGCTATCCATCGTATTGCCTCAACAGAACTTTATTTATTCTTCCCACAGCATTTCTTGTATTTCTTACCACTCCCGCATGGACAGGGATCATTGGGGTAAATCTTCTGCTCCTTGACAATTGTGCCCGACTTCTTCTGCTCCAGATACAGACGGTGCCTGGTGTCTGCGTCGTAAATTTTCTCCCACTGGGGCAGCTCATAGAGCCAGTCTGCCTTGGCGTCCACCATATTTTTATAAAGCTTCTCCTTGTCAAAGGCAAGGCTTACATGGGTATTCTCCTCCATCTCCTCAATGGGATTGGGCGTCAC
>Ga0137306_103864_pt1 | contig 10747 bp, 7 predicted proteins | sample Inofroosms_March_FD_97187 | JGI IMG/M metagenome (GOLD analysis project Ga0137306, IMG submission 97187) | Mouse cecal microbial communities from Vienna, Austria - N-Acetylneuraminic and N-Acetylglucosamine D2O microcosms_March | ecosystem: Host-associated > Mammals > Digestive system > Large... | reverse complement strand
ATCCAGGCTGCGGACGGAGATATTGAACGCGCTGAGTACGGCATCATTTACATTGACGAGATAGACAAGATTACGAGAAAATCTGAGAATCCTTCCATTACCCGTGATGTCTCGGGCGAGGGTGTACAGCAGGCACTTCTTAAGATCATCGAGGGTACGGTTGCCAATGTACCGCCCCAGGGCGGCAGGAAGCATCCCCATCAGGAGCTGATCCAGATTGACACGACGAATATTCTGTTTATCTGCGGCGGCGCATTTGAAGGAATTGACAAGATCATTGAGAAACGGATCGACAAAAAGTCGATCGGGTTTAATGCAGAGATTGCAAGCAAGCATGAAAATAACATGGATGTCCTGCTCTCACAGGTGCTTCCCCAGGATCTGATCAAGTTCGGGCTGATCCCCGAGCTGGTAGGAAGGGTTCCGGTGAATGTATCCTTAGAGCTTCTTGACAAGGAAGCGCTGATGCGTATCCTGACGGAGCCAAGGAATGCGCTGGTGAAGCAGTATCAGAAGATGATGGAGTTAGACGGCGTGAAGCTTACCTTTGAAGAGAAGGCGCTGGAAGAGATCGCTGACATCTCCCTGAAGAGGAAGACAGGGGCCAGAGGACTTCGCGCTATTATGGAAGATGTGATGATGGACATCATGTATGATTCACCGTCAGATGAGACGCTGCAGGCGTGCTGTATCACGGAGGATGTCGTGAAAGGTTACGGACTGGCGGAGTGTACACATGCGGCTATTCGGTCTGAAAGTGCATAGTGATGATAGACAGGTTGATTGACGAATATTGATTCGTATGTGGGGCGGGTGCAAAGGATAGTTGCGCCTGCTTTTTTACTTCATTTTTATTGAAAAGCAGAGATTACCGTTACGGTCCATGTTGTGATCGGTGACGGATGATGATCAGGAGAGAAGATATGGAAAATAATACAAGAACCCTGCCTATGGTGGCGCTGCGGGGGATGACAGTATTGCCGGAGATGGTGATCCATTTTGACGTAAGCCGGGAAAAGTCGCTGGCGGCCATCGAACAGGCCATGGAGGAGGAGCAGAAGCTGTTTTTAACTGCCCAGAGAAGACCGGATACGGAAGATCCGGGGCTTGAGGATGTATATGAGACCGGCTGCATCGTTACGATCAAGCAGATCATCAAATTACCGAAGAGGCTGAGCCGTGTGCTCATTACAGCGGATGCACGCGCCAGGATGAATTATGTGGAGGATACCGGAGCGTACCTTCTTGCTAATGTGTCGGTGGTGGAGGATGTAGATACCTCGGCAGAGGAGATCGGCGCGGAGAAGTATCCGTTAAATATGGAGGCCATGGTGCTTGGCCTTAAGGATATTTTCAAGGAATATATGGATAAGAATCCGAAGGCTTATAAGGAAATGGCGGCGCAGGTGGGAGAGATTAAGGAACTGAGGAAGCTGGTGGATGTGATCGCCGCCAATTTCCCGCTCCCCTACCTGCAGCGGCAGGAGCTTTTGGAGGAAGTGAACCTTATGCGCCGTTATGACATGCTGGCGGCTAAGATCGTCCATGAGGTGCAGGTACAGGGCATCAAGGAGGAGATTCAGTCGAAGGTCAGACAGCGTGTGGATAAGAACCAGCGGGAGTATATCCTGAGAGAGGAGATCCGGCTGATCAGGGAAGAGCTGGGCGACGACAGCACCGTGTCTGACGCTGATGAGTTCGAACAGGCGGTAGGCGAGCTTAAAGCGCCGGAGGAGGTCAGGCAGAAGATCGGCAAGGAGATCAAGCGGTTTCGGAATATCATGAACAGCCCCAGTGAGACGGGCGTGATCCGGACCTATATCGAGACTATGCTTGAGATGCCCTGGGATAAGGCGTGCAAGGAACACAAGGATATCGGGTATGCGAAGAAAGTCCTTGAAGAAGACCATTACGGTCTTAAGAAGGTTAAGGAGCGTATCCTGGAATATATGGCGGTGCGGGCATTGACGAAGAAGGGGGACAGCCCGATCCTCTGTCTGGCAGGCCCTCCGGGCACCGGGAAGACGTCTATCGCGAAATCTCTGGCGCGGGCGCTTAAGCGGCCCTATGTGCGCATTTCCCTGGGGGGAGTGAGGGATGAGGCGGAGATCCGCGGACACAGGAAGACCTATGTGGGCGCTATGCCGGGAAGGATCGCCGACGCGGTAAGGAGCGCGAAGGTTAAGAATCCGCTGATGCTCTTAGACGAGATTGATAAAGTGAGCAATGATTATAAGGGCGATACATTTTCCGCCCTTTTAGAGGTGCTGGACAGCGAGCAGAACCGGAAGTTCCGCGACCATTATCTGGAGGTTCCTCTGGATCTGTCGGAGGTGCTTTTCGTCACTACGGCCAATACACTCCAGACGATCCCGCGGCCGCTGCTTGACCGTATGGAGGTCATCGAGGTGTCAAGCTACACGGAGAACGAGAAGCTTCACATTGCCATGGAGCATCTGATCCCTAAGCAGATGGAGCGTCACGGGCTTAAGAAGAAGCAGCTGAGCGTGAGCAAAAAGGCAGTCTGGAAGATTGCCAGAAGCTACACGAAGGAGGCAGGCGTGCGCCAGCTTGAGCGCAAGATTGCCGACATCTGCCGGAAAGCGGCCAAGGAGATATTTGAAAAGGAGAAGGAGTGTGTACATATCACGGAGCGCAACGTCCAGCAGTATCTCGGCAATGAGCTTTACAGCTATCAGATGGTCAATGATTCGGATGAGGTAGGCATCGTCAGGGGGCTGGCCTGGACCAGCGTCGGCGGCGACACCCTCCAGATCGAGGTGAACATCATGCCGGGAGAGGGTGAGATCCTGCTCACCGGGCAGCTCGGTGATGTGATGAAGGAGTCGGCAAGGACCGGGATCAGTTATATCCGCTCTGTCGGCAAGGATTACAAGATCTCCGAGAATTTCTTTAAGGAGCATGATGTCCACATCCATATTCCAGAGGGGGCGGTTCCGAAGGACGGACCTTCTGCGGGCATAACCATGGCGACGGCTATCCTGTCTGCGGTCACCGGGAAAAAGGTGCGGGCGGACGTGGCTATGACCGGAGAGATCACCCTGCGGGGAAGAGTCCTTCCCATCGGCGGGCTTAAGGAGAAGCTTTTAGCGGCGAAGAGCGCCGGTATCAAGACAGTGGTCGTGCCGAAGGAGAATATGCCGGATATCGGTGAGATCTCCTCCGAGATAACGAAGGGACTGAAGATCGTACCGGCATCACAGATGGATGAAGTGTTAAAGACCGCCCTGGTGAAGCCGAAAAAGTAGCGGGCGGAAGATGTAAGTGATTAAGGAGCAGCGTATGGTAATAAGAAGCCTGAATCTTGAGACGGTGTGCGGGATCACCAGCAGCCTGCCGGATAATCCCTATCCGGAGATTGCCTTTGCGGGGAAATCGAATGTAGGAAAATCCTCGCTGATCAACGCGCTGATGAACCGGAAGTCCTACGCGAGGACATCTGCTACGCCGGGGAAGACGCAGACCATTAATTTTTATAATATCAACGAAGAGCTGTACCTGGTAGACCTGCCGGGGTACGGCTATGCGAAAGTGTCCGAGAAAGAGAAAGCGCAGTGGGGGAAGCTGATCGAGAGGTATCTTAACGGCTCGAAGCAGCTTAAGGCCGTCTTCCTGCTGATTGATATCCGCCATGCGCCGTCTGCCAATGACCGGACCATGTACGAGTGGATCACGGCAAACGGATACCGGCCGGTGATCATCGCCACGAAGCTTGACAAGATCAAGAGGAGCCAAAAGGATAAGCAGGTTAAGCTGATCCGGGAAGGGCTGTCGGTCCTTCCGGGGACGCAGATCATTCCTTTCTCCTCAGTGACCAAACAGGGAAGGGACGACATCTGGGAGCTTGCGGAGACGAAAGTATTGGGACAGACGCAGGCGGAGTAAAGCCTTTTGTGACAGCGGGGAGAGTCAGATATGGAGATGAATTTCAAAGAGAAGATAGGAGATACAAGACCGTATTGGAAGGTGACTGTGAGTTTGGCGTTCAGCCTGGTGGGGACAGTGCTGTTTCTCGTTGTGGGGTACCGGCTGATGCTGTTTTTCATGCCGTTTGTGATCGGATGGGTGATCTCGTCCATCGCGGCGCCGTTGGTGAACCTGCTTGAGAAAAGGGTGAGGATCATGCGCAAGCTTGGCTCGGCGCTGATCATCATCGCTGTTCTTGGCGGGATCATTCTGCTTGTCTATCTGCTTGTCAGTACGCTGAGCAGGGAGATTCAGGCACTGATCTGGGACATTCCTTCCATGTACGAGGATCTGGAGGCAGGCTTGCATGAGATCGGGGAAGGGATGCAGGGAATTCATAAAAAGCTTCCGGCAGGCGTTAGGGATGCTGCTGAGGCGCTGCTTTTAAAGCTGGATGCGCAGATGGACAGTATCGTGGGGAATATCAGCAGGCCCACGGTGACTGCCGCGGGAAGATTCGCAAAAAAGATCCCCTCTGTGCTGGTATCGACGATCGTGACTTTTATCTCCGCTTATTTTTTTATCGCGGACAGGGATGAGGTGCTGCGGCAGGCGAAGAGGATCACGCCAGAGCCGGTGGTCAGAAGGATGACGATGGTGTGTGACAATCTAAAATATGCGGTGGGAGGTTATTTTAAGGCGCAGTTTAAGATCATGGGCGTGGTCTTTTTGCTGCTGGTGATCGGATTTATGCTGATGGGGCTGCATTTTACGTTTCTTTTGGCGATTCTGATCGCGTTTTTGGATTTTCTTCCCTTTTTCGGGACAGGGACGGCTCTCCTGCCGTGGGCAGTCTACAAGCTCCTGGTAGGAAATTATAAGATGACGGTGGGGCTTTTGGCGCTCTATGGGGTGACGCAGCTTGTCCGCCAGCTCATCCAGCCTAAGCTTGTGGGCGACAGCCTTGGGATGAACCCTTTGCTTACGCTGGTATTTCTTTTTATGGGCTACAAGGCGGGCGGCCTGTTCGGGCTGATCTTTGCGGTCCCAGTGGGGATGATTGTCATCAATCTTTATCAGGCGGGTGCCTTTGACTATATTCTGGACGATGTGCGGATACTGGCGGAAGGGGTGTTAAGCCTCAGGGAGAACAGGGATTGATTTGCAGAAAGCGATTGACATTTCACCTGGGATTCATTAAAATGTTTTAATGATGTTTGATAGATAGAAGAGGTGCGTGATGCAGAGAAATATATTAGAATACCTGGAGGAATCCGGCAGGAATTTCCCGGATAAGATTGTGTTTGCGGATGACAGGGCGGCGGTCACCTATGAGGAACTGATCCGGCAGGCCCGGTATCTCGGGGCATATCTCCTTGAGCACAGGAGGAGCGGGGAAGGATGTGCGCCGGTGGCTGTGTTTATCGACCGTTCGGCTGCCAGCCTGACCGGTTTTTTCGGTGCGGTCTACAGCGGCTGTTTTTATGTGCCGGTTGACCGTCAGATGCCGGCGGCGCGGATAGAGCTGATTTTGAATACGCTGAACCCAGAGGCGGTACTGGGGGAGGAGAAGGATAAAAAGATTCTTGCCCAGATGGGGATGGAGGAGAAGCTCACCGTGTTAAGCGGGGTTCTTGCTAATGGCGGGGATCTCAGGCTTGGCAAAGAGCAGGAGGAGGCGCTTCGCGGAGTGCGTATACGGGCGCTGGATACGGATCCGTTGTATGCCATCTTTACTTCCGGCTCCACAGGCGTCCCGAAGGGTGTGCTGGTCAGCCACCGCTCGGTGATCAACCTTATCGATAATTTTAAAGAAGAGTTTGCTTTTTCAGCGGATTGTATATTTGGGAATCAGGCGCCTTTTGATTTTGATGTGTCGGTGAAGGATATCTATTCCACCATAAAGAACGGGGCCACTATGTACGTGATCCCGAAAGTGATGTTCTCTTTTCCGGCGAAGCTTATCGCGTTTATGAATGAGAAGCGGATCAATACTATCATCTGGGCGGTGTCGGCGCTTCGGATCATCGAGAACCTGAATGCATTCACTGGGGAGCTTCCGGAGTATTTAAGGACGGCTATGTTCTCCGGGGAGGTGATGCACAACAAGGTGCTCAATTACTGGAGAAGGTATCTGCCGGATGTCCGGTATGTGAACCTGTACGGGCCTACGGAGATTACCTGCAACTGTACATTTTATAAGGTGGACCGCCCCTTTGCGGACGACGAGGCGCTTCCTATCGGGATTCCCTTTCAGAATTCCGGCGTATTTTTGCTGGACGGGGATAAGCTTGTGACGGAAAAGGAGGCGGCAGGGGAGATCTGTGTCAGGGGCAGCAGCCTTGCCCTGGGCTATTACAACAATGAGGAAAAGACGGCGGAGAGCTTCTGCCAGAACCCGCTGAACCGCGTATATCCGGAGCGGATCTATCGCACCGGGGACATCGGGAAGTACAATGACGAGGGCGAGCTTGTCTTCCTTTCCAGGAAGGACGACCAGATCAAGCATATGGGCCACCGGATCGAGCTTGGGGAGGTGGAGGCGGCGGCCAATTCCCTTGACCTGCTGGAGGCGGCGGTGTGCATCTATGACAAGGCGGAGGGGAAGATTCTCATGTTCTATCAGGCGGTTGCGCCCTGCGATAAGGAAGTGCTGAAGGCTTTGGGAAAGAAACTTCCGAAATATATGTTCCCTAACAAGCTTTACCATTTTGAGAAACTTCCAATGAACAAGAATAATAAGATTGACCGTACTTATTTGCGGGAGCATTATGTCTCTAGGGATGCCTAACGCAACAGATTACTGGCGTTTTGACGGCTGTTTGGTAAATGTTACTGGTCACCGGGGTGAGCAGCAGCAAATAGATGACAAAGAAAGGAAAAAGAAAAATGAGAGAAGAGATTATGGAAATTTTGACGGAGCTTAGGCCGGATGTGGAGTTTGAGAATGAGAAGAAGCTGATTGACGACGGGATTCTGGACTCTTTCGACATCGTTTCACTGGTTGGAGAGCTGAATGATGCTTTTGACGTGTCCATCAATGTACAGGACCTGCTCCCGGAGAATTTCAACTGTGTGGATGCCATGGTCGAACTGATTGAGAACCTTCAGGAAGAGGAGTAAGCAAAGCGTATTATGGGTCTTACATCACTGAATTTTTTCCTGTTTTTAGCAGCCAGCCTGGTGGTATATTTTCAGCTGCCTGAAAAGTACCAGTGGCGCTGGCTTTTGGCTGTGAGCTGCTTTTTCTATGTGTACTGCAGCAGGACGCTGTCGGTATTTATCGCGGTAACCTGTGTGTCGACCTATGTCTTAAGTATCCTGATCGAAAGATCTGAGATCCGGTATAAGGATGAACTAAAAAGGATCAAGGCTGGTGAGCTTACTCTGGATAAAAAGGCGGCGAAGGCGCAGAATATCCGCAGGAAGCGGGCTTGTATCTGGGCGGCGGCGCTGATCAACGTAGGCATGCTGGTGGTGCTGAAATTCTGGGATCTGATCTTTTCGGATATCAATACGAGATTTTTCGGGGGAGCGGAGAATTTTGTTCCGCTTCTTCATATCGGCCTGCCCCTTGGGATTTCCTTCTATACCTTTCAGGCGGTGGGCTATCTTGTGGATATCTACCGCAAGCAGGCGGAACCGGAGCATAACTTTTTCAAAGCGGCGCTGTTTATCACCTTTTTTCCTCAGATCGTGCAGGGGCCGATCTCCAGGTTCTCACAGCTCGCGCCGGAGATTTACAGCGGGCACAGATTCGACTTTAAAAATCTTACGGACGGCTTTTACCTGATGCTGTGGGGGATGTTTAAAAAGATGGTGATCGCTGACCGGGCGGGGATCATGGTGGATTATGTGTTCTATGATTATCAGAATTTTTCCGGCTGGCAGTTCTGGGTGGCGGCCTTTGCCTATGCGTTCCAGATGTACGGGGATTTCTCCGGGGGAATTGATATCGTGCGGGGAGCGGCGAAGATGTTCGGCATCGAGATGGTGGACAACTTCGAGCGGCCTTATTTTTCCAAGGATATCCCGGAGTTCTGGAGACGGTGGCACATGACGCTGGGGACGTGGTTCAGAGACTATCTGTTCTATCCGATGTCTTTATCTTCCACTGCCCAGAAGGTGTCAAAGTCCCTGCGGAAAAAGGGGCATCTCCATCTGGCGAAGATGCTGCCTGCGCATGTATCCTGTATCGTCCTCTGGCTTGCCAACGGCGCGTGGCACGGGGCGGGTACCCAGTATATTGTATTCGGCCTTTATCACGGGATCTTGACGGTGCTTTCTGAGGAATATCACGGGAAGCTGGTGCAGCTTGGGGACAAGCTTCACATTAACCAGAAGTGCGCTTCTTGGAGCTTTTTCCAGATGGCAAGGACCTTCTTTCTGGTGGCTGTGGGGCGTATCATCTATATCACGCCGGATTTCGGGGCGTCGTTGGTTATCCTGAAGTCCATGTTCACGGCGAAGAATGTAGGGATCTTTTTCAACGAGGGATTGTATAAGCTGGGTCTTGAACGGCCGGATTTTTACATGCTTGTCTTTGCGTGTCTGATGCTCCTTGTAGTGGAGATCTTCCAGGAGAGGATGAAGATCCGCGAGTGGCTGTATGGGCAGAATCTGTATTTCCGGTGGGGACTGGCGTTCGGACTTATCTTTACCGTGCTGATCTTTGGCGTGTACGGGCACGGGTATGATGCGGCCGGATTTATCTATATGCAGTATTAGGGCTGCGATTAAATGCTGCTTTGCCGGCCTGGACTCAAGGGCTGGGCGGCAGCATGTGTTAGGAGTAATAATATGACGCGGAAAAATGTGATCAAGATGATCTTTGCATCGCTTATTTTTATCATAATATTCGGGGTACTGACTGCCGTGCTGGAGCCGAAGTGGAATTACTACGGCAATCAGACCCAGACCAGGGTTCAGGCATTTTACCGGCAGGAGAAGGGCAGCCATGATGTCATCTACCTTGGCTCGAGCTTTTCCTACTGCGGCATTTCTCCTCTTAAGATCTGGGAGGAGCAGAAAATCTCCGGTTATGTATTTTCCAATCCGGCGCAGAAGGCGTGGATCAGCGCCTACTATCTTGAAGAGGCGTTAAAATACCAGACCCCTGAGGTGGTCGTCTATGAGGCGGGCGCGATTCTGGATGAAGAGGAGACGGACGAGGGGCATAACCGGAAGAATATCGATTACCTGCGCTGGTCGCCCACGAAGCTTAAGGCGATAATGACTGTCTGTGCGAATACCGGGGAGTCGAAAAAGGAGTATCTGTTCCCGCTCCTTCGGTTCCATTCCAGGTGGAGCGACCTTGACCAGACAGACTTCCATCTGGCTTGGGATTCTTCTTATTACCTCATGGGGACGGCGCTTAAGCTTACCACCAGGCCGGCTTCGAAGAAGAATATTGCCAGATATCATGCATGGCAGCCGGGGACCATGGAGACACCCAGGACCGAGGTAGGGCCGAAATGCAAAGATGCGGTCCTGAAGATGAAAAAGCTCTGCCAGGAGAAGGGGATTAAGTTCCAGCTTGTGCGCATGCCCAGTATGCAGTGGTCGCCGGAGGCAGGCGAGATCGTGCAGCAGTTTGCCGATGAGAACCAGATCCCGTTCCTGGATATGAATCTTTACCGGGAGGAGATCGGGGTGGACTGGCGGGCAGACACCCCCGATAAGGGTATGCATCTTAACATCCTGGGGTGTGAGAAGGCTTCTTCTTTTCTCGGGAAATATCTGAAGGAGAACTACGAATTCGAGACAAAGATGAGTGACGATAACCGGAAGTTCTGGGATGCGTCGGCGATGAAGTTCAATTCTCTTGCGGAATCCTATACGCTGCCGGTGATCGGGGACTGTGAGGCTTACGTGGGCGCCCTGGATAATGAGGACTTTATCACGGCGGTCACCCTGTGCGCTGCGCCGGGAAGTGATCTGACGGCAGAGCAGCAGAAGGCGTTTTCAAAGCTTGGGCTTAATGTGCCGGCGGCGGACGCTGAAAAAGGAGTGGCTTATCTTGCGCTTCTTGACGGCAGGAAGGTGGTTCGTGAGAAATCTGGGGAAGGTATGGTTAAGAGCAAGCCATATACGTGGGGTGAGGATACCTTCCGAATCGTCAGCGGGGATCCGGTCCACAGTGAACAAACGCTGGTGACGGTGAGTGAGCGTGAATATGAGGTGAGCAAGCCGGGAATCAATATAGTCGTGTATGACAAGACGCTGGGCCAGGTGGTAGATGTGGTGAACTTTGATCTGGCGCAGGAGAATGCTCCCGCAAAGCATGTGAAGCAGCCGCTGATCGAGGATGACGGCGGAGAGTAGGCGCATAATAGAAACGGAAGAGGAGGAGAGCCGGGGATTTTTGTATCCATGGCTCTCTGTTGGGCTGCAGACAGGAAAGTGCGGATTTAATCTTTTCCGGAGTGAATTTGTGCATGATCCAGATTAATATAAATATACGCGTCTTCTAAAGTAATCTCCGCCGGCACGGTATCTGCAAAAGGCTGCTTTTCACTCAATATTTTCAGGCGGATCCCATCTTCTGCGAACTGCTTTGCCGCAACCATATATTTCCTTTCGATCTCTTCTGCCTCTGCCTCAGTTTTTGTACAATAATTCCAAAACTTCCCTTTCGCTTCTGCAATAAGACTGCCCGCATGGCCAGCATATTCTAATTTTCCTTTTTTCATGATTAAGATCTGGTCTGTCGTTGCTGTAAGATCCTCTACGACATGCGTAGAAAGCAGCACTGTTCTGTTCTTTGAAAAATCAACTAAGAGTCTTCGGATCCGCACCCTTTCTTCTGGATCAAGCCCCG
>Ga0137306_101827_pt1 | contig 10750 bp, 8 predicted proteins | sample Inofroosms_March_FD_97187 | JGI IMG/M metagenome (GOLD analysis project Ga0137306, IMG submission 97187) | Mouse cecal microbial communities from Vienna, Austria - N-Acetylneuraminic and N-Acetylglucosamine D2O microcosms_March | ecosystem: Host-associated > Mammals > Digestive system > Large... | reverse complement strand
CCGGCCGAAAGATTATCCCCCACATTCTCAAATTTCCTTTCCCCGCCGATATTATAGGCCGCTACTGTCCCAAGCTTATGCGGATATGGTTTTCCTTTCAGCATATAGTCAAACCACTCGATCCCGTTTTTAATGAAGTAAACATCGTCATTGCTGTTTGGATACGTCAAATCGCCATTCGCATTGCCGCGATGATCCCACGGTCCAATCAATACTCTGCTTTTCTTTCTTATGCTTTCCGGCATCCGCCTGAACGCTTCCAGCTCTGGTCTCAGAAAGATATCGTTCCAGCCGCCTTCAATCAGCATCGGTACGGATGCTTCCTCCGCAGTCTTGTAAAATTCTCCCCAAAAACCTTCTGCCCAATAAGCGTCTGTTTGTTTTCCGTTATGAATCCAGTTCGAGTACCAGTCTAAATGCTCTCCAATGAAGTGTTCGCCAATCCGGTTCTGCGGGCGGTACTGCATTCCTTCTTTCAGCTGCTCTCCCGGCAACGCTACTTTAAATCTGTGGTCTCCCATCATCTGCGTTGCCCATACGGACCAGATATCCTGACGGAACATGCCCCTTCTCCAGAACGTATCATAGGGTGTAGGACCATATACCTGTATACAAAGAGTCTTTAATGCGGGATGATTTGCATTTGCCATCGCCCACTGTACATGGCCTAAATAGGACCCCCCGAAACAGCCTATATTTCCATCACACCATTCCTGTGCCGCAATCCAGTCCAGCACATCCTTTCCGTCCCTCATTTCATTTTCAAAAGGAAGCCATTCCCCTTCTGAAGTCTGGCTTACTCTTACTTCGACAAGGACTGTAACATATCCGTATTTTGACATAACCGGCAAAATGCCTTCATACACAAATTTGTTGATTTCATATGGACTTCTTACCAGTATGACCGGATAAGGCTTTTTTTCTTTTGGTCTGGTCATGAATGCAGAAAGCTTGACACCGTCCGACATGGGAATCTTTATTCTTTTGGATTTGACCTTTTTTGTTTCCATCGGCCTTAAGTTTTTCGTATCCGCAATTGCGGCCTTTCTCATTACCATCGTAAAAATCTTTTGAATAATCGGATTCTTACCATTTATTTTACTCAGATCAATTTCTTTTTTTCCCATAACGGTTCTTCCTCCTGCAATCCTCTGTTTCCTGACATCCTCCGCACCAGTCAGCAATATGATTGGCGCGGAACCAAAATATAACATTTCCTGTTATTCATTCACTACCGCAATCTTAAATCCATCCATACGGATATTTGTCTCCATCGCCTCATTGATTTCATCTAACGTGAATTTATGTGATACCAGTTCTTCGACCGGATAACCCTGCTTTACAGCTTCCTTAAGCATTTCCATTGCCTGCAGCCAATCCTTTGCCTGATAAGTCCATGAACCTGTTACCTTAATTTCTTTATTACAGATATCCAGATGCGGGTTATAGGTTGTATCCCCGTTATTGACAAAGAAGCCCAGTTCGCACATGGAACCGACTCTGCGTACATAATGCCAGATTGTAGAAGCAGCTTTCGGCGAACCGGTACACTGGAATGCCATCTCCGCTCCCTTTCCTTCCGTTTCTTCTTTCACTCTGGTTTCAGCGTCTTCCTTCAAAAAATTCACGATAACTTTTGCACCCAGTTTTTTAGCCATATTCAGACGCTTTTCATCCCCGTCCACCGCAATGATATTCCTGCACCCCATTGTGCGTACCGTAGTGAGAAGCAATAATCCAATCGGTCCGCAGCCCTGGACAAGTACATAGGAATCATGTTTAAAATTAAATATTTCTTTTGCTTTTTCTACTGCATGGACAACCACTGCCGCAGGTTCGATCAGAAGCCGGGAATCAAGATCTTCCATATCAGAAACATTAAAAATCACTCCGCCCTCATTGATTTTAATATACTCTCCAAACCATCCGTTAAAAAAATGCTCTTCTCCGAGAAGCAATCCAAAGATTTCTCCGTCGTCACACAGATGGATATGTTCCGGATCTTTTTTACAGGTATCACAGACTCCGCAGGGTTTCAGCCCTGTTACGATTTTATCCCCCACATGCAATGGTTTTCCGGAATAATCTTCTGTTACGTTTTTTCCAATCCTTACAATCGTTCCCGTTCCCTCATGCCCCAGCTGAATGGGAATATATCCAAACGGGTCACCTTTGTATTCATGCACATCTGTCCCGCAGATACCGCATCCTTCCACCTTTACAAGCACCTCATTATCGTTGATTTCCGGTACCGGAAGTTCCCGTACCTCAATCTTCTTTTCTCCCGTGAGGACTGCTACTTTTGCTGTTGTTTTGATTTCACTCATTGTTTTACCCTCCTTTTTTATGATATCCTGCCTGTTCTCCGTCAAAGAGACCATCAGCGGACACTACAGATTTTTGCATTACCCGATTTCCCCTCCGTATCGATTACCTTCACGGTTATATCGCCGGGTTTTCCGGTAGAACGCAGAACGGCGACCGCATGCCCGTAATAAGTTTTGCATTTATTCACATATAATTCATATTGTGTAAAAGGATTCCCGCTGCAAAGACCAATTAATTCAGCCTCTCCCTTAACTTCAACTTTTATCTTCTTATCCGCCATCGCATCGACAATGCCCTTATCATCACAGTAGGAAATATCCACATATGCCAGGCTTTGTCTGCATGCTGTTATTTCCGCCTTTTCCGGAAGGACGCTCAATTGCGTTTTGGGCTCGGCGGTGTACAGGACGTCTTCGCCAATAATTTTTCCTTTCTTATCATAGCTGACAGCCTTGAGTTCACCCGGTTCATATTTCGTCTCGAAAGAAGCGATATAGTCTTTCGGGGTCTTTTTCCCCTTTGATACTCCATTTACCAAAAGCTCCACACAATCCGCATCAGCATATATGTCAACAACCGCCTGCCTTCCCTCGCAGCCGCTCCACGACCAGCTGTGTATGGCATCCGTGAGTGCCCATGAGCCAAGTGATATTTTTTCTCCGCTGTGTTTTACAGGATGCACCGCCAGATACGGTTTTTCCCCAAGACCATATACAATCCTGAAATATTCTCCCTGACATTTAATCTGTCCTGTAAGGTCAATGTTGGAACATCCTGCTGAAATGCACGGATACGGTCTGGTAAAACCGGGGCCTTTACCGTATACGGGCGCTCCCACGCCGGCCTCTCCCAGGTAGTCCCATGCCGTCCATGTAAAATCGCCGATCACATAATTATGTTTCTTTACCAGATCCCAGTACGCTGCGATTTCCTTCGGATAGGTTTCCGAGCCGACTAAGATCCGCTCCGGATAGTCCGCATGCTGCGGCTCATACAAAAAATCGCCGTAGTTAAAGCCAACGATGTCAAGGGGCGCCAATACATCGTTTACCTTTCTGATTTTCTTTTCATTAATCAGAAACTTGACAATGCTACTGAAATGTGTCGCAGCCACATTGAATAAGAAGCTGCCGGTAAGTCCCGCTGTCTTTCCTTCCCTTCTCGGATTTACCTTCTCATTTCTTTTTGATTTATCTGCTTTCTTAATCTTTGCGGTAGACAGCAGCGGATTGACTGCGTTAAGGGCAGGTCTTGACGCGTCCTCGCCATGGCAGATTGCAACCAATTCCTTTGTGATCTCTACCGCTTCCCTGTCCATCATCGGAATCTCATTTCCAATACTGTACATTACAACTGACGGATGGTTGTAAGCCATGCGAATCATGTCCTTCACGTCATTTCCATGTTCTTCTGTAAAATACAATCCATAGTCATATTCTGATTTTGTCCCGGTCCATGTATCAAATGTCTCATCCATAACATACAGTCCTACCTCATCGCAGGCCTCCAAAAAGGCGGAAGCTGCCGGATTATGAGAGTATCTGACCGCATTAAATCCTGCATCCTTCATAATCCTCATTTTTCTTACTTCCGCGTCCTTGAAGCTTTTTGCCCCGAGAGGGCCATGCTCATGATGGACGCAACCGCCGCGAAACTTGACTATTTCCCCGTTTACGGTAAATCCGTTTTGCGCGCTCCAGCTAAGGATACGAAGCCCTGTCCTTTCCTGCATCGAATCTATGACCTCTCCGTCCCTCACAAGCTCTACTGTCACATTATAGAGTTCCGGTGTCTCAGCCGTCCAAAGCCTTGCGTCAGGAACCGTTATCTCACTGTAAAAGCTTCGATCCTTCTTACCGTGCGCTTCTGTTCTACTAACGACAGACCCGTCCTTCATCACGGTAACCCGGCACACTGCATCGGCATTTATTTTCGCAGCCACGGAAACCGTAAGCACTGCCGGTTGGATTGTCTTGGTCGTAAGCTTCACCCCGTATGGAAGGATATGTTCCGCTTTTCCAATCCAAAGATATACATCCCTATAGATTCCGCTGCCTGTATACCATCTGGAATTCGGCACCTGGGAATTGTCCGCTTCCACTTTGATCGTATTTTTTCCTGCACTGACCTTGCCCGTCAGATCCACAAGAAAATCTGAGTACCCATACGTCCTTCCGCCTGCTTTCTGTCCATTGAGATATACCGTGCTCTTTTGATAAATACCCTCAAATTCAAGAATAACCGTTTCCTCTGCCTGCTCCTTTGTAAGATCCAATTCTTTTGTATAAACATAATGCCCACCAGGATAATACCCTGTGGCAGATCCGTTGACCAGCCCCGGCACACGCTTTTCCAGAAGCATTGCGTCATGGGGCAAATCTACCTTCTGTTCTTTCAACACACCGCTTGGATCCGAAAACATCCAGCCTTCATTCCATAACAATCTGTTCATCCGTTTCCTCCTGTCCCATCAAAACTTTGATTGATATCCCGCTAACCTTCTAACACCACTTTTACCGTATAGGTCTTCGTCTCTCCCGGCTCCAAAAATTTAAGCATGCCTTTCTGCCGCATGACATCCCTTCCGTCCGGATAGCAGTTGCCGCATTCCAGACCTAGCACATAATCTCTGACCCCCATCATTTTCCACTCTACAAATCCGTCAAGTTCCGAAGAATCAAATAAAATGGAAAGCTTTGTGCCGGTCTTTGGCTGCTCGATGGAAACCGCCGTGTCGCTGTGGTCAAACCTGTGGTAATAGCAACGTTCCTGATAAGTTTCCGTCGGCTTTTCCATATGCATCCAGTTTGCGATATCGTCCGCCGCATGTTCATCTCTTGGAATCACTTCTGACGACGGAATGGTAATGATGCTGTCTTCATCCAAAAGCGGGTATCCCATATTCATATGATACAGAACCTCAAACGGCTCGGTCCGGCTGCCGGTATTTACTATGGTATCTGTTACGGTAAAACAGTTCTCCCCGGTAGACACCCAGATTTCCCTTAAAAGCCTGAACTTTCTCCCAAAGATCGTCTCATCCTTCGTGATTGTCCTTACCACCAGATTCACAGCGCCCTTTCCCCCGGAAGCGGCTTCGCCTTTTCCTGTTTCTTCAAGGTAATATGCCTGATCGCAGGGAGTATTCGCAATGCTGCCGTGAAGGGGAATCTCTTCCCCTTCGTCCTTACAGGGGGTTCCGACTCCGTTTAACCCGCATGTTGTCAAGAATCCCGCCGTAAAAGAATTTAGCCAGTTCGTCCCGATGCTGTCATAATAGGCAGGCGCAACATAACCGCAGGGACTCATATAACTCATATTGATTCCTTTATACCTTAACCTTGTGATATCGCCGTTTCTGTCCGGAGAAACGGTAAGCTGCAGCCCCTTGCCGTTATTCATCTCATACAGACGCATCCCGTCCCCTTTGCCGCCGACCAGCCGGTGTTCTTCGATTCCGAATAACTGGCTGTCGTGACCGATATATCTGTTCATCCCATTAACCCCCTCACTGACTCATAAAGTTTTTCATATCTGTCAAATACCTCTGCATACATCCGGTGGTATGCTTCCCGCGGCTCATAGGTCTTTGTCTTTGTGACCATCTTATCCGCCGCATCTTTTAAATCCTGAAATATGCCGGCCGCTATGCCTGCCAGCATTGCCGATCCGACTGTCCCTGCGTCAACCGTGCTTAACGCCGTAACAGGAAGCCCCATCATATCCGCCTTCATCTGCATCCACACAGCGGAACGCGCTCCGCCGCCTGTTGCGTGCAAAAGCCTTGGCTTTGCCCCTGCCGCCGCAACATTTTTATAGTTTAAATACATCTCATAGGTAACGCCCTCCATACATGCCCGGTAGATGTCGCTTACCCTGCTGTCCGTTGTCAGCCCTAAAACCGCGCCTTTTGATCCTGTATCCATGTATGGCGTTGCCGCTCCAGCAAAGTGAGGCAGCACTAGCATTCCGGAGGGTCCTTCCCAGTCAAGCGAGAACGCCTTTCTGTTCTCAGCATAGTCCCTTTCCAGATAATCATTGACAGATTCATTCCTATCCGCCGCGAGCTCTGCTTCTTTCTTGGCCAGGTTCTCTGTGCACCACTGCATCAGGGCCCCGCCTGTATAGGAAAAAGCATATGTTACATATTTCCCTGGCACCACATACGGGACGATGACATATTTCCCCGGGATCATCTTTCCAATATCCGGGATTTCGTCAAAAATTGGTGTGAGGCACTGCACCGTCCCTGCACCGTCAACCGCGACCGCTGCATCGAATGCACCAGCACCTACGCAGGCCGCAACCTGGTCATGACTGACAGACACAATGCGCGTATTTGCCGACAGTCCGGTCAGGGATGCAGTTTCTTCTGAGATGACGCCAGCATCCGTTCCTGTCGGAACAGGAGTTGAAAACAGCTTCCTGTCGATACCTGCCGCTGCAAGGATTTCCTCACTCCAGTCAAGAGAACGGATATCAAATGCCATGCTTCTTGTTGCCAGGGAATAATCGATCTGCGGATTTTTTGTGAGTGCAAATACCACATAATCCTCCATCAGGAAAATATGTTCTGTCTTTTCAAATAGCTCCGGATTGTGTTTTTTTCTCCACATCATCTTTGGCAGTCCGTACATCTCATGGGGCGTAACGCCGGTAATCTGTGCAATACGCAATTCCCCCAGTTTTTCGACCAACTCACCGCACTCTTCTTTTCCCCGCGGATCTGTATAAAGCATTGCAGGCACAAGAGGATTCCCTTCTTCGTCCGTCATGACAAATGTCTCGCCGAAGCTTGTCACGCCAATCCCGGCAATATCCCGGAATTTAGCCGCCATATCTTTTATTACCGCATACACACCATCCAGTAATGCGGAGACATCTATTTCATGTCCTCCCACATCCCTTTTTACCGGATAGTCTCTGTAGGACTTCCCAAGTTCCGTCCCGTTTTCATCAAATACCGTGAGCTTACATCCCGTTGTTCCAATATCAAGACCTGCAATCTTCATACTTGCCACCTTCTCCTATTCTAAAATCAGTCAATATCCACCCACTCATAATGCAGATAAGTCGTAAACGCTTCTTTCAATACTTCTTTCATGTGTCCGACGCCGACTGAGGTATGATGCTTGAAGCCTCCTCTTGCCAGACGGATCATCTTCTCCTGCATGTCAGGAATCTCACAGACGCCGCCGCATCCGAAGAATGCCTCTTCGATCGGGTCGTCCGTAAATTTAGCTTCGGAAGCGTAGACAATGATCTTTCCGTCCTTTGTCTGGCAGTTTGAAATTGTGACATCGTTCGGAGCGATCCTTCCCTCACACGTACCGCAGCCGGAGCCTGCATCCGTCTTGTCAAACATCTTGTGGCTTGTGACAACCCCTCTTGTGGTCATAAGAGAGTTGGGGACGGGCCCGCAGTGGAACAGGATTACCTTGTTTTCATCGTCTCCATAATTGTTGTTCCAGTCCAGAACGGTCGTGGGCTGCTCTGACGCAAGTGCCATGGCGCGCATGGTAATGGCGGAGCACATATCAATTTCACAGGATGCGGTAATGCCTCTGTCATTCAGTTCCGATAAGAGTACGCACGGGCACACTCTCAGTATTTCTTCCATTTCGTTCCAGCAGCGCAGGGCAATGGCATCCAGATGGTACGTCTCGATATATTCATCTATTACAACGGATATCTTTGCAAGTGTGTTCTTCTTCTCATCCGCCACATTGGAAAAATCCGTGTATGCTTCAAGGGCGGCTTTCTTTGCCGTAACCTTCTCATCCTCGTCTTTAAGCTTTCCAACCTTGAATACAAGCTCGGACAAGTCAAAGGACTCCACGTTGATGCCGTATTTTTGCATTGCAATCTCGTCAAAACGGACTGTCTTGAACGCTGTCGTCCTTGCCCCGATACATCCGATATTGCACCGTTTCATGCCGTTGACCACTCTGCAGATAGCCGCAAAATCCCTGAGGTTCTCCTGGAACTTCCCTGAAAGCGGGTGAACTACGTGAGGCTTCAGAACAGTAAAGGGAACCTGATACTGGGTAAACACATCCGTAACCGAGAACTTGCCGCAGAAAGCGTCCCGCCTGTGTGCAAAATCCATCTTGCCAATCTCGTCCGGATACGCCTGCATCAGAATCGGGACGCCGGCATCCTGAAGCGCTGTGATGGCGCCGTTTTCATCTGCAAAGATTGGCATGGAGAAGATTACGCCGTCATACTCCCCGTCATGTTCCTTCAGCCACTTCGCATAAAGCATTCCTTCATCGCGGGTTTCAATACCGCCAAATCTGGTAAGCTCGGGATCCATGGCAATATAATCGTATCCGGCGTCCGTCACCGCCTTTACCATATCCTCGCGCGCTCCGTAAATCAGTTCCCCGGGCATGAACCCTCTGTTACAGAATGCCAGTGCAAAAGTCATTTTTTTCTTTTCCATATTATTTTTCTCCTTCCTGTCAACCAGTTGTCTTTTTGTTTTTTGAATCAATCAAGCCCGGCAAAAACCTTCATCGCACTCTTTACATTCTCTTTCATGGCCTCTCTCGCCGCCATGTAAACAGAAGAAAAGAATACCGGCTCTCCGTCCTTCAATCCACGGATATAGTCAGCCGCTGTAGCTCCTCCCGCCTTATCCATGTATGTAAAATAATTGATCTTCCGGACACCCGATTCCACTGCCTTCCGGTAATCCTCCCTGCTTACGCCCGACCCGCCATGCATGACAATCGGAATGTTATTTGTTTTCATCCTGACATTCCTCACTACATCAAAATCAAGTCTCGGCTCAGTCAGGTAGATTCCATGGGTGGTTCCAAAGGAGCATGCCAAGGCATCAATGCCCGTCTCAGCTACAAATGCAGCCGCAAGTTCCGGGTCTGTATAAATCTTCGTGTCATCATCCGTTCCTGCGCCGTCATTGCCGGCTCCGGATTCCCTCCTGCCCATGGAACCAAGCTCGGCCTCAACAGATGCGCCGTATTTTCCCGCCATTTCAACTGCTTTTTTTGTGTTTGCCAGATTCTCTTCATAGGGCAGGACGGAGCCGTCATACATAATCCCTGTGAATCCGATTTCCAAAGCCTGCTGTAAATACTCTAAAGTCTCTCCATGATCCAAATGAACACAGACCGGAATGGATGCCTTCTTAGCCATATCAATCATGATCGGCCCGATTGTAGAGAGCGGCACCCATGACTCATGACACTGGGCAAACTGGATGATGATCGGAAGATTCAGTTCTCCGGCTGCTGCAATTTCTGCTTCAACTGCTTCCAAACCGGATGCATTGAATGAGCCTGCTGCAATTTTTCTCTCTTCTGCAATTTTCATAATTTCTGCAAGTGTAACTAACATTTTTTACCTCCACCGTTATCAATTTTTTATTCCTTATTTTGTAGCTTCGATGTAATTTAACAATATTCTTTTTTTTGGTTTATAGATAGTGCATTTTGTTGAAAAAACTGTAAATTTGTTTTATAGTGTGCTATAATTGATGTATTCACGATGAAAGGATATGATTACAAATGGATCAGATCACATTGAATCTAAATAAAGATTCCCTGCTCTCACTTTTCATGGATTTTCATTTATTGACAGGTATCAAGATTGCACTGTTTAACGAATCCGGAAAGGAAATCCTGTCCTATCCGGATTCGCACTGCCCGTTCTGTTCTTTTATCCGTTCTTCAGCAGAGGGGGAACATAATTGCGAAATGAGTAACGAAAATTCCTTCAGACGATGCCAGATGACAAAAAAACTGGAAATATATCACTGCCATGCCGGACTTATAGAGACAACTGCCCCTCTCATCGATGATGGGATCGTCATTGGGTATATCATGTTCGGACAAGTCACCGACGAACCTGATGTGAAAAAAATAGAGGCTTCCTTGAGGGCCGCCGCCGCCAGATACAATAATGAGTACGGAAACCTGGATACTTCCATTTACAATATCTCTTACAAGAGCAACGAACAGATCCATGCTACCGCAAAAATTTTGGAAGCATGCACCCTCTATGTATTGCTGAACAACATGATTTCCCTGAGGAGAGAAAACTTCATCCGGAACCTGAATCAGTTTCTGATCACACATCTTTCCGAGGATCTGTCGGTTGACCGGTTGACCGAGGAATTTAACATCAGTAAAAATAAGCTCTACGATTCCTGTGCAAAATATATGAGCATAGGAATCGCAGAGCACATTAAAAATCTCAGGATTGAAGAAGCCAAGAGGCTATTGACAGAGACAGACCTGCAGGTTCATCAGATTTCTGACAAAGTAGGCTTCAATGATTATAACTACTTTTGCAGAATATTCAAGAAGGAAGTCGGTATGCCGGCAAAAAAATATCGACATCTGCAAAGATAAATTTACTTTTCATTTATATGTATACGCCTTTACTCCTTCTTGTA
>Ga0137306_103862_pt1 | contig 10756 bp, 9 predicted proteins | sample Inofroosms_March_FD_97187 | JGI IMG/M metagenome (GOLD analysis project Ga0137306, IMG submission 97187) | Mouse cecal microbial communities from Vienna, Austria - N-Acetylneuraminic and N-Acetylglucosamine D2O microcosms_March | ecosystem: Host-associated > Mammals > Digestive system > Large... | reverse complement strand
CTCTCCGGGACACCCCGGCGGACCGGGTTCCCCTCTCGGCCCCTGGGGTCCAGTCTCTCCCCGCTCTCCCCGTTCTCCGGGGCACCCCGGCGGACCGGGTTCTCCTCTTGGTCCCCGGACCCCTGGCTCTCTGCATACTCCGGGACAAATCGGCACACTTGAGTCTGCGCATTCTCCGGGGCATCCCGGCAAATCCGGCGTTTCTGTCTGTCCTCCCGATCCATGCTTATGACCGCAGGAAAAATCACATCCCTCCGATTCCGCGCAATCTGAATATCGTGAATGCGCGGGTTGGGCCATGTTCGTCTCAGGTGCATTGCAGATGGACGGCCGGACCGTGTTTCTATTGCAATTTCTTCCCATGCCGGACCGGTTCGGCGGGTGAAACATCCAATTTGCATTATAGTTATTCAATCAAAACCACCTCATTTATAATCGGTACCAAGTAATGATGCACTTCCCGCCGCAATGCACATCGGCCCAGACGTGAATCCAAGCCATCTATTTCGTATTCCGCAGCCGTACAAAAAGAGTGCATCATACTTGATTTCCCGATTGGTTTAGTTAATTATATGCATAATATGTAATAATGTTTTATGTGCTCCAAAAAGAAAAAATGAGCTGTTATGGCTCTGTTTCCATAATAACTCATTTCATCTTTATATGTCCCCAAATGGTAAAAGTATTTCTTCATTGGATTTCAATTCAGACGATTCAACCACTCGGTTGACGCATCCATAGCAGTACGGCAGGCATTCGTCTGATCCAGCGCATTCAACATCACAAAATCATGAATCGTACCCTGCACCCGCAACGCTGTCACTTCCACACCTGCGCACCGAAGCCTTTCACCAAAGTTTTCCCCTTCGCTGCGTAAAACATCCGCCTGGCCGTTTATGATCATCGTTGGAGGAAAACACTTTAGACAATCTATTTCCGCCAGGAGAGGAGATGCAGTCATCTGATTTCTATCTTCCATAGATGCTGTATACTGCCGCCAGAACCATTTCATCCCTTCCCGATATAGATAATAGTCCGTTGCAAATTGACAGTTATACTAGTACTCCATCCGGCCAGAAATTGAACTCCTAAACTGCCTGTTCCGCACCATTGCGTCGTTAAAAGTTCTAGCCGATGCACCCACATCGCCGTCGAACTTTTGCCTAGCACTGGTGCGAACCAGACAGTTCATTAGTTCAATTCCTGACTGGATGGAGTACTAGTACAGCATTGCGTAATTAATGATGAATACTGCATCTGCTATTTCTGCCAACACTGTCGCCTGCCACTGTGAGCGCCGCGCCATTTTCCATCGGAAAACAATCCTCGATGATTTCCCATATATGGGAAAGGATAAAATAGCACTGTTCTATCGCTGTTGGATATTTCGCTTCCGGCGACCGGCTGTATTCAGGGAATACAACCAATGAATCTGTCCTTGCGGAAAGCTCCCTGACTAACTTTTCGTGTGTATGGAAACTGCCAAACACCCAGCCTGCTCCATGGATATAAAATATAATGTTTCTGATTTTTTCACCTTTGGGCACAATAAAATATACCGGAATCCTCCCCCACACCCCAGCCCCTATACGATCTCCAGAGCGATCCTGATCATATCCTGGAATGTATTCTGTCGTTCTTCTGCCGTACAGCATTCTCCGGTTACTAGGTCATCACTGACCGTCAGCATCGTCAGCGCGTTGACCTGATGCTTTGCCGCAAGAGTATAAAGTTCACAGGTCTCCATGTCAACTGCAGCTACGCCGTAAGAAGCTACCAGATCATTTTTTTCTTTTCCGCGGTCGTCATAGAATTTATCACTGGTAAATACATTTCCCACAAAGGCATTTATCCCCTGCATCTGAGCTTCCTCGTAGGCCTTTCTTAAAAGTTCAAAGCTGGCAGTGGGTGCAAAAGAAATACTTCCGAACCGGTCACGGTTCATATTGGAATCTGTAGTTGCTCCCATCGCGATCACAACATCCTTCAGATGGACACTGGACTTCAGACCGCCGCAGGTTCCTACCCGGATTAGATTTTTCACTCCGTATACTTCCATCAACTCGCTGGCATAAATGTGCATGGACGGCATTCCCATGCCGGTACCCTGAACGGATACTCTCTTTCCTTTATAGTTTCCGGTAAATCCATACATTCCCCTTACTTCATTATAACACACCGGATTTTCCAGAAAATTCTCTGCAATAAATCTGGCGCGCATCGGATCGCCCGGAAGCAGTATTTTGTCCGCAATCTCTCCTGGATTCGCATGATTGTGCGGTGTTCCCATCTTTCGACTCCTTTCTTTTTCGTCTATTTCAAAAACAAATCTTCTGCCACCTCAGCAATGATCTTCTCAAAGTCCCCTTCAAAAATCTTCATTGAGCAGCTGAACATCAGATTGCATGGATAATTAAAATTCTCCACATTACTGCCCGTATGATCCCGGTATTCCTTGTCTGCGCCAAGGTGCGGGATCTTTTCTATCATAGGTGAAGCGTCGTCCATATATCCGTACAGTTTCTTACCGAGCTGAAATCCCATTCCGCACTCAAAGCCTACGTCATTGTTTACCTCATATCCACGGTAATTATTTAAATCTGCAACAATCACGTCACAGTTCCTGACATGCTGCTGGAAATTATCAAACAGATTTTGTGCCCACACATAAGGGTTCTCTGTCTCCATCTGCTCCACTCCTGCTGCCCAGTCCACCGGTGAAAGTGCCTGCAGCCCATATTTTGCACAGATCTCCTTCATTTTTCCAAAAATTTCCTGCGCATTTTCCTGGTAACGCCCGACTCCTGCCAGGTATACAAGCGGCTTCTCCCCGGATTTTTCCGTGCGGGCCCTGGAGCGGTCCACATAGTATCCTCTCCGGGCTTTAAATTTACTTTCTTCTTCCTTATCAAGGATCATCATCTGCAGACAGTCCTCGAAGCTGCCCTCCACAATCTTTGTGGAACCAATGATCGTGGGGGCAAAGGGAAGCTGCCCGTAAAACGGATGATTTCCAAATTCATCTGTGACTTTCCCGTCCTGAAACCTTGTGTTCGAATTTTTCGTGGCAAAACTCCGTTTATCCCTTGTGTAGCCATAGCATTTTGCACCCTTTGCATAGGCCATTCCCAGTTCGTAGACGGTCCCGCTGTCCGGCTCCGCCCCTCTGTAGGCCTCCAGGTCTGCCACGATCGCCGTGGTGTCCAGCATGACCTTTTCCAGGTTTGCAAAGATACTGTCCGCCCGCTTCTGCAGATCCGGATTTTCCATATCCAGCGGATCGCTGTTAGGAAGCGTCACGGAAAATCCGAGCGCCTCTGCCCGGGCTTTCATCGCACCCAGCGCATCATAGCCATAGGTATAAAAGCATTCCGGCCCCGCGATATATAACGCTTCGTCACTGACCAGTGAATGTTGATATCTGTACATCCTTTTTACCTCCCCATTTTATTTCAGTACCAGCTCCAGCAGCATCTGCAGGAATCTCCCGCAGTCTGCGCTGCATCCCACCTGGATCAGCGGAAGCTGCTCCCATACAAAATGATGTCTCCGGTCAATGACCGTCATCCCCAGAGTCAGCCCGTCCTTTGTCTCCACTCCTACATGGGCCTCCATGATCTCTACCAGAGTCGGGTCAATGGCGTAGGCCACCGCCATACAGTCAATCACGGTACAGTACGCATCAAAGCCTCTCTTCTTCACGAAGCGGATCGCATTTGCCAGAAAATCAGCTTCCTTCTTATCACTCTCTTCCAGCCGCTTCACATCCTCATCGCTGAAATTTACATCAAAATAAGTTGCCACATCCAGCCCCAGCGCCACCAGCCGGACACCGGACTCATAGACCACCTTTGCAGCCTCCGGATCTACATACACATTCCACTCGCTCTGAGGCGTATCTCCGGTAGCGTTTAAAAAGGCATATTTGTTGAGTCCGAACGCACCGGAAATGGCAACAATCTCGGGAATCATTTCCTTGATCTCCGGAGCCTTGATCATGGCCATGGCGATATTGCTCATAGGGCCTGTCGCAATCAGCGTCACCTCTCCCGGATTTGCCTTCACCAATTCAATGATCAGATCCACCGCGTCCAGATCCGCCAGCGGCATCACGGGTTCCGGCAGATAAGCCTCTGCCTGTCCGTCCTTTCCATGGGTAAATGGATCCGGCGGGGATTTGCGGATGATGGGGCCGGCCATGCCGCGGGCAGCGGGAATGTCCGTCCTTCCCAACAGTTCCAGTACCTTTCTTGCATTTTTACTCGTCACATCCACCGGGTAATTTCCATTGACAGTCGTGACAGCCAGTACATCCAGCGCCTCCGACTTGACCGCCATGACAATGGCCATAGAGTCATCCATACCCGGATCACAATCCAATATGATCTTCTTCATCTTCGTTTCCTTTCCTTATATTAGTTGAATCTATTTCAGCGCCCTCTCAGACCGCAGCAGCCAAATATCTGCCGCTGCTGCCTTTCTATTTATCACTGAATACCTTCACAAAATATTCTCTGTCCCTGGGCCCGTCAAATTCTAGGAAATAAATTCCCTGGGAACCGCCCAGCAGCAGCTTCCCTTCATGTACGATAAAGCTGTTTGAAATCCCAAGCAGCGCAGATTTCACATGTCCCGCGGCATCCTGGGGGGTATCATGCTGGTGCTTAAAGTCCACCCTCGTAGGGATCAGCCGGCAGATCTCCTCGTCCAGATCCACAAATCCGTCCGGATCCCACGGTGAAAATACCGTAATGCCCGCCGTAGAATGAGGATTATATACAATGCAGATTCCCTCCTCTACACCGCTCTCTTCTACCGCCTGTCTAACTTCCTTTGTAATATCATATACATCGTTATACTTTGTCTTGATTTTATAATGTTTCAGCATCCTGTTCCTCCTGCCGTCATCCTTCCCCTGTCTGCAGGGCGCCCGTCCCGGAAAACAATGCCTTCCCGACCGGTGCGGGCGCCGTACCTTTGTCAGCTCTATACTATGATCTCACTCTCCGTTACACCGGCCCCGTTTTTGCTGAACGACCAGTCCCCTTCGCAGCCTCTTCCGTATTCCTCCCCGGTCATTTCCGCAATATACGCCGCGATCAGGCATACCGGCGCAAACTGGGTCAGGGGCATGGTGATAGGATATTCCGGCTTCGGTACCTGAATATAAATTGCCTGCTCTCCTCCGAAATCCTCCGCACTTCCATCCGTGATGACTACCAAAGGTCTGTGCAGCACGTTGGCGTATTTCACCATCTCCCTTGCGCGGCTGTGCCCGGGGCTCGTCGTATTGGCAACCACCACGGTCCCCATTTCCCTTGCATTTCTAGCAAAAAAATTCAAATGGAACCATTCCTCGGTGTTAATATGCATGGCAAATTTTCCGGTTGCCTCCAGAATCTTTGCCTGCCCGAACCAGGCCGCCGCATAGTCAAAGCCGGAACCTACAAAGTCATAGCACGGAAATCCCTGCCACTCCTCTGCCACAGTCTGGCAGACTGTCTTCATCTCCGGAAGCAACGTTCGGAGCAGTTCGCCCTGTCTCCGGATATCCCTTCGGTAATCCATGGCCTGATCCATGGTATACTGATGCCTCACTTCGCCGAACCTGATCGCCAGCAGCAGCAAGGACATCACACTCACCAGATAGCTCCGGGTTCCGGGCGCACTCTCAAAAGCCGGGATATTCAGCTTTAAAATCTTATCCGAATGGATTCCCAGCGGGGACTCTTCATTTCCCGTCACTCCCAGCACGAAACATCCATGCTTTCCGGCCCTCTGTACAGCTTCCGACACCCTGGCCCCGGTACCCGAATTGCTGACGGCGATCACCAGCGGGTTTCGGCAGTCTATTCCTAAGTGCCTCTCACAGTAAAACCGTCCCAGTTCTATGGCAGTCACCACCTCCGTAGGAATACCGGTCAGCATTTCAAACGCATGCTTTGTAGCCATTGCAGCTGCCAGGGAATCCCCGCATCCAGTCAATACGATTCTCTGAATATTGTAGATCTCCTGAAACGAAAGGACCTTTCTTGTCTTTGGTTCCAGGTCGTCATACTGCTGTTCAATCAATTCCGGCAGACTTTCTACCTGTCTGCTCATGGGATTATCATATTTTTTCATCTTTGATTTCCTTTCCATTACACAGTCCGGCATGCCAGTACCTTTTTCCGCGCTTCTCTTTTTGCCGATCCATTTCATTCAGCAGATAACACCCTTCCAGTGCGATATCGATGGCAAAATTATGCCCGCTTCCCGCTTCAAATTTTTCACCGGTACACAGATTGTCCGCAACCGAACACACCGAACCGCCCCTTCTTCCAAAGAGTGCAGAAAGTGTCACGATGGCCGCGGATTCCCGGTCTCCGTTGAGCACCCCCGCGCGATTGTAGATCCCGGCAAATTCTATGTTCCAGGGCTGCATGTAACCTCCCACCCCGGGCCTTCCTCCGCCGATAAAATCACTGTCCACCGATACCGTAGTCCCCACATGGTACGGGGCGTTTAACCCCTCTGCCGCCTGGACCATGGCCGTCACTACCTCGTAGTGGCTGGCTGCGGGATAGGCTGCCGGGATATAAGCCTTTGTCATTCCTTCTTCTCTTACGATCCCGCTGGAAATGACTACATCCCCCGGCTTCACTTCATCTCCGATGCCGCCGGACCCGCCTACACGCAGAAATGTATGGGCATCCGTGTATTCCATATAGTCATACAGGATCAGCTCCATCTCCGGCGAACCGCTGCCTCCGCTGACGACTGTGATCCGTGCTCCTTTGTACTCCCCGGTATAACTCGTAAACATACCGGAACTGCCGATCAGTTCCGAATGTTCCATCTTGTCGGCAATGATCTTCGCCGGGTCGCGGTCATAGGCACACAATGGATCTCGGACTGTGACTAGCACAAAATCCCCCGCTTTCTCCGGGATGATCTGTGTCAATGCCGGCCTGCCGTTGATGACCAGTCCCCTCTCCGGAACATTCTGATAATATTCATAGCGCTCCCGGATATTTTTTATAGATTCTTTTGCTCTGATTTTCTCACTTAACATGAATTTACACCAGACCTTTCATATTTTTGCAAATTGCCTTCTCCCATGCTTCTTTTCGCATTTCTTCAGTGATCTCTTCCGGAACGCCATACTGGGAGATGCACATCGCTGCGGAGATGCTTCCCATCCTTCCGCAGATTTCCGGAGAACGTCCCTCTACCAGCCCGCACAGGACCGCACCTGTCGAACTATTGCCGCCGCCTGTGGCATCCACCACCCGGACATCCGGCTGGGACGGCACCTCCACCACTTCATCCGCCGTGATCATAAACGCCCCCTTTGCCCCCTGACGCAGAAAGATCAGTTCCAGTCCCCAGCTCCTGAGCTCTTCTATGATCTGCTCCCGGTCTGAAGTACCGAACAGGCTCTTCGCCTCTGTCATATTGATGGAAAATGCATGCAGCTGCCCCGCAATCTTTCTGACGTTTTCCAGATTTTCTCTTTGCGCGGCATCTGCGGCAAGTTCCCACATGATCTTGCATGAAGAATCCTTCTTATTTTTCAGGAATGCAGTCCAGAAGTCCGGATCCAAATTTCTGAAAATATACATTCCCTCTGCACTGTCCAGATACGATACTAATTCCTCTCCGGTTGTCTCCAGAGAGCGGAAATGTTCCAATCCAAGTGCCGGCGTTTCGATCCGCTCGCCGTCTGGAAAATATTCCACGATCGTATACGGGGATCTGGCATCCTTGATCCGGAAGCCATCCATGGAAATGTGATTCCTCCTGTACCATTCCCCATGCAGTTTTTCGTAATCCTCTCCGATCCCGGTCACGGCCACGACCTGGTCGCTCCACAGCCTGAGGCCGCACAGTGCATAAAAGCCGGCTCCGCCCGGGGCAATCTTTACATTTCCATCTGGAAAATGTATTTCATCCGTAACAACGGCTGATACTACCACATATTTCATAAAAACCTCCAAATTTTACAGCCCATTTCAGCCTCCAACGAATCATTCTCTTTAAATAGGGCCGGACTATATCTGCGACTTCACCGCAGCCCTTGCTGATCATTTTTCACGATCAGGCTGTCGCAGGTCATCGTACCTTTGGAGATCAAAAAACCTCCGCCGCCGCATCCAAAGGTCGCATCCTCTGCTTCCAGCACCCGCTTTCCATTGATATCCAGATACAGCCTGCTGCCCTTTGCGGTCAGTTTCATGCAATATCCGGTTTCTTCCTCATATGGATACTCTGTTTCTCCAAGGACCGTTCTTTTCCCGTCCTTTTCCAAAATGATCTGCGCCTTGCTGAAGCCGCTCAGTACGGCAGCGTAAAATCTCCTGTGTCCGGTACTGCGCGCCACCAGCCCTCCTTCCTGATGCAGACTGTAATATATCGTAGATTCCACGCTGTAATCTTTCCACTCCCTGCTTCCGATGGTCACCACTCCGTTTGCTTCTTCGTGGGATACACAGTAGGTCCGCTTAAAGTCCGCCGCAAACTGAGCCGCAGAACTTGCAAAACCTGCCAGCCACAAAGGATTGGTATTCCAGATGGAATTCATCAGCATTCCTCTCTGTGAAAAATCCGCCGGCGCGCCGTTCCAGTCTATTTCCTTCAATACGATCCTGCCGTCAAAACGCTTCCTGCTTTCAATCTGATATCCCAACTTGCATATGGACATTCCCTTTGTGTCCGGTACCGTCCAGAAATAGGTTTCTGCATCTTCGGAAAGCTCCCATCCGTCTCCATAGATCACTTGAATCTGATCGTCTATATCATAGTACAGAATATACGGCCTTAAATATACCTGGCCGCCTGATTCTCTGTATGCGGTCGTAGAGACCACTTGAGAGGAATAGAGTGTTGGTGAGGCAACCGTCGAAAAATTGACCGCCAGTTTCGAAAAATCAATAAATGTCTGGGTGGAAACATTGGCTGTCACACCGTCCGCCACATGGCTGCACTCGATACAGAGTCCGTTTTCCCCGGAAATCTCATTCCGGTTAAAGATCCGGACGTTCGCCGCTGCCCCATGGTCAAACTCACATTTCAAGAATCCCTGCACAGCCCCCGGGTATTCAAAGGTATATCTGGATTCCGATACAGAGAGGCTTTCCCCGCGCATTTTCGCGGCAGCCTCCACGATCTTCTTTGTCTCCAGAACCGCATCCGTCACTACCGAACCGCCGTCCGACGTCACCACATACATCAGATCCGCCACCGGCCCCCGGAAATCCGCACCCCCATTGATTCCTTCTATCCCAAGACGGATACCGTTCAGCGCCCCTACATTTCCTGCGTTGCAGTCCGTATCCCATGCTGCCGAAGCCGCAATGCTGATGGACTTCTGAAAATCGTCGCCGCCCAGGATGAATGCCGCAATGACCATGGCATGATTAGGAACCATATGACAGCACCCCGGATAAACGTCATAACCGTATTTCGGGTCCAGATATGCCCGGACCTTCCGCCAGTCTGTCTCTTTGCCGCAGATATCCCGGACGTCCCCTATGATATCCAGCAATTCCTGACTCTTCACATATCCGGCCGCCCGGTCCAGAAGCACGTCAATCCGTTTTTCCTCAAAAGCCATCGCTTCCAGAGCCGCCAGATGGCACGCAGCCTCCACCGCGATCCCGTCGTGGCTGACGCCGGCCGCATTCCGGACCAGCTCCACCGCCTTCTCCGGATCTCCCGGACATGCCATGGCGATCGCGTCAATAAAGATCTGTGCGCCGATCTGCTCTGCCAGAATCTTTCCATTGACCTCAATGGAGCCGCTTTTGGGCGCTTCTATCCCGTTTTTCAGATTCAGATACGCGGTATGTTCCGTAGATCGTCCCAATCCGCCCCACCACAGGATCGTTTTATTTTCTATAATGTAATTGAGCCATGTATCTCCGAATGCCTTCGCAGGCGTGTTTTTCTCAAATCCATGATCCTCAATGGCCCGGAAAAAAGCAAATGTACCAGAAATGTCATCGTCCGCCACGATCAGGGGCACCCCTACTTTTTCATGGACGTAATACCGGATTTCTCCAAAGGTATCCTGGATTTTCTCATAACTCCACCCTTCCACAGGTCTTCCCAGATATACGCCGAGTATCTTTCCAAGCACCCCGGCATAAATATCGTTTTCATATTTCTGTATACTCATCGTTCAACTTCAACCGCCTTTACTTTTTATGCTCTTTCCACTACAAACCCGTCACCCAGTATCGCTCCAGAATCCACTACAAATCCAGCCTGCCCGCAAGAGTATTCCGAGTCCTCTGCACAGAGTACGTTCTCTCCGTCTATATACAGCTTCAGTGTTTCCCCTTTGACTGTAAATGCCAGTCGATGCGTCTCATCAATCCGATAGCCGAAGGGCTCCTTTGCTAAAATGATCCTCTGTTCGTTTTTCTGTTTATAGATCTCCGCGCATCCCCCGGTCAATACCGCGCCGTAATACTGCCTGTGCCCTTTCGCCCGGGCAGTCAGTCCGGCCAGATCCTGCTGGGAAAATGTAACCACCGTGGATACAGTATAATCATCCCAGTCACTGCTTCCCGTTGTCACCACGCCGTTCTCCCGTTCATGGCAGATGGAAAATGTAACCGTATAATCCGGGTTAAAATGGTCTGCCGAAGATACAAAGGTTTTCAGCCAGGAGGTCGTCGTGGTCCACGGTGTCAGGGAGGGAGTCATTTCCATGGAACGCCCCATCTCATACCGCACCGGTGTATTGGACCAGTCCAGCGTATTCAGGATG
>Ga0137306_103859_pt1 | contig 10760 bp, 10 predicted proteins | sample Inofroosms_March_FD_97187 | JGI IMG/M metagenome (GOLD analysis project Ga0137306, IMG submission 97187) | Mouse cecal microbial communities from Vienna, Austria - N-Acetylneuraminic and N-Acetylglucosamine D2O microcosms_March | ecosystem: Host-associated > Mammals > Digestive system > Large... | reverse complement strand
CTCGCAGTCCGAGCCAAGGAAGGCACCTTACGCCTGCAAGTTTGGTCTGGGGGCCAAAAACTTACGCTGTCTCAGTGTCCTGCCTGCGCAGCTGCCCGCAGGCGGCCGCAATATCTGTCCCCAGCTCCCGCCGGATGGTCGCGTTGACCCCCAGCCGCTCGAGCTGCGCCTGGAACACCTCGATCCCCGCGCGCTTTCCCCGCCGGTACCCGGTTTCAGCCACCGGATTGACCGGGATCAGGTTGACATGCGCCCCCATCCCGCTCAGACGGGAGGCCAGCTCTTCCGCGTGTGCAGGCGCGTCGTTCACCCCTGCAATCAGCGCGTATTCAAACGAAATCCTGCGCCCGGTCTGCTCGAAGTAGTCCCGGCAGGCGTCGAGCAGATCGTCCATATTGTACCGCTGGTTTACCGGCATCGACTGGCTGCGGATGCTGTCGTTGGGCGCGTGCAGTGAAACCGAAAGGGTGAGCTGGAGCTTTTTCTCCGCAAGCGCCCGGATCCCATCCACCAGCCCGCAGGTGGAAAGCGAGACATGCCGCAGGCTGAGATTGATCCCTTCCCGGGAGGAAAGGATTTCGAGAAACGCCATCACATTGTCGAAGTTGTCGAGCGGCTCCCCAATCCCCATCAGTACGACATTGGAAATCCGTCCGCGCAGATCCTGCTGGGCGGTATAGACTTCATCAAGCATCTCGGAGGCGGTCAGATTGCGCACCCAGCCTGCCAGCGTGGAAGCGCAGAACCGGCAGCCCATCCGGCAGCCCACCTGTGTCGAGATGCAGAGGGAGGCCCCATGCTTATACTGCATCCGCACCGCCTCGACACAGTTGCCGTCCCGCAGCTCATAGAGATATTTTACCGTACCATCTATGCTGGAAACAAGTCTTTTTTTGATGCGGATGGTGTTTATGTAGAATTTTTCGTCAAGCTGCCCGCGAAGCGGGGTTGGCAGGTCGGTCATTTCGGCAAAAGTAGACACCTGTTTCTGGTGCAGCCACCGGTAGACCTGCCGGGCGCGGAATTTTGGCTGGCCCATCCGGACAAATTCCGCTTCGATCTGCTGTTCTGTCAGAGACTTGAGGTCACTCTTTTCCATGCTGTTCACCGCTTTTTCAGGACGGATATGAAAAATCCGTCGGTATCCGCCGCTTCGCCGGTACAGGTGCGCTGAGATTCAAGCGTGAACTCAGGGTTCCCCTCGAGGAACCGCGCGACGGTCTGTTCGTTCTCCTCGGGGAGCAGGGTACAGGTCGAATAGACCAGACTGCCGCCCGTCTTTAAATAGTGTGAGGAGGTTTGCAGGATTTTATACTGAATTTCCGGAAGATTCCGGACCGATTCCCAACTTTTATACTTGATTTCCGGCCTGCGCCGGATCACCCCAAAGCCGGAACAGGGAACATCACAGAGTACCCGGTCAAAGCTGCCGAGTGCGGGGTCATAGATCCCCGCATCTCCCGCGGAAGCCCGGATACACTCGATCCCAAGCCGCTGTGCCCCCTGACGCACCAGCGCGGCACGTTTGGGATGCAGGTCACGGGCGACCAACTCCCCCTCGTCCCGCATCCGCTCGGCAGCGGTGAAGGACTTGCCGCCCGGCGCCGCACAGACATCCAGCACCCGCTCGCCCGGTTGGGGATCAAGCGCAGCGGCACAGAGCTGGGACGCCCGGTCCTGCACATGGAACAACCCCGACCGGAACGATTCCAGGCGTTCGATCGGTACTCTGCCCTCGACCGCGATACAACCGTCCGGCTCCGTTTCCACGGTGCAGGGAACCCCCTCGCCAGTCAGGATTTCCGCCAGCCGTTCGGGGGAAACCATCAGGGTGTTGGCGCGCAGATAGAGCGGCGGACGCCCGATCGACTGGGAGAGCAGCCGCAGGCAGGCGGGTTCCCCATAGGCTTCAAGCCACCGGCCGACCAGCCACGCCGGGCAGGAATATTCCACCGCGAGCTGTTCGGCGCGCCCACCGTCCACCGGGGGGATGCGCTTTCCATCCCGCAGGAAACTGCGCAGAACCCCATTGACAAAACCGGACGCCTTTGCCTGTCCGAGCGCCTTCACCAGATTGACGCTCTCATTCACTGCCGCGTAATCGTCCACGCCGTCCATCCAAACAAGCTGGCAAACCCCAGCCCGCAGCGTCTCCCGCACCTGCGGGGACAGGGCTGTGAGCGGCCGCGCACTGTACTGTTTCAGGATATGGTCGATGGTCAGCCGCCGCTCGAGCGTTCCGTAAAAGAGCGCAGCCGCGAATGCGGCGTCCCGCGCATCCAGACGGTTTTTCGTGGCCAGTGCGTCGATCACAAGGTTGGAATAGGCATTCTCCGTACTCTGACGCAGAAGCGCCTGCACAGCGGTTTCTCTCGCATTCTTCATCTGTTCCCTCCGGTTTCAGTCTCGGTTGCGGCTGCGGGAGATCAGTACCAGCCGCAGCAGCTGTGCCAGCGAGACCACCAGCGCGGCCACATAGGTCAGTGCGGCGGCCTTAAGCACCCGTTTGGAGCCGCGCAGCTCGGAGGACTCCAGAAACCGCTCCTTCTCCAGCGTGCGCAGCGCGCGGGCGGAGGCGTCAAACTCGACGGGCAGGGTCACGAGCTGGAAGATCGCCGCCAGCGAAAAGAGCAGCAGCCCGATGTTGCAAAGCGGCTGATAGCTCAGGATCAGCCCTGCCACAAACAACGGGATCGAGAGCTTGGAGCCAAGGTTGGTCACTGGGATGATCGCGGCGCGCAGCTGCATGGGGGCATATTTCTGGGCGTGCTGGACTGCGTGCCCGCATTCATGAGCCGCTACCCCGATCGCCGCCACCGAGCTGCTGCCATAAACGTCGTCCGACAGGCGGATCACGCCGCTGCTCGGGTCAAAATGGTCGGTGAGTTTCCCCGCAATCCGTTCCACCCGGACCTGCTGGAGGCGGTTTGCATCGAGAATCCGCCGCGCAACCTGTGCGGCTGTGATCCCGCGCGACGAGCGGACTTTGGAATACTGGTCAAACGTGCTGGAAACCTGCATCTGAGCCCAGCTCGCGAACAGCAACGCCGGGACGACCAGAATCAGATAATAAAGGTCAAACATACAGCTCCCCCTTGTTTGAAGTTTTGAGGCCCTAAACGCTTTGCCAATCTTGATCGCCGGCCCAAGAGCCACCGCTTCGCGCCGGTTGGACTATGCACCGCTGCGGGATTGAGGGGCAAAACCTCTGGTCATTCCCCCAGCCGGGTGCCGGTTTCAACCGGATGCCCTCGCAGATAGTCGGCGGCGGGCATCCGGCGGCTCCCCTCGGGCTGGATTTCCACCAGTTCGACCGCGCCTTCCCCACATCCGACGATCAGCCTTTTCCCGTCGAGCACGATGCCCGGTTCCCCTGCGCCTTCCACGACCCGCGACCGGTGCACCTTCAGCACCTTGCCGCCCAGCCGGGTATGTGCTGTCGGCCAGGGGTTCATCCCGCGGATCAGGTTGTGTACCTCCCGCGCGGATTTCGACCAGTCGATCACTGCCATCTCTTTGGTCAGCATACTGGCGCGGCTCGCCTGTGCATCATCCTGCGGCGTGCGCGGGGCGTTGCCCCCGGCGATCAGCCGCACCGTTTCAGAGAGTGCCTCCGCGCCCAGCACCGCAAGCCGGTCGAACAGCTCCCCCGATGTTTCATCTTCCCCCACCGGAACCGACCGGGAAAGGATCATGTCCCCGGTGTCCATCCCTTCGGCCATGTACATGGTGGTTACACCCGCTGTCAGGTCACCGTTAAGCACGCTCCACTGGATCGGCGCTGCACCCCGGTACTTTGGCAGCAGCGATCCATGCACATTGATACAGCCGTATTCCGGCAGATCGAGGATTTCTTTCGGCAGCATCCGCCCATAGGCAACCACCGCGATCAGCTGGGGGGCCAGCTCTCGCAAAACCGCAAGCGCGGTACCGTCGCGGAGTTTTTCCGGCTGCCAGACTGGCAGCCCGTTGGCAAGCGCCAATTCCTTGACCGGCGGCGGCGCGAGCTTATATCCCCGCCCCTTGGGTTTGTCCGGCTGGGTGAACACCCCGGCGATCTCGTGGCCGTCTGCGATCAGGCGCGCCAGGCAGGGGACCGCAAAATCCGGCGTACCCATGAACACAATCCTCATTCGGCTTCCCTCAATTCATCCGGTGTCAGAAGGCGTTCGGCCCTGTCGGTAAAGAGGACGCCCGAAAGGTGGTCGATCTCATGGCAGCAGGCGACCGCGAAAAAGTCCTCCGCATCAAATTCGAACGGCTTGCCGAACCGGTCCTGCGCACAGATATGCAGCTTTTTGGGACGGCGCACCACTCCCCAGACGCCGGGTATGGACAGGCATCCCTCGGTGTCGCACTGCTCGCCCTCTTCGCTGACGATCTCGGGATTGACCAACTCCCATTTTCCCTCGCCGACGTCGATGACCACTGCCTGGCGGAGAACCCCCACCTGCGGCGCAGCCAGCCCGACCCCCTCGTCGACCATCGTTTCGTACATATCGTCAAGCAGCGTCCAGAGCCGTTCGTTGAACTCGGTAACGGCCCGGCTTTTTTTGCGCAGGCGCTGGTCGTCTTCCTTCAAGATATTGCGGATTGCCATTTTTCTGTTCCTCCCAATTCTGCTTTTGATCTTCATGCTGTCACATGGTTCTCTTTTGATTTTAACGAGCCGGCCCGGGCAGAAACTTCAACCCTCAGATCGAACTTTCATACCGCGGATCGACATAAAGCGAGACCGGACGGTTCCGGCTCTGCGCATGGTACCATCGCACCGTCCGCCAGAGAAGCTCCCGGGTGCGTGCGCCGAAGGTGCATTTGACCGCCATCCTCCAGCGGTACTTCCCGGAAATCCGGGGGATCGCGCTTTCACACGGCCCGAGCACCCGCAGCGGCAGGTCGCTGTATTCGGCGCTGGCAAACGCGGCAAACTGCGCCAGAAACTGTCTGGACGCGGCCTGCACCTCCGCCCGGTCGATCCCGGAAAACCCGATCCCGACCATGTCGCAGAACGGCGGATAGAGGTGGATGCGTCGGTTTTCGATCTCGCTTTCGTAGAAGCTGTCGTAATCCTGCATCGCCGCCAGCGCGATCACCGGGTTTTCGGGGGTGAATGTCTGGATATAGGCGCGTCCCGCCTTATCCGAACGCCCACTCCGCCCGACCACCTGTGTGAAGAGCGAAAACGCCCGCTCAAAGCTGCAATAATCCTGCGCATAGAGCGAACTGTCCGCCGAAAGCACCCCCACAAGGGTGACATTTGGAAAGTCCAGCCCTTTCGCAACCATCTGCGTCCCGATTATTATATCATATTTTCCCGCCGAAAAATCAGCAAAATGTTTTTCATGGGAAAATCGTGCCATAGTGGTGTCCATATCCATCCGGAGCACCCGCGCCTGCGGCAGCAGTTCCCGCAGCTCCTCCTCCACCTTCTGGGTGCCCGCTCCCGAAAACCGCCGGAACTTGCTCCCGCAGGTCGGGCAGGTCTCGTCCGGACGCGCCGTATAACCGCAGTAGTGGCACATCAGAAGCCCGTTTGCGGTGTGGTAGGTCAGGGCGACCGAACAGTTGGGGCAGCCTGCCACGGCCGAGCAGATCGAACATTTCACCAGCGTGTTGTACCCCCGCCGGTTGAGCAGCAGGATACTCTGTTCGCTGTTTTCGAGGTTCTGGCGAAGCTGGCCGATCAGTTCCGCCGAGAGGGAGCCGGACGCCGCATTCAGCGCCTGTGTCGACATGTCGAGGATGGTGACATCGGGCAGCTTCGCGGCCCCAAACCGGTTTTTTAGCTGTATGAGATGGTACCGCCCCTGTTTGGCCCGGTAGAAGCTCTCGACGCTCGGGGTCGCCGAGGCGAGCAGCAGCAACGCATTATGGCTGGCGGCACGCACCCGCGCCACATCCCGCGCATGGTAGCGGGGGGACATCTCGGACTTATAGGTCGCCTCCTGTTCCTCATCCATCACGATCATCCCAATCCGCGCAAGCGGCGCGAACACCGCGCTCCGGGTGCCGACGACGATCTGTGCGCCGCCGTCCCGGATCCGCTTCCATTCGTCCATCCGCTCGCCCATCGTCAGGCCGCTGTGCAGCACCGCGACCCGGTCCCCGAAATACCGGTGGAACCGTTCGATCATCTGGGGGGTCAGGGAGATTTCGGGCACCATCACGATCACGCCGCGCCCGCTCCCGAGCAGGTGCTGGATCGTTCGGAGAAAGACTTCGGTCTTCCCCGACCCGGTCACCCCATAGAGCAGCGCGGCCTGCGGCTTTCCCGAATCGGCCAGTTCACAGAGGGTCCGGTATGCAGCCTGCTGTTCGTCCGAGAGGGAGAGCGCAGAGGCATCCTCCCGGGCCGTACGCACCTCATAGGGGCTGCGATAAACCTCCCGGGTGAAATAATGGGTGACCCCTGCCTTTTCCAGACGGTCAACCACCGTTTTTCCCACCCCTGCAAAATAACAGACCTCTTTCAGGGTAGCCTGTCCTGCCTGCGCGAGCAGCTCGACCACCGCCTTCTGCTTGGCGGTGATTTTTACATCGGTGATGTCCCCCAATTCGGTGATCCCGTCCGCCAGACGCACCATCACCAGTTTTTCGTCCAGCACCCGTTGCCGCACCTCCTGCGACTTGATCACCGCACCCGCTTCGCAGAGGGCGCGCAGGCTGGGGGACTCAGCATCCAGGCCGAGTGCGGCGAGCAGCGTCTCCTCCCGGACCGGTTTGCCCCGCCCGTTCAGATATTCCAGGATCTGCTGCTGTTCGGGCGGCAGGTCCTCGGGCGGGCCTGCGTCCTTTGCGCGCTCGTAGGTATATTTCAGTTCCACCCCGATGCCAGGCGGCAGCAGGGTGCGCACTGCATCATAATAGCCGCAGAAGGTATGCTCATGCAGCCATTCGACCAGTGAGAGCAGATCCGGGCTGAGAAGCGGCCGGGCGTCCACGAGGGAGGCAACCGGCTTGAGCCTGGAGATGTCCCCGGACTCGGAAAGGGCGAGCACCATGCCGAACCGGGTACGGTTGCCCGCGCCGAACGGGACGGTGACCCGGCATCCGGGGCGGACCGGCATCCCCTCTGGAATCAGGTAGGAATACGGCTTATCGAAATGAATGGTTGCGTTCTCCACCACAATCTGTGCTGTCTGCGGCATTCCTGACCTCCTCTGCTATAGGGCCGGGGGCCCTGCCCCTCGACCCCGCCACCTTTGAAAAGGTGGACGAAACTTTTGGTTTGAAAGAGAATAGGGCTTGTTTGAAAATAGAGAAATAGACGGATGGTTCGTAAAAAGTGAGCGGCCGCAAGGAAAAAAGCACAGGAATACTTGCTGTATTCCGCGCATTTTTGACGCGGCAGCCGCCGCTTTTTGTAGAAAAAGACGGCTATTTCGATTTTTCAAACAGCCCCTAAGCGTATTGCTGGATTTTTTCAAAAAATCATGGGGCAAGGGACAGAGCCTTGATGCCGCGGCAGCAATCAGGTATTTTCTGCGGGAGAAAAAGCGCTCTTCCTCCGGAAAAGATACGAAGTTTGGAATCAGGGCCCAGTCTCTGTACGCAGGGCAAGCAGACGGGTCAGAACCTCATCCGCGACCTGATCTTTGCCCATGATCGGCAGCGGCTCCGCGCCCGCTTTGGTCAGGATGGTGACAATGTTGGTTTCGGTGCCAAATCCCGCGCCGGCCTCCTTGAGGTTGTTCGCGACGATCATATCCACCCGCTTTTTTTCCAGCTTGGCAGCGCTGTTTTCCACCATATCCCGCGTTTCCATCGAAAACCCGCAGAGTACCTGCCCGGGCACACGGTGTTCCCCCAGCCAGCCGAGGATGTCCCGCGTCCGTGTCAGCGCAATCTGCATCTCCCCATCCTGTTTTTTGATCTTGTCCTCTGCGGTTGTTGCCGGGCGGTAGTCCGCCACTGCCGCGCATTTCACAACCATCTGCTGGGCGGATGCGCGGGAGGTCACCTCATCGAACATCTCCTGCGCCGTATGGATCGGGACAAATGTGACCCCGTAGGGCGGTTTCAGGCTGGTCGGACCGCTCACCAGCGTGACCGATGCGCCCCGCCGCTTCGCCGCCGCCGCGACTTCGTAGCCCATCTTCCCGGTCGAATGGTTGGTGATATACCGTACCGGGTCGATCGCCTCTCGGGTTGGCCCGGCGGTCACCAGCACCGAAAGTCCCGCCAAATCCTTGGGGGTCAGCGCATCCCGCACCGCTTCCAGCAGGGCGCCTTCCTCCGCCAGCCGCCCGCGCCCGGTATCCCCGCAGGCAAGATACCCGCTCTCCGGCTCAACCACCGCCACCCCAAACGCCCGCAGGGTTTGCAGGTTGCGCTGGGTCACCGGGTTGTCATACATCCCGGTGTTCATCGCGGGCGCGACGATCTTCGGGCACCGCGCAGCCAACACGGTTGTGGTAAGCATATCGTCAGCGATTCCGGCTGCCATCTTCGCGATCACGTTCGCGGTTGCGGGCGCAATCAGGAACACGTCCGCCTTTTTCGCCAGCGCAACATGCTCAACGTTATACTCAAAACCTCTGTCAAAGGTGTCCACCGCCACCCGATTGTTGACCAGCGTCTCGAAGGTCATGGGCGAGACAAATTCGGTTGCATTGCGGGTCATGATGACATGCACATCCGCGCCGGTTTTGCCAAGATCGCTCGCAAGCTGCGCCGCTTTATACGCCGCGATTCCCCCGGACACCCCCAGCACGATGGTTTTTCCGTCGAACAAAACAGATTCCCCCTGTCTGAAAAAACAGGCCCTGTAATCTTACAGGGCCGTCTGCTTATTGGTCGATCTCCTGATGGACCTCGCCCATACGGAACTTTCCAGCGGAAAAATCCTCCACAGACTTCTTCACCGGCTTTTCCTCCATGATCTCATGCGAATCCTCGGCCTCCTGCGCCAGCTCCCGGGCGTGTTTTGCCACCGCAACTACAAATGCGTAGTAGTTGTCGCCCGGTTTGAGCATCGAAGCCATCGAGGGTCTGAGCATATTCATACGTTCTGTTCCACCTTATCTATCATATTTTTCATCCGGCGGGCCTCACATCTGGCGGCGATAATCACCGCGCCCAGACGCGCACGTGCCTCTTCCAGATCATCGTTGACAATGATGTAATCATATTCGGCCGCACAGCGCAGCTCGGTGCGCGCGGCTTCCAGACGCCGCTGCACCACCTCGGGCGGTTCGGTGCCGCGTCCGGAAAGGCGGTTTTCCAGCGTCTCATAGGAAGGGGGCATCACAAAGATGAATACCGCGTCCGGACAGACCTTGCGGATATGCGCCGCCCCCTGCACCTCGATTTCGAGCACTACATCCCGCCCCTGTGCACGCTGTTCCTCAACCATCCGGTGCGGGGTGCCGTAATAGTTCCCGCTATACTGTGCATATTCGAGCAGGCCGCCCGCGGCGATCTCCGCTTCGAACTGCTCCCGGGTCACAAAATGGTATTCCACCCCGTCGGTTTCTCCCGGGCGCGGGGCGCGGGTGGTCATTGAAACCGAAAGCACCGCTTCCGGATGTTCCTTCAAATACGGGCCGAGGATGGTCCCCTTGCCCACGCCGGACGGACCGGAATACACGATCAGCAGCCCTTTACGCATCATCATCGACCTCTTCCTCATCATCCTCGTCATCCACCAGCCGGTTTGCAACGGTCTCGGGCTGCACTGCCGAGAGGATCACGTGGTCCGAATCGGTAATAATCACCGCCCGGGTGCGCCGCCCATAGGTTGCGTCCACCAGCGAACCGCGTTCCCGCGCATCCTGGATGATCCGCTTGATCGGGGCGGATTCCGGGCTGACAATCGCCACCAGCCGGTTTGCGCAAACCATGTTGCCAAAGCCTATATTGATCAGTTTCATACAAGCTACCCCTTATTCGATGTTCTGAATCTGCTCCCGTATCTTTTCGATGTCGCTTTTGATCTCGACCACAAGCCGGGCTACTTCGACATCCTGCGCCTTGCTCCCGATGGTATTGGCTTCCCGGTTGATCTCCTGCACCAGGAAGTCCAACTTCCGCCCGACGGCGCCGCCCTGCCCCAGAATCCCGCGGAACTGCGCAATATGGCTGCGCAGCCGCACCGTTTCTTCGTCCACCGCAATCCGGTCGGCAAACACAGCCGCCTCGGTCAGGATCCGCGCTTCGTCGATCTGCCGGTCGTCGAGCACCTCGCTGATTTTCGCGGTCAGCCGCTCCCGGTAGGCCGCAAGGGTGCGCGGGGACTGCTCCTCAACCAGCCCGACCCGCTGCTCAATCTGCGAAAGCCGGTCGAGCAAGTCGTCCTGAAGCTTTTCTCCTTCCAGTTCCCGCATCCGCAGGAACCGTTCGGCGGCCTCCCCGGTCACTGCCTGCACCGCTTCCCAGACCGCATCCTCGTCCTCCGGCGCGCGGCGGACGGTAAAAATCTCTGAAAAGCGGGAGATCGACGAGACCGAAAGGTCGTCGGTAAGCCCATACTGTTTGCCGAGCTCCCGCAGGGCGTGGATATACGCCCCCGCCAGTTCCTGATTGACCTCTACAACCGTGTTGGCCGCTTCTACCGTCTGAATCTGGACGCCAACCTCCACCTTGCCGCGCGAAGCCCTGCCCTGCATATAGCTTTTCAGTTTTTCTTCCAGATAACCGCATCCGCGGGGGACACGGGCAGTGAATTCCAGAAAACGGTGGTTGACCGATTTGATTTCCACCGTGATGTCCCGCCCATCTATAATCCGCTGGGCGCGCCCATAGCCTGTCATACTCCGAAC
>Ga0137306_103854_pt1 | contig 10770 bp, 6 predicted proteins | sample Inofroosms_March_FD_97187 | JGI IMG/M metagenome (GOLD analysis project Ga0137306, IMG submission 97187) | Mouse cecal microbial communities from Vienna, Austria - N-Acetylneuraminic and N-Acetylglucosamine D2O microcosms_March | ecosystem: Host-associated > Mammals > Digestive system > Large... | reverse complement strand
CTTTCCGTCCGAGTGGTACGGAGGAACACAAAAAGAGCCTGCGGTTACATCATTTTTTACTTTCTTTGTCATGAGATTGTCCTTTCCGCCTTGTCTGCAACACTTGGCGAAGACAATCCCATCTGACGCACGGCAAATAGACGAGATTCTATAAAATCTTGAAATTTCCACAAAGCTTTATAAAAATTTCTATGATTTTATTTATCCTCGCCAAATGTGCGCACGTTATGGCTTTAACATTTTTTATTTGAACATCCTTTGGATGCTTGATGTCTATAGCATAGCAGAAGTCCAATTCTTGCCCGTTGAACAAAGTTCAATAGACAAATCCTCTTTTTATATGAGAATTTTTTTATGAAAATAAAGAAATAAGAGGCACCCAGTATCAGGCACCCCTTATGTACATAATAGGAAGCAAACTTTATTGAACAAAGTTCAACAAAATTATTTTTTGTGTTCTCTCACAAGCAAAAAAAGAGATCAGATTTTCTCTGACCTCAATTTAAAATATTATCTAATTTGTATCTATGATTTCTTCTTTGTTGTTTTCGCCTTTGGTGGCGTTTTAATCAGTGTCTCCATTCCCTCAGCTTTCAAATCATCATAGATATCGTCATACTCAGAAGCCCACCGTGTGGATAAAAGCCCTTGATATGACCTATTTTCCGCCTTAGCATTTGTCGAACCCACAAACATATTTAATGTAAGAGCCGCCGCCTCTACCAAGGTACTTGAAACAGGAAATGGTAGGTGTAGTCCCAAACAAGCTGATACTACATTTACCTTTGTGAGACTCTTGTCATTCCACATCTTCTCTATTGTATTGTTATCAAGTCCGGTGATGTCTTTAAGCACATTTACGCTATAGTTACAAACCCGATTGCTCATCAATTCTCTTAAAGCATCACCAAACCCCATATCACGTATAACATCCAACATTTGCTCAGCTATTTCATTCACAAGACCCAACTGCTTTAATATGTCTTCTGAAATATAGTCTGTATAGTGGAACTCCTTATCTGCTATGCTTTCCGGAAGTTTTATATAATGCAGTTTTCCGTCAGCTCCCATCTTAAATTGCAAGAAACATTCTTCCTCATGTTCCTTCGCATATGCGGTCAAACACATCTTTCCCGAATCTTGTCGTTCGACATACTTCGGTTCATCCAGACACACTTTTTCTTCTATGTAAGCAAAGCATCCTGTATTCATCATGCAGGCCAGAGCATTACTTTTATTGTACCAATGTGAAAGCCGATGGCTGCTGACAGTAGTTCTGGTTACAACCTCATCATCTACATCTTCATCATAAGAAAGATCATTCTCTATAGCTATACCATTTTCTGATTGAGATTGATTAGTATCCTGACCTTTCCCACGTTCCTGTTTCTTAGCAGTTTTTCTACCCACATCAATAACATCAGCATACGGATCAATGCCTCCGCTGATTACGAAATCTCTCAAATATTTACTAACTAGCATTTGCAATCGGTAAGGCTTATAATTATTCTTTTCTATAACAATAAAGAACTTTTCAGCTTTCCCTCTATCAACAGAGCAAACAAGCTCATCAAAGTACCCAAAATCTTTATAATTACTGACATTAACTTTCCTATCAAGCAGTTTTCTTAGCAAATCCTCATAGCATCCAAGTCTCCGTACAATCCGGGCAATCCGAGCATCTTCCGCTTTTCTCATGTATTTTGCAATATAGTCACGGAATGTCATTGTTGGGTCAAACTTCACTTCCCCAGACTGGATATCGCTAATAAAGAGATTCGCATATCTCTGCTCAATCTGAGACAACATCGCAAAGGATTTGTGCAAATCTCTTAGCACTTGATCCATAGCTGCTTGATCATAATCACCCTGCTGCCATAGTTTGAAAAATTTATCAAAACGGGAGTTCATATAGTCTGCATCTATCGCATCTGTATTTATTTCCGTTATATGTGCGTCAATTTCAAATGGAGGCTCTTCGCCTGTTCCACCACCGCCACCAGATGGAAATTCTTTATAACGTTGCAGCAAAACCAAATATGTGTTATAGTCAAAATTCATGACTATATACGATTCCGTCCCATCTGCTTCAATTACAGCATAAGTATCTTTTGCCCAGCTAAACCCTTGTATCTGTGCAGCTTCCAATTTCTGATTAAATTGCTTGAACAGTTTTGCAAATTTTCGTTTTTCAGAATTTTCTCCTGGCAGCTTCTCAAAATTTTTGATTCCGGCATTCTTGAAAAGGTCTTCCATTTCATCATAAAAGCGATTCATACTATTGAGATTGCTTGGAAGCTTATCCACAAACAATCCTGTAGGAATGTCCCCTGAATATGCTTTTACTGCGACTTCAATATTGCGCTTCATCGTATGAGGGCGGCGGTAATACTTTATAATGCCAAATGGTTTTTCATCTCCAAATAACCTGTTCGTCCTAGAAAATGCTTGGATTAGATTCTCATATTCAAGCATTTTGTCCAGATAAAGAGTGTTGATCCATTTAGAGTCATAGCCAGTCAGCATCTGATTGACCACAATCAACAGATTAATCTGCTTATCCTTACTGATTCGATTGTATGGCTTTTTATGCGCAAGACGCAGTTGAACATCCTCCCTGAACGCATCATAGGTCGGAATAGAAAAGGACGGTCCGAACTTTGCCTCATAGTCCTCAAGGATTTCTACAATTCCATCTTCTTTCTCCAGCGTTCCACCACCTTCGTTATCAATAGTAGGATCGAACACAGCCGTAATTTGTAAATGTGGTGCCATCGATTTAAACAGCCTGTAATACTTCACAGCTTCTGGGATACTATGCGTTGCAAAAATCGCATGAAAAAGACCTCCTCTGCTGAAAATAGTCCAATACTTTATGATATTTTCTATAACAGCAATTTGATGCTCCTCACGGTCATACTGTGAATTTGGCACATAGTCTTCAATACCCTTGATATATTTCTTGCCCTTCCATTCACCAACCATTCTGACTTTCGTTCGATCCATGAATTTATAGTAGACTTTTTCCTTTTTAGCATTGCCCAGCACTTCACTTACACTTTTTGCCTTTGCCTTCATCAAAGCAACCTGTTCTCGCAGTTCCATATCCTGGTAGGTCATTTCCATGTATGGATCAAATCCAAGAACATTCTTATCTCGGATACCGTCAGCAAGTGTATATCTGTGCAGCTCATTACCAAAAATAGTTGTCGTTGTATTATCTTTCTTACTATTAACATCCTGTATCGGTGTTCCAGTAAATCCAAAAATAATAGCATGGACAAAAGTAGTCTTGATATTCGTAAGCATCTCTCCAAAAGTAGAGCGATGTGCTTCGTCAATGATAATCACAATCCGCTTAGATACTATTTTATCTATATCAGCACTTTTAATATTTTCCGCATCTCTGGTCACATTGCTCAGTTTTTGGATGGAGGTGATAATTAACGAATCGCTATAATCATCACTCTTTAGCTTTGTCACAAGGACATCCGTATCCGCCGTATCCTGAATTTCTTCTGACGCACTCGCAAAAGCTCTGTAATCATCAAATGACTGTTTCCCAAGAGCTTTTCTGTCCACCAAAAATACTACCTTGTCCGCAGTACGTGCACTAACAATGAGCTGTGCTGATTTAAAACTGGTCAATGTTTTTCCAGAACCCGTAGTATGCCATATATGACCACCAAGATTATTGGTATCAGTCCAGTCCTTGTCCATAACTGCATCGGATATGGCTTTCGCTGCTCGATACTGATAACTGCGCATTACTTTGAGAGTATCGTCTTTGGCATCCGGAATCGTATAATAACCAATCAACTCATGTGCCATTGGAATATTCAACAGATACTTAACCACATCCTGCCAATCGGAATATGGCACATTATCAAAATCAGCCCAATGAAAATAAAAGGACTTATTAAACACTCCATCCGGACCAGGATTTGCAAAATACACTGCCTCTGCAGGCTCCATCGCCACAAAAACCTGTATCAGCGAAAAAAATCCCGTAAATACACCCTCATGCGCATATTTTTCAATTTGATTATAAGCATTGCTTACCGGAATGCCACTCTTTTTCAATTCTATGTGAATCACAGGCATTCCATTGATAAGCAACATCAAATCACCACGTCGGTCATTCAGCCGAGGTGCAGTTTTGAATATAGGCTGCCTTACAATCTGATAACGGCTGGACCCAAAAGCAATTTCACGTCGATCATATATTTTTAAGCTAACCTCTTTTCCAAAATTTTGTGTATCATCAGGATTATCACGCTTGATAGACACACTCTTGCCGTTGATGAAATCATTCAGCTTAACGGGTGTGCGCAGTCGGATGATTTGCTCTACAATTTGTGCCATTTCACTGTCCGTCAAAGGACAATCATTTAAAACATCCTGCTGACGATTATTAGCAAATAAAATATCTGCCCAATTGCGAATAAGCACATCCTCCGTAGGATAATTCAGCACTTGCTTTTCCCATCCAAATTCTATGAGTTGATCTATGACAGCCTTTTCAAATTTTTTCTCATCATCAAAAACCACCCATGCCACCTCCTACACGAACATCTTCTGAATACAAGCCATTCTTATATTTTTTAACTTCTCCACCCGGACTTTATACAAACTAATCAGTTCATCCAAAGAATTCAAATAATCTGCAATCTGCTTTTGCTCCTCAACTTCTGGAATCATCATTTCATATTCTAACATCTCTGACACCTTCAAAACGCGATTTCTCCCTGCACCTCCTGGCGAGGATAACATAAGGTGATGGCGAAATCTTGCATCCAAAATCATATATTTCAGAAATTGGTCGTAAATATCATCTGTCATAGCAAACTGAGGAAAACGGTGAGAAACCAATTTCCCTGCATCATCATCATCTGTAATGGCCACAGCATGTTCCCATGCGAACGTGATATTCACAATCAAATTATGCGAAGCTACCCTGTGCATCTGCGCAACGCCAAGCTCTTTTCCTGCTTCTACATAATCGTGAAAAACACCTTTACCGTAGCTACGAATACCTAGCCTTTCATAACCGCCATGTGGAGTTTCAATAGGATCAGAATAAGGAACAACAATCTCACCCAACCTAACTTTCTTCCAAGGAACTTTGTATTCTCCGAATCTTATCTGTGGAGAAATCCTTTCTCCCTGAACAAATAGTTTCTCTAGCATTGATTTTCTGACATCAACCATCTTATCATGCTTATCCTGATGAATGCCAATTAGATAATCCAGTTGACAAAAATACTGTGAAATTAACGCCTGTTCCTCTTTTGTGCATGGATATTTAATGACAGTTTCGGATAACGCTGCTTTCGATATCGATGTAACCTTTGTCCCTTGCATCAGTGGAAGCAATTGCATATGATATGCGTCCGAATTCATATAATAACCAAGATAACCAGATGCAAATTCTTCTTGAGGGCGACATGGTATTGTATGTAATCCTGATATTACGATATCTTTTTCTATGCCAAGTAATTCACAACACTTTCCGACGGTTTCATCTTCTGCTGTATCAGCAATGATTACATCCCCATCTCGTAGAGCAGATGTAGCATATTTTGTTACTATAGCATCGTCAGTTATGTAGGGAAGCTGTGCTTTATCTGTGTCCAAAATATCTCCAAATTTAACTAAGATATCTCCATAATGAATGTTTTTAGCTATTCCGCACTCATTAGATAACTCTGCTCTTGATAGAGCATTATTTTTTAAAATATTAAACACCTTATTAAATTCCCTATGCTTCCATTTACCCGAAATTTCATCGAATCTGATACTTGGGTTACTCCTCATTACTGTACACCCCCTAACAGTTTCTTTAGTTCAACTAATCCCTTCGCGTCAAAAGCATCTCCACTCAACCTCGAAACATAGCTCGAAACTTCTGATTCCACAGTTTCAATTTTCTTGTTAACACCAGAAAATGTCACAGCATACTTCTCTGACAGAACAGTTAGCCTTGCTATAAAATCCCGAATAAAATTTTCCGACAATTCCATAATCCCAGTGATAATTGGCACATTCCACTTTTCTTCCAAGATTTTAAGTGCTTGTTCCTTGTCCATACCCTCAATCAAAACCTTTGTCTTTTCATGCAGTGCGGCTGACTTTTCTTTGATTTTCTTTCTCAAGACATTCTCCTGTTCTATCGTAGCCACTACATTCATTAATTTGGCCTCGAACGAATCCTCTGGGAATATGTGCTGCTGTTTTAATGTTTTTATCCGAGCGGTAACAACGGCATTGGTATAAGCGCCATTGGTATTTGCTGTCATTCCCGTCCAATCCACAGAATCAGTGTTTTTTACAAAATATGCTTTGTCTTTTTGTGAGAGTGTAAGATATTCCTGTAACGCAAGAATCTCTGCCGTTTCCACGTCTTCAAGAGCTTCCTCTGCTTTGTTTTTAACCTCTTTATTTACAAACGAAGTACCAGCATCATTTAAAATACCTGATTCCTTTTCTTCATCGGAGAGAGAATCGATAAGTTCACTATACTCTGCAGAAACAGACGCAAGCTCTTTTTCCATCTCTCGTAGCTCCTGCGCCTCCGCTGTCAACAATATCTCCTGCACAAGCTCGAACGGCAGAATATGACCTTCCCAACCATCCTGCACTTCTACATCTTTGTCATTTTTCTTTTTTGTCACCATATGAGGATCGACCTGAGTCAATGCTCCATCTCCTTCCGTCTGTAAAATCTCTATATCAGTAGATATCTGCCCCCACGCATTATCAAGCGCTTGAAACGCTTCATATTTATCAATAGAAACAATCGTCGCCAATCGTCTAAAAATATCTGATGTAATCTTCTCTTCCTCCGACAAAGCGGACACAGTTTGATAATGCCCAATAAGCGATGTCTTTAAGTTCTCGCGCAAGTCCGAAAAAGCAATGGTATAATTCTCTCTGTAGCTGATAACCGATTTATGTTCTCTAATCACTTGTCCAATATTGTTGGATACAAGCTGCACATATCTTTCCGATATCGGTTCGCAGATATCTTCCCGCAGCCCCGGAAAAGCCTCCCAATATGTCTTCAAACCATCTAATTCGTCATTTGGAATACCGCCAAACATGATAGAATGCAAGTCCCAAGGCTCCGGCTTAGCAAATGAATCTACATAACGAGGAATATTCAGATTATAATCATTCTCACGAACCTTATCCTTGCTTACCCGCTTCGAGAATCCCGGTATTGTGGCACGTTCATGGATACAATCAACAATTCTCTTAATGTCAGAAGACCGAAGTCTATTGCTTTTTCCAGCTTTCTCATATCCCTTTGACGCATCAATAATAAGGATATCTGTATCTTCCCTGTGCCGCTTCAGCACCATGACTAAAGTTTGGATAGACGTACCAAAAAAGATATTAGCAGGTAATCCAATAATCGCATCAATATTGTTTTTTTCAACCAGACTCTTTCTGATTGTATATTCTTCATTACCACGGAAGAGAACGCCATGCGGAAGGACAATGGTCATAATACCATCATCCTCTAAATGGTACAGTTCATGCAAAAGAAACGCATAATCAGCTTTTCCCTTTGGTGCCACACCATAATCCGAAAAACGTGGGTCATGCTTTTTATTCTTAGTGTCCCATTTTTGGGAATAGGGCGGGTTTGATATCACCGCATCCACACGAACAAGCCGGTAATGCTCTATATCATCATTTTCAAAGAAGGGCCAGTCTTCCTCCAATGTATCACCATTTCTGACATAGATATTTGCCGGGTCAATTCCTCTCATTACAAGATTCATTCTTGTCAGGTTGTATGTATTTTCCTTTAACTCCTGGGCATAATAATTGATTCTATTATCGCCCTTAAGATACTTTGCCACAGCCGATCCTATATTGATAAGCAGGGAACCTGAGCCAGATGTAGGATCATAAATGCGGATTTCCTGCCTGTATTTCAAGTGTTCAGCAACAATTTCAGACATCAAAACAGACACTTCATGCGGAGTGTAAAATTCACCAGCCTTTTTCCCTGCATTAGCAGCAAACTGGCTGATGAGGTATTCATAAATAAATCCCAGTACATCGTAATCCTGCTTGCCATCCATCGGGATACGCTTAATCAATTTTATCAGGTTGTTAATGGACTTCGTCTGTGTTGATGCCGTTTCTCCCAGCTTAGACAATCCTGTCTGAAGCGTATTGAATATCTTTTCAAACACCTTTTTATGCGAATCACTAATCAGTCTATTAAAAGCGGATAACGCTTTTCTTACATCAGACACATCAAAATCACTACCCTTATCAAGCCATGTGGAAAACAGATTCTCATAGGCAATAAAATAACCAATGGTGTCCTTTGTGTAGTTCACAAAGTCCTCATCCGTTTCATCCATCTGCCTGATATCCTCGTCAGTCATTCCTTGTTCTGTAAAAAAACGCAATTCCTTTTCCGAAAGGTATCTGTAAAAAATAAATCCCAAAATATAATCCTTATATTCATTCGCCTCAATCTTCGAGCGCATTTCATTGGCTGATTTCCAGATAGTCGATGCCAATTGTCGTTTGTTCATTGTTTAATTTCCTCCTCGTTATTTTGATGGCAGTGCCTAATATTCATTAATGTCTATGCCTGCCTGAAGTAGTCGCTCATATCTTGCATAGGAAAGAACCACGGCTATTGGCTTTCCATTCTTCAATATAAATCCTGCCTTGTCATCCTCGGATAACCCTCTAATCAATTTTGAAGATTGCCCGCGATTGAACTCACCGATATTGAAATGTTCCATAGGAACCTTGTTTTTCTTTTCCAAAGTCACTCCTCCTAAATCTAATTACTTACTTTATATTATATCAAATTGAATTGTAATTACAATATTTATTATAATTTACTTGATTTTTTTACTTATTTTAAATATTGTAAAAGTAATTACTTTATCAGTCTATTTCACCTCTCTAACTGACGATAACATTTGACAATAACACATTGATTCATCAAAAAAGAAAAGACACCTAAAAGCGGCTTGATAAGCGATCACTTCCATTTTGGGAAAACATCAGCCACGAGAGCCCCGCAGACAGAGCATTTGATGCGGCAGATATGACACTCCACTTCAACAAGGTTTTCACCCTAGTCAAGCACGCTCTTATTCTTGGGTTATAGCAGAAAGTGCAATCACTCTTATGCCGTCTGTCCAGTCTTGCTTTTATCCTAAAGAACCCAACGCACTGGATTCTATGACCACAGAAGAATTTAACACAATAATGGAAACCGGATTATCCCAAGCAAAGGATGATCAATCACGTTCTTCCACTGATGTATTTGCAGATTTGAGACGGGAGATACAATAATGGATAAAACTTATGTTGTGAAAATCACATCACAAGCTGAAGAACGATTACAAAATAATTGTCGGAAGCTTTCACCGCAGCGGCAAACTCCTGTGATTTCACAAATCTATTTTCCTCATCCAGAAAGATAATCTGCTCATGAATATTAGGCAGCACAACATTCCAGTCATTCCCGCTCAATGTTCTGCGGGGACGCTCACAGAAGACTTCGACACCCGAACTCTCCCCCAACACCGCTGCCTGCTCCAGAAGATTGATCAACGTTGTTTTCCCTGTAGCACTGTCTCCGCGGATCATTGTAATATTTCGCCTGATATTCAGTTCATACCGAAGTCTTTTATTCTGTACAACAATATGATATTTTCCCTTCATATTTGCACCTCTATGTCTTTCCCGACACAAGTTTCCATGAAAAGCACGGTATTTCAGCGCTCCTTTATAACGAGTGTTTCTTTCAGGTATTCTTCATAACTGTGAACCACCACGCCGGTATTCAGGATAAGTGCATCAAACACAGGAACGGAACTGAAGTCCATCACATGGTGCAGATTGATAGTCAGATCTGCCTTCTTCCCAAGCTCTACAATCCATTTCGCACAATTATCTCCACAGGCTGAAGCATTAAAAATTCTGCCGCTTTTATCAAAGGCCATCAAAATCAATGTCTTGACACCGCCGGAAATCTCCTTCGTGGAGATTGGGCCAAGTACCGGGCTTTGAATCAGATGTGTCCCAACCACATCTGACCGGTCAATGTCTTTAATCATCGCAACTGTCAAAGGATCCATGATCCATTCATCTTCATATTGATTATCAAAATAAGTTGGGGGATGATAAACAGCATTTTCTACATCCCCGAATATAATGTTCAGCAGCGCTCTGTCTTCCTTTCGGCCACAGTATTCAAAGGTGCGCTGTCCTACCAGGCAAAATTGCAATATTTCAGAATGTTATATCAGTATAGCATAAGTACAGACAAGAAGTGAATGAAAATATACAATTAACAATAAACTCCGTAACAGGGATGCCGAAAGGCAGCACTGTTACAACATATTCAGGAAACATTTTGACTGTAATCGGAAACAAAAATCTCTCCCATGCTTACAGTGAATCCGGTTATAATATAGGCACGTTGAGCGATAATAAATTTGCGCGGCAGGACTGCGCAGGAAAAGAGGAAAACAATGAATATCGTATACCATGAAAACACCAGAACCTTTCATCTGTACAACGACAGCATCAGCTATATCATGACCGTTATGCGAAACGGCCATCTGGGGCAGCTGTATTTCGGAAAGCGTATCCGGGACAAGGAAGACTTCTCCTACCTTCTGGAAACCTGCGAAAGACCCATGACCTCCTATGTTTACGAAAATGACAGAACCTTTTCCCTGGAACATATCCGCCAGGAATATCCGGTATTCGGCAGCA
>Ga0137306_103853_pt1 | contig 10772 bp, 13 predicted proteins | sample Inofroosms_March_FD_97187 | JGI IMG/M metagenome (GOLD analysis project Ga0137306, IMG submission 97187) | Mouse cecal microbial communities from Vienna, Austria - N-Acetylneuraminic and N-Acetylglucosamine D2O microcosms_March | ecosystem: Host-associated > Mammals > Digestive system > Large... | reverse complement strand
GGCGGGCCAGATTCCGATTGCTCATCTGCTCACCTGCTTCCAAGGCGGAAGTCCGCCGCTTGCCCGCTGCGGGACGTCGGGGATCGTGAGCTTCACGCCTGCCGGGAAAAGGTAGGTCCCCAGCAGGGCATACCTCATGTTGGCGCGCATCAGCAGCCCGGTATGATCGGTGCTGCCCATCTGGTCCTGCGCGATGCCGTCCCACATATCCCCCTGTGTTGTCACATAGTATTTCATGCCATCCGCCGCCTTTCCCGATCCGCCAGCATGCCAGATACCACATCCTGCACCCGCTGGGCGAAATCGTCTCCGAATTCCTGCAATGACGCCACCGTTTCGGGCGTCGCGTTCCCCTGAATGTTGAAGGAAACCTGGATACTCACCGGAGAGTTGTCTGCGCCGCCAACCGGCGCAACCAGTGCGGAGAGGGCGGGCTGTGCCCGCATGGACGCGGTCTGTCCCGCATCCATGACCTTTTCCCCACCGTTGAACCAGACCAGCTCCGGCCCTTCCTCGCCGACCAGCGCAAAGCCAGGTTCGGCACTCTGGGTGCCGGATGCGTAGGCATTTTGCGGAGCAACTGACACACCACCTCCACCGCCGGAAAGCGCGGCAGCGGCCGCGGAACCCAGTCGCCCGTACGCTTCCCGCACCTGCGGCAGCATCCCTTCCGCCGCGTCCAGATACCCCTGAATGGTCGCCTGCCCGCTTTTGAGGGCTTCGTCCCCCAGATCCATGGCGGAGATCTGCTCCGTCAGACGATTCTGGATTGCGTCCATCTCGCTGCTGAACCCGGTTTGCAGGTCCGCGATACTCTGCGCTGCTTCCGACTGTGCCTCCTGAAGCGCCTGCCACTGCTCCGTCATTTCCGCCACGGTATCTGTGTCGCCCGCATTGACCGCATCTGCCAGCCCCGCAATCGCGTTGACACTGTCGGCGCTCCCGTCCGCAAAGCTGGCCAGCATCGCTCCCAGCCCTTCGACCTCTGCGGTTTTGCCCAGGAGCAGGTCCATGTTGGCCGCATAATCCTCCCAGTACTGCCGCTGTCCCTCGATGTTGGAGGCCATGTTGGCCGCGCTGGTCGCGGATACAGCGGCGGCTTTGTCCCAGACCGCATATTGTCCCTGTACCGATTCCAGCGCCGCGGCATAGGATTCGTTGTAGGCGTCCACAAGCAGCTGCACATGGCTGACCGTGTTGTCGATCACGCCGGTCAGGAGGTTGATCTGGCCTGCCGCCTCCTGCGACACCCCGGCCTGCTCGGCCAGAACCGCGTTGTAATCCCGGAGCGCATCCTGTGCGGACAGCGCTGCGGTCTCCCCCTGCTCAATCGCGGTATTCAGATTTTTCAGGGTATTTTGGGTCTGTTTCTGTTCGAGCTTCAGCTCTTTCAGGCGTTCCGCCTGCTCATAATATTCCGCTGTCAGGTCTGTCCCGTTGCGGCTCGCTTCCCACGAAAGCTCTTTCAGCCGCTTTTCCAGCGGTTCCCGCTGTTTCTCGATCTCCGTGAGCCGGATTTCCGCAGCGGTCCGGTCCAGCTTGTTTTTGGCCAGCTCCTGCTCTGCCGCCGCCTGCTTGGACAGCAGGTCGGTCAGCTTATCCGCCCGGGCCTGCTCCTCCGCGTTTTTCTGCATGGCTGCGATCGACGCTTCCAGTGCGGCGGTGCCGCCCTCGATCGAGTTGGTGGTCAGGTCGATCTGGCCGGCCAGCTCGGGCATGACCTGTGTCAGCAGGGTCAGCGTGTTTCGGTAATCCTCATTTCCGGCCACGTTGCCGCCCGTCGCGGCTTCGATCTCCTTCAGCCGGGAAATATACAGATTGGCGGTGTCGATGCCCGCCTGTGTTTCGGTGGCAACCAGCCCGATCGAAAGGCCCGCCTGCTGTGCCGCCTCACCCAGGTCGCTCGCCGCCCGGGTCAGTTCCTCTACCTCCGGTACGCCTTCATGCGCCCGCTGGTACATCCCGTAGATCGCCCCGCCCAGAGCGCCGACCGCAGCGCCTGCCCCGAGGATAATGCCTGCGGGGCCGGTGAACATCGCCGCAAGATCGAGCGCCTTAGCCACCTTGGTAACAGCCGTATAGGCGGTTATCCCGGCGGTCAGGGCGGCGACCGAACCGACCACGCCGGTAACCGCGCCCACCACGCCCGGAGAATCCTGCACAAACTGGTCTACCCCGGTGAATACGTCGGTCCCAACCTTGTACAGATCTCGCATAGCCGGGGTGAACTGCTCCCCGACCGAGGTTTTCAGCGCGTCCCATGCGGACTTCATCAGGACCAGCTGTCCATTCATGTTGTCCAGCTTGATCTCCGCCATCCGCTGCGCGGCCCCGGCGCTGCCGTAGATGCTCTGGGTCAGGCTGTCCACGTCCGCCTGGCTGGCATTGATGATCGCCAGCATCCCGGACATAGCCTCCTTGCCAAAGATGGTGCTTGCCGCCGCTGTCTGCTCCGCCTCACTCAGTTCCGAGAAGGAGGAGCGCAGGCTGTCGGTCAGCTGTGCCAACGACTTCATGGTCCCGTCCGCGTTGGTCATCGAGATGCCAAGCCGCTCCATCTCCCCGGCCTGCTTTTTGGTTGGAGCAGACAGGTTGGCCAGCGCTGTTTTCAGGGTGGTGCCCGCCTGACTGCTCTTGATGCCGCTGTTGGCCATGAGGCCCAGCGCCACCGCCGCGTCCTGCGCCGAATACCCCAACGTCCCACACAAGGGAGCCGCGTATTTGAACGATTCCCCCAGCATCGAGACGTTGGTATTGGACTTGGTTGCGGCCGCGGCCAGAATATCCACGAAACGGTTGGTGTCCTGCGCGGTCATCCCGAAGGCGGTGAGGGCGTCGGTCACGATGTCGGACACCGTCCCGAGCTCTTCTCCCGAAGCCGCCGCCAGCTGCATGACCCCATTAAGGCCGGCTGTCATGGATGCGGCGTCCCATCCGGCCATGCTCATATACTGCATGGCTTCGGATGCTTCCTGTGCGGTGAATTTCGTAGCCGCACCCATCTCTTTTGCCTTGGCGGTCAGGGCTTCCATCTCATCGGCGGTCGCCCCGGGGAGCGCCTCCACCGTGGACATCGACGCCTGAAAATCCCCGGCAATGGTGATGCAGTCCAGATATGCGCCGCCGATCTCATGCAGCGCGGCGGCGATTCCGGCGGCCGCAATAGCGCTCTGCACCGCCCCGAACGACTGGGCGGTCTTTTCCCCGAAGGTCAGCGCACCCTTGGCGGCTTGCTCCTGTTGGGCGGTCAGCTCCGCAAGCTGGGCGGACAGCCTGGTCTGCGCTTCCCCCAGATCATCTGTACTGATCTCCGCGCCTTTGAGCGCTTCAGCGGTCGTGCCCAGCTTCTGTTTCTGCCGGGTCAGGGCGTCCTCGGCGTTTTTGATCCGCTGTTCCAGCTTGAGCTTTTCCCGGCTGAGGGATGCGGTGGAACCGGTGGTTTCGTCGATCTCGGTTTGCAGCAGCGCGTACTGCTTTTTCAGGTTGACCAGCTTGTCCTCGGTCGCGGCAATTGCGCCCTGCTGCTTCTGATACGCCGCAACATTGGACTGGGCCTTGTGCAGCTCCGCAATCTCGCCGCCCAGCTTTGCAAACTCGGCCTGCGCTTTGGTGAACGTGCCATGAAAGCCGCTGTTCATCTGGGCATTCAGGATAAAATCAATCTCGTTAAGCTTTCTGCCCGCCATCAGCCGGTTTCCCTCCGCTCTGCTATTACAGCGTTATTCGCCCCGATCCACTTCCCCAGCTCCCACAAAGGGCAGTCCAGCCACCTGAAAACATCTGTGTGGTTATTCTGCGCCAGCACCAGGCATTCCCGCCGGAGGTTCAGGATACCCCCGACGCGATTAAGAAAAAACGCGCCTGGCTGCAAATTTTTAAAAAGTCCGCGATGGGCAGCGCCTCCAGCATGCCGGTACTGATCCGCTGGCCAACCTGCCCGCGCCAGGTGCACGCCCGTACAGCCATCCCCGCCAGATAATCCTCCGACCAGAGCGCGTTGACCAGCGTTTTCTGCTTTTTCGCCAGCTCGGTCTCGATGGCAAGGCTGTCCTGGCCGGTGAGGATGGTCCAGTCAAACTCGAGCACCTCGAAGGTCGTCCCCTCATAACTGAGCGGCTTTGTAAGAGGGTGCTTATAGGTCTTGAAGTTAATCCCGGCATCCTTCATCTCCTGTGCGATTTTGGACACCCTCGCCGCCTGGTCCACCGCCTTTTGTACGCTGGCGATCGCGTCCTGAAACTTCGGTTTGGTTTCTGTACTCATTGAAATATCTCCTTTCAAATTTCACGTATTTTTATGTATCTTTCTATTGACATACGTAATTTTACGTAGTATAATAGAATCAAGGAGGTAAGGGGCAGATGAAACGCAAAGACATCGACAAGGCATTGAAGAAAGCGGGCTGGATCATCATACACGGTGGAAACCACGACATGGCAAAACACCCTATGAAGCCCGGAATCAGCATCCCGATCCCCCGGCACAGCGAAATTAACGAATATACAGCGAGGGGGATTCTGGAGCGGGCAGGGATCAGATGATCCCGCCCGTTTCCAGCCCTGACTGAAAGGAGAAGGTACAATGGCGAAATATGTATACCCCGCAATCTTTCACCCCAATGAAGACGATGGCTCTATCACGGTAACAGTGCCCGACCTGCCCGGCTGCATCACCGAGGGGAAGGATCTTGCCGACGCCATTTTTATGGCGGAGGACGCGGTTTCCATGTGGCTCTGGTACACCGAGGATCACCACGAACCCATCCCGGCTCCCACACAGCCGCCTGTAGTAACAGCCCCTGAATTTGTAAACTATGTGTATGGTGATACGGATGCATATCGCCGGAAGAACGATTCCCGCGCTGTCAAGAAAACCCTCTCCATCCCGAGCTGGTTGAACGCCCGGGCGGAGCAGGCGGGCGTCAACTTCTCGCAGGTCCTTCAGGAAGCCCTGAAAGAACGTCTCGGCGTCCAATAACCCCTTTACAGCCTCCCTAGCAGGGGAGGCTGTTTTTTATGCCTTGCCCAGCGCCCGGCGCACATCTGCCATATAGTCAACGTCCCCGATGATACACCGCATGTTGCGTTTGTCGATCTCCCACAGCCGCTTTCCCTTGCGGTATGCGGCATAGTAATAGACCTCAAACTCCCCGGACACATCCGCGGCCGACATGGGCGCGACCGTCCCCGGCGCGATGCTCTTGGTCTGCACCAGCATGACGTATTTCTCCGCCCACATACCCGACTCCGCCTTCTCGACCTCCCAGAACTCCTCCGCTACCCGCAGGTCGAGCAGATGCTGTCTAGGGGCCGCAAGGCTCGCGGCGGCCTGCGTCACGGTCAGGAAGTTGATGGTCGCGCTCATGGCGTCCACCATACCGATCAGGGGCACGTTCATATTGCCCATCATCCCCGCGCCGCTGATGGACACGGTCGGATAGGCAATGGTGGGCAGCTGTACCTTGGCAACCCCCAACAGGTTCACGCTGTCCTCATAGACTTCCAGATTGATATAGGCTGCTGCCTGCTGACTCATTTACCGTCCCTCCTTATTCGGATAGTGCGGCCTGCACATAGTCCGGGTCATATTCCAGCGTGAAGTCGATCTCCTGCGCCGGGCTGGGCGGCGTGATGTAGATATGGATCCGCAGGATCCCCGCCATGAGATCCAGCAGCGGGTTTTCCTCCGCGAGCATCTCCGCCCGCGCCCCAAGCAGGCGTTCCGCACTGACCAGCCCTGCCAGCCAGAGGTTGCAGGTGTCCAGGATGCTGTCAACCAGCCGCCGGGTCATGGGCTTATCCAGCTTGGACCAGAAGGTCCGGATGAGGGTGTTGCCCACCCAATCGAACATCCGGGAAACCGGGATGAAGTAATCCTTGACGTCGGTGTTCGCGGGATAGCAGCCCACATAGTTGCCTTTTGCCACCCAACCCATACTCATGAAGTTGAGGGCGGTCACAATCCCATAGCTTCCAGCGATCAGCTGCACCTGTTCCCAGGTCAGATTGACCTCAGTTCCGTCCGCCAGACAGCAGCCGTCGATCTTGAGCGCCTTGTTGGAGGGCGACTCGTACGGGCATCCGGCGTTCTCGGTGTCCACCTTGGCCATCAGGCCCGCCAGCTGGGTGGACAGATGGAACCGGTAATCCCCCAGCTTGACCATGGGCCAGCAGACAACCTGATTTTCGTCGATAAAGTTGTTTTTGTTCTTGTGCCAGGTCAGGCTGGAATATTCGGTACAGCCGTCCGGGCCGGAGTCGATGTCAATAAGCGCCTTGCCGCGGAACAGACCGTTGATCCCCGCGGCCTTGGTCGCCATGACCGCCGCGACGGTGGACAGATGCGAGTAGCCGGGGGCGCAGACCAGGTCGGGGATCACTCCCACGACGGTCATACATTCGTCGATCACGCCAAGCCCCCGGATGATGTCCTTTTCGTCGATCTGGCCAAACTCCACGACCTGCCCCTCGACATGGAGCAGCTCTGCGGTCTGGTAGTAATCGCCGGAGGGCAACAGCTCGATGATGCAGGCGTTTTCGTCCGCATCGTACAGAACGCTGTAGTCCTCATCCTCCACCAGCAGATTGTCTGTCGTAACAGCTTCATCCGAACCAGTTTTCTTGACACAGGTCACGATCAATTTTTCGTCATGGATAAATCCGAACGGGATTGAAATCCTGTGCCCCACCACCGCATAGTCCCGGCCCTCTCCCGCTTTCTGCATGGCGGCGGGATCAAAAACGTTGCAGAAGAGCACCGGCTGACAACCGAACAGCTGAAAATGGCTGTACATGAATTCGCAGAGGGTGTAGGTTTCCCAGTCGTAGGAGAAGCCCAGCTTTTCCACCGCTTCTGTCCAGCTGGTGCAAAGGACCGGCGTATACGCTTTGCCCGGGCTGGATGCGGCATGCGATGGGGCGACGCCCACCACATACGGGATCCCGGCATCCGCCACGACCGGCGTGCTGAGCGAAGTCGCCTGTTCATACACGTGCACTCCAAGATTGGCCATTTACTTCCCCTCCCTTCCGGCTGCTACCTTCTGGTAGTTCGCATACAGGGCGTTGCCGGGCTTTTTGACCTTCAGCCGGGCTTCCGGCAGGGCCGCGCCCGAGACAATCAGGGTTTTCACCAGCGGCTGTTTTTCAATCGCGCGGGCCGCTGCGGCGAGCGCTTCCTCTTTCGTACCCATGTAGATCGTCCCGCTCTGGATCAGGCCCGCAAGGTTGGGGCCGATGTAGCAGTAGAACCCGCCGTCATCCGGCTTGGGCTGGGCCGTTATCTTTCTTGCCATTGCGTCAACTTCCTTTCCACCGACTTTAATTTCCACTGGGAGATCATCTCCCCCGCATAGAACGGGGCAGAGTTCTCGGGATAGATCAGGCTTTCCAGCCCCTCCTGCAAATTCAGGATGAACTGCTTGCCGATGACCACCTGCTGCATCAGGGCGATCCGCATCCGCTCCATCAGGTTTAGAAGGGCCAGCCCGCCCTCCTGCTCATCCGGGTGGTATACGCAGAACACCGAACGGACGACAGCGGAGGAATCCGGCCATGGTCTGCCGGGCTGATGCACATCCTTGCAGGTAATCACCTGGTGCAGGATGTAGGGGGCGTCCCGCATGTAGACTTTGCCGTCCGGCAGGCGGGTCAGGAACACCTTGACGGGCCGGGGCGCGGGCGGTTCGGTGTCCTCTTCCTGCATCTGCACCGGCAAAATGATATTTTTTGTGGCCTCAAGCGTGAAGGCTTTCAGCTGTTCGAGTAAAAGAATCCTTGTCATTCTGTCACCATCCATTCATAAGCGCCATGATTTCATGGTCCAGCTGCTTTTCAAACACCTGCTCCGCTCCTGCCGTCAGCCTCTCCGAAACCTCCGGGCTGTCCAGCATCTGGGCGACCGAAGGCCCAAACAACTCCTCGATCTCATCCTTGTCGTGGGAGGTCATGCCGCCGGTCCGCTCGAAGATGCCGACATGCCCGCTTTTCATCCGCGCGGCGAACGCATTCGGGAAGGATTTGGCGGATGTCCCTTTCAGGACATGTCCATAGGCGGGACTGCCGGGATGCAGCAGCCGCCACTTGTCCGGGCCAAACATCACAGGGATCCAGCGGCTGGTATCGTAGGCAGGGTTAATCGGGCCGGATCCGTCGAACCGGTGCAGGGGAATCCGGTACCCGGCGAAGGTGATACATACCTGTACCCCGTTCTGGTAACTGTACCGGACTGAGACATTCTCGTTGGCCCGGATGCCTGCCGCAGCAATCGCGTACCGCTCCCGGATCGCTCGGGTGCTCTCTGTTCGCAGATAGGAGGTTGTTCTGGACAGGGCCCTTTTCATTGCTTTTTCAAGTCCGCCCTCAATACCGGCCAGCAGGCCCGCCGCCCGATCCAGCACATCCTGTCCGGCTGTTACCGTTACGTCAATGTCCGCGCTCGCCGGCCCTTCCCAGGTCCCCCGGCCCGCGGGCCTGCGCGCCTCTCTTCTTATATTTTCAAACCTCAATCCTGGATCGCCTCCAGTTCGATGCGCAGCATCCCCATTTCGCGGGCCGCTGCCGCCACGTAATAGCGCCGGAAATAGCCGCCGCCACCCTCGCAGTTGTTGATCTGCAAGGGGCAGCCCTGCCTTGGGAGCTTGCCGCCCAGGTCACTCTCGGCGCAGTGGAGGACCGCGCTGACCCGGTGCAGCCCCTGGATATGGTCGTCCCGGAGCTGTTCCCGCTCCTCGTTTACCGGCCCCTCCAGCACGACGGGAATATCCTGGTAGGTCTCCCCGTCATACCGGACGGTGCGCAGCTCCGCGAACTCCTCCAGATTCAGGAACAGGCTAATGTCCTCCCGCATCTGCTCTTTGAATGTTGCCATCCGCTCACTTCCTTCCCTTGCGGCCGACCGGCAGCTCCTGCACGCCGGAAAGCTGGTCCGGCGCTTTCTCCGGTTCGGCCTCCTCTCCGGGTTTCTGCTCTGGCGCCTGTTTCGGTTCGGTTTGCTCGAGCCAGCCCTCGCTCACATCCATCGCGGCTACCCGTTTTCCGTTGCCCGCGGCCACGATCTTCTCTTCCAGCTCCTTTGGTAGACAGACGGTCTTTCCCGCCGGGATCAGGTACCCGTTATGCGTCAATGGACAAAACAACCGGATCATCCTGCCGCCCCCTCACAGCTTGCAGAGCGCGGCCGCGGATTCCGCAGCCTTCGCCTCTGCCGCGTATCCCGCGAGGATTGCCCCGCTTGCCGCCTTCGTCGCGGTGAGCCGTTTGTTTTCCGCATCCCACCAGAGTGTCTGCCCCATCTGGAACGCGATCCCGGTCTCCGCGGGCATCTCATAGACCCCGCTCACCCCGACCGTACCAAGGCTTCCCGCCGGGATGTCGATGCCCGCCACCCCGATCCGCTCTTCGAGCACCACGACTTCCCCGTATCGGATCAGCTCGCTGCCCTCGTTGCGGTAGTTTAAGCTCTCGCCCTTCTGTACAAATTCCGCCATCCGAATCCCTCCTTACGCCTTGCCCGGGTTCTTGAACAGGCCCCGGTAGCCCAGCAGCGTGACCCCCCGGTCGATATAGACCCGGTACTGCACGCCCAGTTCATCAAACGCCATCCGGCTCTCGACGATCGGCGTCTCGCTCCCGTTCAGGTAACAGACCTCGATCGTGTCCGCCATGCGCGGGTCGGCTGCGAAATAGTAGGGCTGCGCGCCGCTGTCAACATCCAGCTCGGCGTCCACAATCAGCTGCATCCGGTTGCGGAACACGTTGGCCACCCCCGAATTGCCGCTCCCCGGGTCGGCCAGCGAGGTCAGCAGCTTTTCCATCTCGGTTTCGTCCGCCGCGCTCGAAAGGATGTACGCGGGCGAAAGGTTCAGGTAGGCGTTGTCGCTGAGGTCCCGCTGGGTGCGCATCTTTCTGCGCGCCTCGGCAAACGTCGCGGTCGAGGGGGCTGCGCCGGTCCCGAGGTTCCGGTGCGCCGCGCTGAACAGCCGGTTCCCGTCGTACATGACCGGGTTCTGTTTCAGCAGGTCGTACACCGCCGTATTGATCCCCCGCTGCGCCGCCAGCGAGAACCGGGTCAGCGTCCGCGACACCAGCCCGATGTCGTCGTTGATGAACAACTGGCGGGTAAAGGTGATCTTTCGCCCAAAGGTCAGCAGACGGCGGGTTGCGACCGCGGCGTCCGACAGCCGCGCTTCCTTGAGCTCCCCGTTCTGCGGCACCTCGAGCAGCTCGCCCGCCTCGCCGATCTCGTAGAATTCGGTCGGCTTGAAGTCGGACGCGCTCGCCTTGCTGGTCCAGAGCTGGAAGGTGGTCGGGACGGTATCCCGGCTGCCCAGCACGATCCGGTTGGCCACGTTGGACAGGATCGACACAAACGCGCTGTCCGGCGTCATCGACCGGCGGAACAGCTGCTCCGCGCTCATTCGGTTGGCGTCTTCCACCCCCGACCGGGAGAGGCATTCCACCGCGATCCGCGAGAACGACATCCCCGCGAATTCCCCCGCGCCATCCGCAGGTTTTTCGGGCGCGTACCCTGCCCGGATCAGCAGACCGTCCGCTGCCGCCGCCCGCACCTTGTCCAGCTCATCCACCGTGACGCCGGTCTCGCGCCCGATCCCGCCTGCCACCGGGGTCCGCTCCACCGACAACCGCTCGAGGATTGCCGCCCGCACCTGATCCACCGTCTGTCCCTCGGACAGGTACTGCGACCGGGCCTTATCGTCGACCCCGAACCGGGCGCAGAGCGCGTCAATCTGGGTTGTGCGTTCCCGCTCCGCC
>Ga0137306_103851_pt1 | contig 10773 bp, 6 predicted proteins | sample Inofroosms_March_FD_97187 | JGI IMG/M metagenome (GOLD analysis project Ga0137306, IMG submission 97187) | Mouse cecal microbial communities from Vienna, Austria - N-Acetylneuraminic and N-Acetylglucosamine D2O microcosms_March | ecosystem: Host-associated > Mammals > Digestive system > Large... | reverse complement strand
AATTGTCTTTAATGTATTCGGGAAACTAACTTTTTCAAGATCACAGTTTCTAAATGCATTATTCCCAATTGCCTCCAGTTTCGTGGGTAACACCACGCTTTTTACCTTAGCATCTTTCCCAAACATTCCCCCTGCCTGCATTTCTGCATCTGCGATTGCCGTAATTGTTATCCCATTAGAACTTTCAGTTGGCATAACAACATCCGTATTTAATTCAAGCTTATCAGCTCCGTCAAGGGAAAGTCCTGTAATTGCAGTTCCATCATCCGAATAAGTAAAGTCCGCTGCTGTCCATTCCGTGTTAACCGGCCCGTCACTTCCTGTCACAAGCTCTGACTTGTGATTCTTTAATAAATCAAGTCCGCCGCCCGTTTGGATAAACAGCATGGAGGGATCAATTCCTGCGTCTATTAATACAGATATTGCTCTTTTTGCCCCGCCTGCTCCTGACTGGCAAATGATTGCAACCGGTTTATTTCTTCTTTTTAGACTGGCAGCCTTATTACGTAAAGCATCTTCCGCTGCTTTTTCATCAACCGGCCAGGAATCAACATGAATAGCTCCCTGGATATGGCCTGCCGCGTATCCTGCATCTGGTATTTCCGCATCGTTAGTCCTCGGAATACTATCCGGGCGGGTATCTAATACAATCAGTGTTCCCTCTGCCGCTTCTTTGATCACATCTGCGGATGATTTCTCCTGCCAGCTGATCTCATCATCTTTCCTGTCTGATACAGTTACTTTATAGCTAACTGTATCTCCGCTTTCTAATGTGGCAGTGATCGTTGCTGTGCCGTAGCCTGTTGTGGTTACTGTACCATCTTCTGCTACTGTCGCCACCTTTTCATCTGAAGATGCATAGGCTGTAATTACCGGTGTTATATTAACACGTGCCGGTACTGCCTTAATCTCATTTTTCGCCGCTGCAGCGCCTTTTGATGTAAGCCTGTTCCCGTCAGCATCCTTCGTAATCTCTTTCTCTGCAAATTTGAAAACTGCATGACCTACAGCCTCCTCAGGTGTAACCTTCTGGATTGGCCAGTCTTCCGGATTCTTCTCCCATTTAAGCTGCCACAGCCACCAACCGCCGTCATAGAGGCTGATATTTTTGTATCCTGCCTGATAGCAGATTAAGAATGGGATTGTCGCTCTCCAACCGGTTCCGCAGTAGAAGGAAAGCTCGTTGTCAAGAGAAGAGCCTGATTCTGCAAGAATCTCTCCTACCTTATCAATACTGGCAACCTTTCCATTCTGAACATAGTATCCGTTGTCTGTATCATGTCCCCAGACTGCTCCGAGAGGCTCTCCTGCATTCTCATCCTTGATATATGCATATCCCGTTTTCTTTCCGATGAATTCATCTTCAGAACGGATACTTACAAGACGGAAGTTCGGATCATTTTCCAGCTTATCCTTCACAGTGTCTATAGACATAATGTACTCTGGATGTGCCGGGAATTTTTTTGCGCCAAAGTCGTATGATTCACCGCCCGCTGTCGGCTCATTTACCTTTGTCTCAGTGGGAAGTCCTGCCTTCTTCCAGCCTTCCATACCGCCGTCAATGACCTTGACGTCCTTAACTCCTGCATAAAGCATCGCAAATGCAACTCTTGTAATACTGGAATCGCTTGCAGACTTTCCATAAAGAATAACCTTTGTATCCTGTGTAATTCCTTTTCTCTTAAGGAATACTCTTAACTGCTCAGGACTTCTGATATTGAAATTATCCTCCGGAGCAACATCCTTTTCATCGTACAATCCGAAGTCATCCTGTCCGTCGCCGTTGGGCCATGGATCACAGTCATCATACTCAACCTCATCTGAGTTAATGTGGAATGCACCCTTTACGTGGCCTTCGTTGTACGCTGCCGCATCTTTAAGAGCTCCCCATGATACCTCAGAAATGAAGGCATTGTCATATCCTGCCTGCTTTCCATCCATGGCGCTCTTTACCCATTCAGGAGATACATATACCTGACGCTCTGTTACTGCTTCTGGCGCCTGTACCTTAACCTTATAGGTTGCAGTAAGGTTAGAACCGTCCTTCGTTGCAGCCGTTATCGTAGCTTCCCCATATTCTACAGCCGTAACCTTTCCATTCTGGTCTACAGTTGCGATATTCTCATCGGATGATTTGTACTCTACCGCTTTATTCGTAGCATAGGCCGGCGTTACTCTGAGCTTCACACTGCCTGCAGCCTCTTTTGCCCCGATCACCAGCTCGTCTTTTTCAAAGCTGATCCCTGTCACTGCAGTCTCTTTTGACCAGTAAGCCGCTGTGCCTGCTGATGCTGTATTTGACCATCTGTAAGCTGACTCTGCATAGTTATATGTATTCTGATATCCAACCATCTGCAGTACTAGCTGCATATAAGCCGAACGGATACCGCCTGTACAATAAGTTACAACCTTGTCAGTCTCATTCAGGCCTGCTGCCTTAAACATAGCCTTAAGCTCATCCGCACTTTTTAATGTTCCGTTATATCTGAACAGATCTGTAAAACGGATATGGAGCGCTCCCTTGATGTGTCCGCCGGACTTCTCTCCGTAAAGAACTTCGCCGTCAAATTCCGCATTTGCACGCACGTCAATTATCTTGTAATCTGCGAAATGATCAAGAAGATCTTTCGTTGTAATGTCATGATCTGTGTTAAGACCTGCTACTGTCACTGCCTTTGCAGCCGCTTTTGACGGTCCCTTCTGTACCGGGATCCCTGCTGTCTTCATAGCTGCAAGACCGCCGTTTACCATCTTTACATTTGTATAGCCGCACTGGAACAGCTGCCATGCAATACGTCCGTCATCTCCCCAGCCGCCAGATACATGACCGTCGCTGAACAGTATAATCTGGTCATTCAGTCCAAGACCAAGAGCGCCCAGCTTCTGCCCCATATCTGCTGCAGGCAGAGATCTTGCAAAGCCTTCATCTCCGGCAGCTCTCTTGTTATTTCCGGTCTGCTTGTCACTTAAGGAAATATCCTTCCAGTTGATTGTAATCGCGTTCTGTGCTGTCTCAGCAGCCGCTCCAATCCCGCGTGTGTCAACTAATATCATGGTCTCTTTTGCATCTATCTTTGTTTTCAGATCAGCCGCACTGATGACATAGTCTCCGCTGAATTCGCCTTCTGTTACAAGCTGCTCCTTATGATTCGCAAGCAGGTCTTTACCACCGCCCTTCTGAATATACATTCTGGACAGATCAATTCCTGCATCCGCCATAACGGAAATGGCTCTCTTTGCTCCTCCTGCTCCTGACTGGCAGATAAAGGCAATTTTCTTATCATTATCCTTTAGCTGTTCAAGAACATAGGAAGCTCTTAACAGATTCTCTTTGTCCGCACTGTTAACCGGCCATGCCGGAACCCATACGGAACCTTCGATATGTCCCTGCTCATATCCATTGTCCCCGATTGAGGAATTCAAAGCCTTTGTGGGGCGGAGATCTATAATAACATAGTCTTCTTTATTTGCAATCAGGTCTGCACTTTCCACATACTGCCAGTCAATGTTTGCATTCATACGGTCTGCAACTGTCAGCTTATAGGAAGCCTTCTTTCCGCTTCCGTCTGCTGCAGATGCCGTAATCGCAGCACTTCCTGCTGCAACTGTCGTAACCTTGCCGCTTGCAGAATCCACGGCTGCAATTTTCGGATCACTTGAAGAATAAGTTACCTTCTTATTCGTTGCATTTGCCGGTGCAATGGTAAGCTTATTCGTATAGGTAGTTCCAAGACCAGTCAGTGTCTTTTCCTTATCTGCAAATGTAAGCGCGGATACCTTTATTTCCTTAGCTGTTACTGTCACTGTACATTTCTTAGTAAGGTACTTGCCCTTTTTATTTTTCTCTTTTGATTTTACAGTAATGACAGCGGTTCCCGGCGCCTTTGCAGTCACATTCCCTTTCTTGTCAACTGTGGCTACGGACTTGTTGCCTGATGACCATGAAAGGGGGCAGTAAACGCCTGCCGGTTTTACAGTCGCCTTTAAAGCCTTCTTATCCCCAGTCTTCATAGCCGCTTTGCTGCTCAGGCTGATCTGTGTGGGCTTTAACTGCTTTACTGTAATCTTAATTGTCTTTTTTACCTTTTTACTCTTCTTAGACGTTGCGGTAATCGTTACCTTCCCGGCCTTCTTCCCTGTTACCACGCCCTTTGATGATACGGTGGCAACCTTCTTGTTGCTGGACGTGTACTTAACCGCCTTGCTTGCACCCTTCGGCGATACGGATTTTACTGAAACCGTCGCTTTGCCTTTGATGTCTACTGTCTTGGAAGTAGTCTTCAAAGTAATCTTTTTCGGTGCTTTTGCCGCTGCTTCTACAGGAATGCTTGTTCCTGCAACCGCTATGACTGCCACAAGTGCAATCACAACTGCAGCCAGTTTCTTCATACCTCTCATATCTTTTCCTCCTTACTATGAGATTCCTGGTATAACCCACACCAGAGCTTGCAACGCTATACTAATGAAACGTATCAGAAATTAGTGTGGATTACACTCTTTGTTGCTATATCATGACCCGGGAATACGCACGGACTGCCCATTCCCGGAAGAACATGATCAGAATATGCGGGCGGCTTTTGCCCGGCAGAGCATCCCCATGTGCTGCCGCCCCGGATTCAGACCGGACTTTATTTCTCCACGTCTCCGGCCACTGCCCATCTCCAGTAGGACTGGTCATAGTTCCATGTATTCTCATAGCCTGCCATTTCAAATACAAGCTGTGAATAAGCGGAACGGATTCCCCCTGTGCAGTAGGTCACGATCTTGTCATCCTTTGAGATTCCGGCGTCTGTGAGCACCTTCTCAATATCGGCCTTTGATCTTAAGGTTCCGTCCTCCCGGAACATATCAGTATAACGGATATGGATTGCTCCCGGAAGGTGCCCTCCCTTCGCCTCGTTATATTTCACTGCTCCTTCGTATTCCTCGTCTGTTCGGACATCCACCACCTTATAGGAATCGTAATTCTCCATCAGCTCCTCTGTTTCCATGACATGGGTCATATCAATGGAATCAATGGAAACCTGCGTCTCTTCAGGTTCGGAGGCTCCTTTTTGTGTCGGCGCGCCTGCTTCTTTCAGCGCCGCATAACCACCGTCTACCATCTTCACATTCGTGTAACCGGCAGCGGCAAGCTCCCACAAGACTCTCGCGTCATCTCCCCAGCCGCCTAATGTCTCACCCAGCAGAATCAGTTCCTTGTCTTTTGACATGCCAAGTTTCCCCAGTCTCTCTGCAAGATCAGAAGGCTTTGGAATCTTACCCCAGCCTTCGTCTCCTTCTTTTCCATAACTGTCATCACAGGTTCCAAGAAGTTTCCAGTCCGTGGCAACCGCACCTTCGATTGTTTCCTTATCTGACGCACCATTTCCCCGGCAGTCCACGAAAAGGACGCCGTCCGCTCCCACCTTCTCCTTTGCGGCATCCGCCGTTATCAGCCAGGTGCCTTCAAATACATCCTTTGATACCAGCTCGTCATCGGATACTCCCTTTGCCTTGCCACCGCATCCGGTCACAATCATAGCCGCCAGCAGCCCGATGCCAAGCCCTCTTATATTCCTCTTCATACTTTTCTTCATGTCTGACTCCATTTCTAAAATAACCGGCCCGGCCAAGGAACTGTCAAAAATAGCTTACTAGGCTCCCCTGCCGGATCCGGCTGCTGTATACAAAACTCCGTCTGAACCTCCTATGCCGTACTTCCCCCGCAGCTTGAACCTTGCCCGGCGGTGCAGGCGTAGCAGTGCTTATCAAAACGTATCTTTCTCTTCTTATACGGCCTGTCCCGAAGATCCATGATCGTTTCCTTCGTCTCAACCGGCATGTCCACTGCCTGGTTAAAATCACAGTCGTACAATGAACCGTCCCACGCTACAGACAGCTGGCTTCTGCACATCATTCCAGGAAGCGCGCCCGGATTAAAGGCACCATAAAGCTTTGTCATATAGCTTTCCATATTTCCAGTCTTCATAAGGAACCCGCCGAATCTTCCAATCGGGTTGTTCGTTATTGTAAACAGATTATTAAATACAATTCCGTACTCCTGTCCCAGATGCTCCTTGTACTCTCTCTCAATGGCGCTCTGCTGCGGTGGGAAAAATGCCCCGCCCGGGTTAAATACCATGTTGAGCACAAGTTCCGGATCCTTTCCGTAGCCCGCCTCATTGAGCTTCTTTAACACCTCTATGGATTTGTCAAAGGTTCCTGAACCTCTCTGGCGCTCTGAATTCTTTGCCTTATAATGTGGGAGGGAGCAGATGATCTCCACCTTGTGGTCCGCGTAGAACTCCGGCAGGTCTTCGTATCCTTCCTCCAGCATAATCGTCAGGTTGGTCCTTACCATAACATGGCTGCACACCTTTACAGCTTCCTCTACAAACCAGCGGAAATCGGGATTCATCTCCGGCGCTCCGCCAGTGATGTCGATTGTAGAAAATCCCCAGTTCTTATACACCTCAAGGCACGCTTCCATTACATCGCGCCCCATAACCTCTGTGCGGTTCGGCCCCGCCTCCATATGGCAGTGCTTACACGCAAGATTGCAGAGCCTGCCTACATTGATCTGCAGTACAGACATTTTATCCGTCATAAGCAGATCCTTGTCCTCCACAGAATCCTCAAAGTCCGGAATCTGCGTAAGTTTTCCAAATTCTTCTCTTATATCCATTACTAAAGCTCCAGTTTCTTTACAATATTTTTCATCTGTACGCCGTGAACCAGCGTTGCGCCTCCCCTGATGGCTGCTGCAACGTGAACAGCCTCTGTCATCTGCTCCTCGTCAACACCCTTTGACAGGCAGTCCTGTGTGTAAGAATCAATGCAGTAGGGGCACTGTACCGCATGTGCCACTGCCAGGGCGATCAGTGATTTTTCCCTTGCCGTGAGCGCCCCCTCGGCAAATACTGCGCCGTAATACTGCATAAAGCTGTCCCACAGCTGGGGCGCCTCCTCGCCCATTGTGCCAAATTTTGCCAGATCCTCCGGATTATAATACGTGTTCATGTTAGTTATCCTCCTTTTTTTTCTGTTTCTCGTTATATATCTGCTTGAATAAAACGATCAGTGCTGATATTGCAAACAGCAGAAGCAGTCCTGTCACAAACAGCTTTGCCCCTCCTGTCAGCATGCTTCCCACATAAGAATAAATGATGGTTGCAGGAAGCTGTCCGATTCCCGTAGCCACGAAGAAACTCCAGAAGGAAATGGATGTAAGACCCGCGGCATAGCTTACAATATCAAAGGAGATAAAAGGCAGCAGCCTGGCAATGAGAATGCTCATCCTTCCGTGTTTCTCGAAAAATTCATCAATCTGCTTTAATCCTCTCCTGCTGGTAAGCTTCTCTGCCACGTCTCTTCCGAGAATCCTTGCTATGTAAAAACAGACCGCCGCGCCTGCCATGGCGCTTGACCAGGAAAGGATTGCTCCCTTCCACCACCCGAAGAGGTTCGCGTTAGCGAAGGTCAGCAGGAATGCCGGAAGCGGCGCCGCAATGGACTGGAGAATCATCAGCATAAAAGAAACTGCCGCTGCATAGATGCCGTAGGATTCCACGAATTCCTTTACCACTTCAAAGTCGCCGCTGGCAAATGCCGCCAGGATCTTATTCATGGTCGCATGAACTGCCGGAATAAAATAATAAGCAAGAAAAGCCGCAGCTGCCAGTGCAATAACCACAATCTTTCCTGCCCATTTATTTGCTTTTTTTGTACTTTTTGTCTCCATAATCTCTTCATCCCCCAAATTATTATGTCACATTTTACTAAAATCAGATCGTACAGATAGTAATTGCATTATATCATTTCGCGATTTAGATGTATAATTGTTTATTCCAATATATTTATAGGTAATACCTATAAATATATTGGAATTGGGGACGGGGCATTTTTAAAAATGCCCCGTCCCCAACAATCTTCTGATTTTTTTCATTCTCTGATTCCAGGTCAGCAGAAAAGACAGCCTCCTGCGCACGCGCCGGAGTGTGTATTTAAGCTGATCCCTGTCCCAGCGTCTCTCATTTGCCTTATAGATCAAGAAGTCTCCCGCAGACAGCTCCTTCATAAGTTCCAGATCCCGGTACATCCACTCCTCCATAAGCTCTTCCCGGCGGCACTGATGAATCCCAAGGGCTTCAAATCCCTCCTCCTTAAGAAATTGATACAACTGCACATAAGCTTCAAAGGATGTCTGAATGTTCAGTGCCCGGAACATCCCCAGCACTGCCTTGTTGCGAAAGCTTTTCTGAAACATCGGAAAGTCTGGATCCTCCTTAAGCTTTCCAAGGGTACAGAGGTAGGACTCATAAGGGCAGAGAAACGTATCTGAAGCCCTTCCTGTCAGGCTTTCCGGGTTGTTCACCCGGTGGTATACAAGCATCTGCCGCACACAGGTGACTGCCTCTGCCCGGTACATGGACAACATGACAAATGCCGTATCGTTGGCCTGACGTATCTCCTGAAAGCTTATCCCGCTGCGGGTCAGAAATTCCCGGCGGAACATCTTGTTCCACAGCACATTGGATGCAAAATCAAATAAGTGATCACCCAGATCATACTTTTGAAACACTTCTTTTTCCGGAAGAAGAGCTGTCTTTAAGTAGCCGTCCGTCTCATACACCTTTCCCTCGTCTGTAAATTCGCAGACACCACACACGCACAAATCTGCTCCAGATAACTTTGCCTTCCGGTACAGAAGTTCAGCGGCTTTCTCCCTGAACCTGTCATCCGCGTCCCAGAACAGGACGTATTCCCCCCGCGCTTCGAGAAGACCCCGGTTTCTCGCTGCTCCGGCATTCAGGTTCTCCTGGGTAAGCAGGCTGATCCTGAAATCCTTTTTTCCAAGATTCCGGATGATATCTGCAGACCGGTCCGTGGAGCCGTCGTCGATACAGATAATCTCAATCTCCTTCAGCGACTGCCGCATGACGGATTCCAGCATCTGCTCCAGGTGCTTCTGTGCGTTATACACAGGTATAATGACTGACACAGCCGGTATTTTTTCCATTTTGTTTTCTTCTGTTTTTCCCATAATTTCCCCAAATATTGCAGTACTCTCCGAGTAAAATGCACCGGCCTTTTGCGCCAGTACTGCATTGTCGTCAGTCAACAATGCCACGGCTGCACTTCGATATAATCCGGGGCAGCCGCCCTCCTACAATCTCCCGGTATTGCCTGTATTCTTTCTTATTATAAAAATAATCTTCTCTTTTCCCTGCGATGCCAAGCTCACGAAACCAGTGTTTTTTCAGCATCCTGCGCAGTTCTTTTTTCTTCTCTCCCTGAAGCGTATCCAGATTCCACAGGGAAAAGTGGAGTGCATAGTTAATATAATCCTGCTCCAACTCCTGGTACCGCCCGAGCCTTATAAGATTCTCCCTGAGCGCCTTAAGCGCCTCATAAAAACACTGCCAGGACTTGTCACGGGTATTGGAAAGGGAGGATGAGGTGCCTCTTCTCTGGTGGGCGAGCACACGCTCCTCCGTCTCAATCCGCTCCGCCAGGACAATCGCCAGGAACACGAACAAAAGGTCATTAGACGTTCTCTGCTCCTGGAACCCGAGGCCGTGCTTTAAGACGAACTCCCGCTCAAACAGCTTGTCCCAGGCCCATCCCACGAATACCTTGAACACATTGTCCGTAAAAGTCCGGCAGTCCATGGGTCTGTACGGCGCAAGGGCATGGCTCCTAAGTGTCCAGGGCATGTCCCGGAAGACTCCCTCCTCTGTATGGTACTGGTCTGACCGGAATACAACGATCTGCGCATTCCCTGACACGGCTCTCTCATATGCGCGCTCCAGCATATCCGGCTCGAAGAAATCATCGGCATCCAGGAAGGACAGGTACTCTCCTGACGCCTCAGCAAGCCCTCTGTTCCTGGCTGCGCCTGCACCGGCGTTTTCCTGCCTGATCACATGGAGTCTTGAATCACGCCCCTTATATTCCTCCAGGATCTGCGCCGAGCCGTCTGTGGAGCCGTCATCCACGCAGAGAATCTCAATCTCCCTTAAGGTCTGCCCCATAATACTGTCCAGGCACTGCCTCAGATGGCTCTGCGCGTTATAGACCGGGACGATTACGGAAACTCTTGGCCTGTTCATTACCTTTTCCTCCCTCGAAGCATGCGTTTAAGCCTTCCTGGCAGGAATAGCAGAATCTTTCCAAGCCGGAAAGTCTTAGATCTCCGTATAGAGGCAATTTCTTCCCTTAGCTTCCGGTTCTCTGTCTCCAATGCCTGCATCTGCTCAAACACCTTCTGATTCATCCCCGCAGGATAAACCCTTGTAAGGTAATATTTCTCCGGATCCTCCGTAATACTGCGGATGTTGTTCCAGGCGCTGCAGGAAAACGGCTCCCTGATCAGATCTCCCAGGGCGATTCCCCTTTTCAGTTCTTCGCTGAAGCGCATCAGGTATTCTTTTCTGTATTTTTCATCAATTCTCCACAGAGTCCCCATATAATTATGATATTTTTTGAACCAGTACATATGGCGGAAGCGCTCCCACAGCGCCGGATCCTTAAGAAGAATCCCCCTAATGTAATCATATTCTGCGTTGATACAGTAGACCTTTTCCTTACTTTTTACGGAGGAATCTGGATTGTCCCGGCGGTTCCTGTAATAAGGCTGGTCCACAATCATCCCCCGCTTCCCGTAAATAAATGTCTGAAACCAGAAGCCATTGTCCTGAAAGGATGCCCCCGGCGTCTCATTATGCTGTATATGGTATTTCTCTAAAAAGCTTCTTTTATAGATGCCGCTCCATGTATTCATAATATACC
>Ga0137306_103846_pt1 | contig 10784 bp, 14 predicted proteins | sample Inofroosms_March_FD_97187 | JGI IMG/M metagenome (GOLD analysis project Ga0137306, IMG submission 97187) | Mouse cecal microbial communities from Vienna, Austria - N-Acetylneuraminic and N-Acetylglucosamine D2O microcosms_March | ecosystem: Host-associated > Mammals > Digestive system > Large... | reverse complement strand
CGCCTATCACTATTTTCAGAAGAAGGGAGCGGTTCCAAAAGCGGCAGCGGCGGAGGAGGCGGCGGAAAGCCGGCAAATCATGGGGGCGGAAATCCTGTCACCGCCGGTCCAAAGCCTGAAAGGCTGGCACCGGGAAGCCATGGACCATACGCTGCCCCTGCCAGTCCGAGTTACAAAGGCAGTGCACTGGAACTGTATGGACAGGACAGGCAGGCTTCTGGTTTCGCTTCGTATACAGGCAGCGGATTTACAGGATATGCCATGCCGGTTCCGGATGGAAATGAAGAAGATACAGAAGAAATATGGGACAGCGGAGAATCCCTTCCCGGCGGCCAGAGCAGTATGACAGGGATTCAGGTATCGGTGGATGTTGCCATGTCTCCGGAATTTCACATCTCCGGCAGCGGAGGGCAGCAGGATGGGGATATGTTACAGAACATCCGGCAGCATCTGCGGGAACTGGCAGATGAAGTCGGCGGAGAAATTGCAGAGAGGCTGTCAGAAGTATTTGGAAACATGCCTCTGAAAGGACAGTGATATGAATGGGAAGTGAGCAGAATGCGGGGAAAAAGAAGAACCATTCTTCCGTTTCCATGTTGTCGGATAAAATTCCGGCCAGAAAGAAAGCCGGCGGTATCAGTATCAGACTGGTGACCGTCGGAAAGAAAAAGAAAAAATTCACCTTCCCTTCCCTGCCGGAAAAAATAACATGTAAAAGCGCGGCGAAATACCAGAGTTTTGACCTCCTCTCCCAGGGTACTGTGAAGGTGCCCAAAGGTACGGATGTGAAAGAAATATCATGGGAAGGGGAGTTTTTCGGAAAAACAAAGAAAAAAGAAGCCATTGTAAAGAAATCTGCCTGGAAGAAACCTTCGGACTGCGTGAAAACACTGGAAAATTATATGAAAAAAGGGACCGTCCTGAACCTGCTTGTCACGGGAACTTTTATAAACATGGATGTGACCATTTCCTCTTTCCAGACGGTGGCCTACGGGGCTTACGGGAATATCCGCTACACCATATCCTTTGTGGAAAAAAAGCCGCTGAAAATATACACCACAAAGGAAAAAAAGAAAACGAGGAAGAAAAAAACGAAACCCAGGAACGAGGCGGAGCAGGTACAGGAAACAGCAGATACTTCCTATGTGGTGAAAAGCGGCGACAGTCTCTGGAAGATTGCCCAGGCCCATTATGGATCAGGGGCGCAGTGGACCAGGATTTATGATGCAAATGCGGGAACCATTGAAGAGGCGGCCAGACAGCACGGGAGAGCAGATTCCGACCACGGGCACTGGATTTATCCAGGCACAACCCTTACCATTCCGGCATAAGGAGGCAGAGGATGATTAATCTTGCAAATATACAGTACCATGTGGTGGCAGAGGATGAAAAAGGAAAGCGCTATAAAATCCGGGATTATATTGAAAATCTTGGGTGGGAAGAAAACGAAAGGGAGCTTTCCGTCCGGCTGTCTTTTACGGTCCGGAATGACAAAACGTCAAAAGGGTATCTGTCGGGGATTTTAAAGCCCGGCTGCCTGATTCTGGTATTATCTGCGGATGGCGGCTCCCTGAATCAGGAAGTGGCCAGGGGTTATGTGAACACCTGGAATCCATCTCTGCAAAACAGCGGAAGGGAGCTGAAATGTGTCTGCTATGACGAGCTCTACAGTCTGCAGAAGAGCCAGGAAAACCTTTATTTCCCTTCCGGTACCGGTACAAAGTCAGCCGTTACGGGAATCCTGAACGCCTGGGAACTGCCTTTAAGGAAGTATGAAGGGCCTGACGTGGCCCACGGAAAACTGAAATTCAATAACCGGTACCTCTCAGACATCCTGCTGGAACTGCTGGACGACGCAGTGAAAAAAGGCGGGAAAAAGTGTATCCTGCGGGCTGCGGAGGGAAAAGCGGAAATCACTCCGCGGGGCAGCAACCGAAATGTATATATTTTTAAGGCGGATAATATAAAATCCGTCAGCGAGAGCCATGGTATTGACAGCCTCATCACCCGCGTGACCGTAACAGGGCAGGCGGATGATGAGGGAAAAACCAGTGTGGAGGCAACACTGGATGGTCTTACCAGGTATGGAATCCGCCAGAGGATATATGTCAGGGGTTCCGATGAAACCCTGGAAGCGGCAAAATCTGCCGCTCAGGAAATCTTAAACGAAGACGGGACCATAAAAAAGGAAATCACCCTGCAGAGCCCGGATGTTCCCGTAATCCGGAAAGGGGACAGGATAGAGCTGGAAGCAGGACTGACAAAAGGAAGTTTTTATGTGAAAAGTGTCCGGCATGACGCTGATACCTGCAGCATGTCCATGGAACTGAAAAAAACGGAGCGGGAGGAAGTGAAAGGAGAAACTTCGGAAACACATAAAGACCATAATGTGGGAGACGTTGTGAATTTCCGTGGAGGGACCCACTATATTTCCTCTTATCCCGGAGCCAGAGGCTATCCGGCAGGTGCAGGGCCGGCGAAAATCACAAAAAAGAACGGTTCCGGAAAGGCGCACCCCTGGCATCTGATTCATACGGACAGCAGCAGTAATGTGTACGGGTGGGTGGATGACGGAACGTTTGACTGAGCGAGAGGATACTGTCCGGGAAACTCCGGACAGGAAAAGGAGGGAAAGATGGCATTTGAAGGAAATTCCGGGATCAGCAGGCTGGCGGGTGTGATTGCCGCAAGGATGCGGGGAGAATGCAGCACTCCGCTGCAGGTGGATTTCGGAGAGGTGCTGGAAGACGGAAGCCTTGTAACCAATACATTTCCGGTTCCGGTACCCAAAGGAGAATATTCCCTGCTGGGATATCTTTCCTCCGTCAGTCCGGGGAGCAGGGTACTGGTGGCATGGGTTGCCAGCGAGGCGGTGGTCCTTGGCACCGTGAAACGTTCCTGAATCCGTTCGGGAAGTCCATAGCCTGTTTTCTCCGGCTGTGAACTGTGATACGAGGAGGTGTGCAGATGGCAGGAGCTTTATTTCCGGTATTTGAAGTGCCGGAATTTACAGAGGAAAGTGCAGAGTATGATGTGCAGTATAAAAGAAGTGCGAAATGGGACGTACAGGCCGGGGATTTTGTCAGAGACGGGGCAAACCGTGTGACGGAGTGCAGCGGCCGGGAAGCATTTATGGTCTGGTGTTATAAAACAGCCCGGACGGAACGGTATGCCTGTCTGGCTTATCCTTCTGAGACTGGCGTGGAAATGGAAGCCGCCATGGAGGATGATGACGAAATGACGGTGGAATCCATGGTGGAGCGGACCATTACGGATGCACTTCTTGTAAATCCCAGGACAGAGTCCGTCCAGGATTTTGAATTTTCCTGGGACGGGGATGAAATGCACTGCCGGTTCCGGGTGAAGGGAATGGACTGGGAAGAATTTATTACAGTTACAATATAAATCAGTAATACAGAGGAATTTATTACAGTTACAATATAAATCAGTAATACGGAGGAAGGAGGCAAAGCAGTATGCAGCCGGATTTTACAGCGCCGGATTTTATGGACAACAGTTCGGCGGAAGAAATTCATGAGAGGATGATGGAGAACCTGCCGGATGACATTGACGATATGCCGGGAGGATTCCCCTGGGATTTTACCATGCCCGCAGCCCTGGAAAAGGCGGAACTTCTTCAGTACCACCTGACACGGGCGCTGATGGCGGCTTTTCCCCAGTATGCATGGGATGAATGGCTGGATTTGCATGGAAAGCAGGTCCATCTGGCCAGACATGAGGCCGGGAAGGCCTCCGGAACAATATGTATAGCCGGTCTGGCCGGAACAGAAATTGCAAAAGGTACGGTGTTCTGTACGCCGGCAACGGAATCCGGGCCCTCCCTGGAGTTTGGTACGGAGGAAACCTGTACCATCGGAGAAGACGGAAAAGCGGAAGCGGGCGTTACCGCCCTGGAACCGGGGATCATGTACAATGTAAAGGCAAACGCTGTTTCCCTTATGGCAAAGCCGGTAAAGGGGATTACGGAAGCAGGCAACCCGGAACCAATGAAAGGCGGGACAGACCGGGAGAGCAATGACGATTATTATGACAGGATTGCAGCAGAATATGAAAACAGCAGGACATACCTTGGGAATGACGGGGATTATGTCCGATGGGCGAAAGAAGCCGGGGCCGGAGCATGTATTGTGGTATCAGCCCCTCACGGGCCGGGAACGGTAAAGCTGGTGCTTGTGGATTCGGAAGGCCATCCGGCTTCCGAAAAGCTGGTGCAGAAAGTGTATGACTATATTGTATCACCGGATGACAGGGAAAAGAGGCTGCTTCCCACTGCCTGTGCAGAACTGGAATGTGTGGCTGCCTCAACGGTACCGGTTTCCTATATGTGCACCGGAATTCTGCATGACCATACCACAGATATGGAGCAGATTCAGAAAGAATTTTCCGAGGCAGTCAGGCAGGTCTATACAGATGCGAAGCAGGAAGGGGTTCTCCGGTATAACGATGTCCGCCCTCTGCTCAGCGCCATCCATGGGGTGGAGGACTTTGACACCTTCCTCATAAACGGAGCCATGGAAAATATCAGGATACCGGAGGAAGAGTACCCGGAAACCGGTACCATTACGTTCAGTCAGGAGAAAATATGAATACAGTAAAGAAAACGGATATGGCGGATTTCCCCGACAGTGAAAGCGCAAAAAGGCAGCTTTCTTATGTGACGGAAGGCTTTTATGACAATTCTTATGTTGGAAAATGGCTGTTCCAGGTAATGGGACTGGAATATGACGATGCCAGGAGGATTCTGGAAGAACTGCCCCGGCAGTTTTTCCCGGAAACAGCAACCTGGGGGCTTATGTACCATGAGATGAAATGGGGCCTGCCGGTCAGGGAGAACCTGCCTTATGAAGAACGACGGAAATTAATTTTCCGGAAGCGGGATTTTAAGGCTCCCATGACGCCCCGCCGGATGGAAACATATTTTACGAATCTGCTGGACTTTCAGGTCCGGGTGTCAGACATTCATGATGCCGGAAAATATGGATTTGTGCCGGAACATCCCAATATCTTCCGGGCAGATTTTACGGGGGACGGGACGCTGGACGCCAAAGCGGTGAAATCCGTGCTGGACAGCCTGAAACAGTCCCATACGGTTTATATTATAAATGACAGAGTTATCATAGAAGTGGACAACCGGGAACCGGAAAAATATTCCCTGTCCGGAATGAAGGTAACCGTGGCCTGTTCGTTCTGGAAAAAAGATACTGTGGATGGCAGCATATGTCCGGACCGTATCCTGCGGAGGCTCCATATGGGAATCCGGCAGGGAGCAGCAGTGGCAGGACATCAGGAAAAGGTGGAGGCCTCTGCTGTTTTCCGAAAAAATGAATGGTATCTGGATGGTACATACAGAATGGACGGAACAAAGGAAATAAGTGCAGAGATTACAGAGGAGGTATTATAGCTATGGCAGATCATGCAAACCATGCAGAAGCAGTGGTAACCCTGCTGGCACGTACAAAGATGATGAAAGCGAGGGCGGGGATTTCGCCCCTGCCGAAAATCGCAGGGATTGCTTTCGGGGATGGCGGAACGGACAGCGAAAATCAGGTTCCGGTACCGGACGGGAACCAGACAGAACTGAACCATGAGCTGCTCCGAAAGCCAATGGACCGGTACACCATCCTGTCTGACACGAAATGCAGGTATGAATGTACGCTGGAACCGGGAGAACTTACCGGGGCATACATCAGTGAAGCAGCCCTTTATGATGAAGAAGGGGACCTGGTCGCCATTAAGAATTTTCTTCCCAAAGGGAAAGACAGCGACCTTGCAATGACCATACAGATGGATGATGAATTTTAGGAGGGAAGGATATGGCAGATTTTGAGATCCCGGAAGAACCGGAATATAACAGAAATATAAGAAGATTTGAAACCACAGACCCGGCCCATGCGGATTTGTTTAATGCAGTGGCACAGACCCTTATCAATAATGACGAATTCCTGAAAAGAACAGTGGAACAGCAGAAAGAAACTGTTTTGGAGAAAACCGGGGACGCCGGGGATACCACGGTGACATTTACCAGCGGAGATACGGAGAATCCGGAGGACTGGACAGAGATTACACCTGTGGAAAGCGGAGAGAAACAGAGCAGCCTCTGGCAGAAAATTTCCCTGTTTGCAAAAAATCTGAGGTATCTCTGGAAACTGTGCGGAACCAGCGATATTTCCGGGGTGGCAGACGGGACACTGACGGGGGCGGTTAGTAAGTTAAACACGGATTTGGGGACTCTGGGAGCAAGGTATCTTCTTCATCTGGTGGATGAATGGAATTCCGGAAGAAAATTATCTTTTGCATATACATTCAGTGCCATTGTGATGGTTTCCGGTGACGATGCCGGCTCACACGGAGTATTTTTCATTCAGGGTTATGGAACTGGGCGTGACCGTATAGTAAATATCAATACCGTAAATATTGGTGTTAATCTGGAATGCAGGCTGACAGCAGAAATGGATGTTTATATCCGAAATGCCACTGTACCGGTTGGCATTTCGGCATTCATGCTACTGGGAAAACTGCCGATTGTTTCAAAATAACTGGACGAATATGGTAATTTAAAGAGATTCCATTACAATTACGTGGGCTCCACCAAAAGCATCAATAAATTTTAATCTGTGGTCATTATCCAGATAAAGGAAACCGCTTGTAACGTTGTCGTTATGGAACCCGTAACCCGCACGACTTCCGGGTTCCAGCTTATTTGGAGATTCTGCTACAAACTGCGCGTTTACAAAAGAACTGCTGTTTACGCCAACTGCTTTATTTACAGTAATTGTTCCATTGTAAAATCTGTTTTCGCCAATCAGGTTCGCCTTCCCGGCCATATCCGTGTTTAACTTACTAACTGCCCCAGTCAGCGTCCCGTCTGCCAGCCCGGAAATATCACTGGTTCCGCACAGTTTCCAGAGATACCGCAGATTTTTTGCAAAAAGAGAAACCTTCCGCCAAAGGCTGCTCTGTTTCTCTCCGCTTTCCACAGGTGCAACCTCTGCCCATTCCTCCGGATTCTCCGTATCCCCGCTGGTAAATGTCACCGTAGTATCTCTTACATCCCCATCTTTATTCAGCTTTGTCCCGATTGCCTCATTAAGAGCCTCCACCACCGTCTCATTTTCCTGTATTGCGTCTGCAACCTCTTTTAAGGTGTCCAGGGTTTCCGGCGCACCATTTATGAGCTGTCCGATTTTTGCGTCGGTATATCCTTTAAGATCTTCGTCATACTGTAGAAACTTCTCCTGAATGTCAGTGTTCTGCTGCTCAACCATCCGATAAAGCCTCTGCAGGTCATCCGCAAGTGCAGGAGCCCCCGAATCGCTTCTGATTGTAACCTCTGCAGAATTATTCACTGTAACATAATAATCCTGGATAATTTCTGCCGGATTAAATCCGTTGTATGGTGGCATGAAATCTCCGTTTTCTCCGGATGTAACAGCAATGCTGTAAAGCACTTCCGGACTGTCGTTATCGCCCTTTTCCCGCGCAAATAACCCTATCTCATTGATATAATATCCTTCTTCTATCAATGCTTCTCCTGTAACAGGATCCTGATTGGTAATCAACGCTGTTATTTTTATACTCTTTTCCGAATGAATGTGCATATCAGATAAACCATAACTGTTTTTTTCAGATTTGAGTTCTGTCCGTTCCTGCAGGGAATTCAGGCTTTTTTCCTCCTCTTCATAAACCCCATTTCCAACAGACATTCTTGTAAATTCTATTTTAATCTCACCAAACTGTGCTCTCAGCAGCAGGTTTGCCCCTGCATTTGTCATAATCGCATGATCAAAAGGCTGTGGCATTATATTTTTCCTCCTGTTTTTTATGTTCTTCTTCCCAACTTTCCATAATGGCTTCCGGCCGGTATTGTCGGTTTCCGGCCACAACTGCATAATACCCCGGCTCCTCGCGCCTTTCTGTCTTATAGCCATCTGTAAGGGAATCCCGGCTGTATGGCGAAGCAAGGCCGCTTCCTGTGTAAATTTCCAGATTGATAATCCGGTGTATTTTGATGGATTCCATATGGCTTCTGGCATTCTTCACTTTTCGTATCATTTCTGAAAAATACGCTGCTGTGTCTTCCGTCAGAAGCGCGTCTGTCTGTATCCGAAACCAGTAGGGTTTCCCTCCATACTCAAACCACTCTTCCACCTTTCCTTCCCCGAATACAGTCGCCACCAGTTCCTCAACCGCCTCCGGCGTCCCGGCTTTCTCATACCATATGAGCGTATTTTTTACAAGCTGCCTTTTGGTATTCAAATCCAGAGATTTGTTGTAATACTGCGTGCGTAATTCTGTTGCCAGCAAATCGGTTATTTCTTCCGGCTGGCTGTCCGAACCGGAGTAAACACAGAGCTGCCGGCTGTAACTGTACAAAAGCCGGCAGCTCTGCTGCAAAGCGTAGCTTAATGCTCTTATTTCCGGCTTTTTTGTGATATTTTCAGGCAGAATATCCGTCAGCTGTCCATCATAATAACTAATCATCCTCCAGCCCTCCATATATGACATTTATATCACTGCACTGGGCAATCGCTGTTTCTCCGATTACACGGAACTCAGGTTCGCGGACAACCGCACGTTTTGCGCCGGCATTTTTAATATACGCAATCAGTTCATCCGGATTTATATCCCTGCCGACTCTGGTATCCTGCCAGATTTTATATTCTCTGACTGCCTCAGACACCTGTCCCTGAATTGCCGCTGCTGCTGTACTGTCGCTGGTATTAATAAAATAGGTCAGATCAACGGTATAGGCTTCTGTTTCCGGTTTTTTTATCTGCACATAATCCGTAAGCGGGCGCCTTCCCCGACTGTTTACTGCATGTTGGACACTTTCTAATATGCCGTCATCCGGAACACTCCCATCTTTCATGACAAAGCGTATGTCCACCACTCCAGGCGTCGGGCTTGTCACTTTAACATCTCCTATCCCGGCATTGCTGTCTTTTACCCAGTACTCATAGGCCTCACCCGGACCTGCGGTGGAATAGCTGGATGGGGAAAGGAAAATTCGTTCCGCCATGCTCTGGTCAGACTCCGTTTCGGCTCCCCCTGCACTTTTTTCCGTATTTTCAACTTTTGCAACAAACCCCACCGGGTCCACCAGCGTGGAAAGCTCCCCGGCGGCAAAATCATTTCCAACCGTTCCGGCTTCCGTGCATTCCGCCAAAACCGTAACCTCCAGTTCTCCAGGTGGCACTTCCGCATATTCTACTGTTTTGAAATAAACTTCATAAGCAGACGTCACCCTGGTGCCTGCCGGTATTCCGGTCGCGGCTTCCCTCTTTCCGGACAGCGTAAATTTCAGTTCCACCTGCGCAGTTTTCGCCGGATTCCGTTCCACTTTTTTAAAGGCACCCATATGCTCCAGATAACTGCCATAGGCATATTTCAGGAAATTCATTTTTCCGGCTTTGTCTATATTCTGTAACCCCTGATAAATCATCTGCGCACATCCAAGCAGGATAATCCGGTTCGGGTCCGCCCTGGAAAGCTCAACTTTTTTCCCGGTAATCTCCTGATATTTTGCTGTAAAATGATTCAACAGCAGGCTCTGTATATCTTCCAGCGTCAGATTGTCAATAAAGGATATATCCGGCAGATTATCTATCGTATTTAAAATATCTGACAAGTGAAACCCTCCTAATCTTCTTCATCTTCCATATCGTCTTCCATGTCTCCTGCCTCCCTTTTCCCGATTATAATCACAGGCGTCAGGTTTCCGTCTCCTTCCTGCTCAAATTCAACTTCCAGCACTTCCACACGCTTTTCATATATTTCCGTCTTTTCAATCACTTCCAGAGCAAATAAATTCTGCGCCACATTATACGGACAGCTTTCAAAACTCCGGTCCAGCCCAAAGTTCCGGTCCCCCGGACAGGTTCCGGCCGCAGTGGCATAAAGCATGTTTAAGTTACGCTGTATTTCTTCCAGTTCTGTTGTGCTGGAATAATCAAATCCGACCATTGAGGTTTCCGGTATATTGAACATCTTTCCCATCTCCTTCTACAGATACTCTTCCAGCGTAAGGTCGCAGCTGATTTTAACAACCTCACCTCTGTTCAGTATGGTCTCCCAGTTCTCGCTCATTTCCGTAATTACATATTTTCCGGAACCAACCTTCTTTTTCCCGATAACCACCGTCTGAGGTTTTCCGGTACGGATCAGCTTTTCAATGTTTTCCACCGTTTTCCTCGGCTTCACGCCATGGGCGGCATTCAGCGTTATGGAAAAGGTAAGCTGGTCAGACTCCGGCCCCAGAAACTGTTTCCTCGGTTTTTTCCCGGTGCGCGGATGGGAGGCCCACCTCCCCTTTACACTGCGCTGCATTTTGCCAAACGTAAGGATTTTCCGGTCACTGGTCTGAAAAACAACCGTTTTTCCGATATGCCCTATGGTCCCTCCGGATACCTGCTTTTTTAAGGAAATCCGGTACTTTTCCGCATTTTTATTTGTATCCCTTAATGCTTTTCGGGTCGACTCCGATACCTTTTTATTTGTATATCCCTTTGCTTTCCCTGCCAAACTGTAATCCCTCACTCTACTCCTGTCTGCTGTTTTATTTTCTCAATGTCTTCTGCCAGCTTTGCAATTGTGATCTCTTTTCCACCCTGGACAATAAACCGTATATCTTCCGCCGATATGGTAAATACATTATCCGCATACCCTGCGTATGCACCCCCGAAATCTTTATGGTATTTTCCTGGATTTTCAGGGCAATTACGCCTGCTCCAGTACGTTCCAAGGACAACGCTTCCCCCGTCGCT
>Ga0137306_103843_pt1 | contig 10789 bp, 11 predicted proteins | sample Inofroosms_March_FD_97187 | JGI IMG/M metagenome (GOLD analysis project Ga0137306, IMG submission 97187) | Mouse cecal microbial communities from Vienna, Austria - N-Acetylneuraminic and N-Acetylglucosamine D2O microcosms_March | ecosystem: Host-associated > Mammals > Digestive system > Large... | reverse complement strand
CGAGGAGCGATACAGAAATCAATTTTTGGTAGTGGCCATGGTCGGGTTGAAAATGGTCGATACGATCGGCAGCGGCATCCGTAAGATGTACAACTACCAAAGACAGAGACTGTTCCCTCTGCCGGATTACAATTTGGCCGACAACCGCGTCGAAGTTACCATAACGGGCAAAATTCTCGATATGAACTACGCCAATATTCTGGCGGGAAATACCGATTTGAATCTGCTCGACATCGAGCTGCTGAACCGTGTGCAGCTGGGGAAACCGTTATCCGATGACGAGATCGTCCGATTGAGAAGCAAACATTTGATTGAAGGCCGCAAGCCCAAAGTCTATATTGCGAAACATATCGCCCAAAAAGTCGGACAAAAAATTGAGTATTCGGAGCATAAAGGACTTGGAAATAAAAGTTGCGAAGAGTTTTTGATGACGGCATTGCGCGATCACAAATCGTTGTCGCGCAAAGAAATAGACAAACTACTATGGAATCTCCTTTCCGACCTGCTTACTGACAGACAGAAAAAAGATAAGATTACGAATCTTTTGGCAAAATTAAAGAGGCAGGGCAAGATAAGAAATGAATCGCAAGGCCCGAATTCAGATTGGTTTAATGTTTAATTTTTACACGCTTTTACACGCTTTTTTACATGCTTATTTTTTTTACGTTTCGTTTATAAGCTGTGTATTAGGTGATTAAAAGCGTGTAAAAATGTTTGGGTAGGAAGAAAATACCCCCCCCCTAAAAAATATAGACAATGCCCCGTCGTCGCAAAATAGAAATCAAAGCTTCCGAACTGGCGTGCTTCGACACGCTGGTCGAGGGGTTACGCTCCCGGCCAGAGTTTGCGAACTTCGACCCGGCAAGTCTGCGCGTGTGGGCGTACGAAAGTTATGAACAAGAACTGAAAAACGTGGATAAGGCGATTCAGTATCTTGACCGCTGGCTGTATATCCACAAAGACAAAAACGAGCTGCCGGCATTCGACGGCGGGCGGCTGATGAACAAAAAGGAGTTGGCCGCCGCATTGGGTATCACCCGTCCGACGCTCTACCGTTGGTTGAGCAGCAAGTGGTTCGAGGGCTGTCGCGACGAACGGATGTCTCGGGATGAATATTACTCTTCGTCGGCTGTTCGCAAAGCGCTGCAAAGGTATCTTGACAGAGAACAAAGCGAATAACGCTTAGGAAACCGCCAATCCGTTTTACAGGGAGCACGAATCGTTGCTCCCTGTTTTTTATGATTTTTAATCACTTTACACGCTGGGATTTTATTGTGCAAATCTCCGCAATTTATGGAAATCCGCCTTCGAAAAACAGGATAATTACAGGCGGATTGTTCTAACTTGACATCGTATGTCTTCGAAGTGTCTTTGCCTTGTAACACAATTACTTATTTTAGTCAGTTCCGATAAACCTATTCCTTTGCAGCGTTAAATCGCAAGAACTATGGCAAAGGAAATCTATCTGAACGGCATAACTGCCGACCAACTCTCGGAGATGATTCGGGAGTCCCTGCGCGACGAGCTACAACAGCTGCGTCCCATACAACCGAAAACCGACACGAAGTATCTCACGCGGCATGAAACCGCCCGCCGTTTGCGCATCTCGCTCGTGACGCTCACCGACTGGGTGAATCGCGGTAAAATCTGCGCCCACAAAATCGGCGGGCGTGTTTTGTTCCGCGACAGCGACGTCGACGCAGCTTTGAACCGAATCGTTCCCATTAAATAATTCAGTGAAAGAATAAATATTTCTCTTTTCACCGAACATAGATTGTTATGAAAACGATTCAAGCTATCAAATGCCTTTCGATTCGGGCCTACCTTGCTGGACGGGGTTTGTGCCCGACCAAAGACAATCCGCGATACGGCCTTTATCTTTCACCGCTGCGCAAGGAGCATACACCGAGTTTCAAGGTGGACTACCTGCAGAACCTATGGTATGACTTCGGGCTGGGTGCGGGCGGTTCGATTATTGACCTCGTGATGCGATTGGAACGGTGCGATTTTGCGCAAGCCATCCGGTTCCTCGGCAGCGGTGAGAGAACACCGATGGTCGTTCCCGTGTCGTCATCGGTTCCACCGACCGTCCCCGCGCTCCGCTTGCTTTCCGATATCCCGCTCCGTCATCCGGCGCTGGTTGGCTACCTTTCGTCGCGGGGAATCGACCCGGATATAGCTTTCGGCTATTGCCGGGAGGTACACTACGCAATCAATGGCTGGGAGTATTTCGCGATAGGATTCCGCAATGATGCCGGAGGTTGGGAACTGCGCTCCGAACGTTTCAAGGGCGGCATATCGCCCAAGCATATTACGACAATCGACAACCGTTCCGATACCGTCATCGTATTCGAAGGATTTATGGATTTCCTCTCCTACCTCTCGATGGAAAAGCAATTGCAAACCGATGTCGCAGTGCTGAACTCGGTTGTCCATCTTCCGAAAGCGATTTCGTTTCTCGACCGGCACGCGACGATTCATGCGTTTTTCGATAACGACGAAGCGGGTTGCAAAGCGACGGCCGAGTTGAAACGGCTATGCCCGAACAGCTCCGTCATCGACCGGTCGCATCTTTATCGGAAGCATAAGGATTTGAACGAATATTGGCAGGCGAAACAGTCTCGACTGCATATTGCGCCCCAACGCAAACGAGGTATGAAAATGTAAGAAGGCAAGTTTGTGTTTTTGTAGTACAAAAACGTGCCGCCGAACCTCGGTGGCAACATCCCGCCGGTCTATCAATACGAAACAACCCATGAAACAAATACCGATTCACAAAGGCGGACGACCTGCCATAAGCGAGGGCCGTCGCAAGAAATACCAGCTATCGTTACGGCTCGATACAGAACATTACTTCAAACTGAAATCGCTTGTCCGCACCTCCGGTCATGGAACAGCCGAAGTCCTCCGCCAGCTGATTGCTACCGGTCGTGTCCGCGAACGTCTGCGCCGCGAACATTTGGACTTCATGTCCCAACTCAAAGGTATGGCCCGCAACCTGAACCAACTAACCCGTCTTGCCCATGCGAAAGGATTGACGGGTATAGTGTCCCGTCATGCGGCTATTGTGGCAAGTATTGAGGGCTTGTTAAGGAATCTTCGCGATGATCGGTAAAATTATCGCCGGATCGTCATTCGCAGGGACGGTCGGATATGTCGTAAAGAAGCAATCACGAATATTGGCAGCCGAGGGCGTAACCCCGCCGAATGTTCGGGAAATGGTGCAGGACTTCAAAGACCAAACCTTACTGAACCCACGTATCAAGAATGCCGTCGGACATATCTCCCTTTCGTTTTCATCGAAAGACGCGCCGCGCATGACCGATTCTTTGATGCTGGATATTGCCCAAGAGTATATGCAGCGCATGGGAATTACCGATACGCAGTATCTGCTGGTGCGTCATCTCGACCAGCCGCATCCGCACGGCCATCTGGTCTATAATCGGGTAGGAAACAACGGGCAAACCATATCGGATAAGAATATCAAAATCCGCAATGCGAAAGTCTGTCGAGCACTGACCGAGAAATACGGGCTGCATCTTGCGCCGGGAAAAGAATCGGCACGTCGGGAACGCCTGCGGGAACCCGACAAAACAAAATACGAAATATACGACGCAATCAAAACATGTTTACCTAATTGCGGCAGCTGGAACGATTTGGAGCTTCGGCTGAAAGAGCGAGGTGTTAGTATGCGCTACAAGTATTGCTGTTCGACCAATCAAAAGCAAGGAGTATTGTTCAGCAAGAACGGATTCGAATTTTCCGGGTCGAAAATCGACCGGCAATTCAGCTACTCGAAGTTGAATCGACACTTCACGCAAGCACAGCAACAAACCCACTATCGGGCGATGCTTGCAAAGGGATTTCATGCGGCCATAGGCAATTATCGGTCGGCATACACCGACCTATTCGGCACTATGGGCGGTGGAGGAAATAAGGGCCAAGCGGATGCCGGTTCGATAAACTTCGGCGGCAATCTTGGCGCGTTACCGTTGCCGCCCAACGATTCGCCTATTGGATTATCCGCGGCCCAACTCCAACGCAAACCCGGCGAAAGTCCCGAAGAACATATTGCCCGCATCACGGCACTGCTCAATAGTGTCGCTGAGACAATAGCGGTAGCAGCAATGGAGCAGAAACGCCGTCAGCGCGAACGTAAAACCAAAATGAAATTATAACCCTAAAACAAGCAGCAATGAAAGAAAACGATATGATGTCCTACGAAATGTACGAAGACTTCAAGGAGACAATGGTGAAAACCATCAAAACCGAACTATCGGCAAAGAATAGCCAATCGATCGATACGGATTTACCGCAACGAATAGAACAAATCGTCCACTCCGAACAAGAGCGGCATCGGACGATAATAGCCCAGCTTACCGGACGATTGGAAAGCATCGAACGAAGCAACATAAAGGCCCAAGCTGGTATGGATAACCTGCAAGCAGCTGTCGAAGCAATCGAAATACCAGAAGAACTCCCGCCGAGAATCATGCAGCACAGAATATCGCTTGCCATCGAATCGAAAGGAATATTCTGGGCGATGATAGGAATGATGACGGCAATCGTGCTATTGTGCACGATGCTGTACTGGACTGCAAGACCGAACTACGACCGCATCGACAACGACCTGAAATACCGCTATATCAAAATGAAAGGCGAAGCGCTACCCGACCGCATTGCCGAACTGGAAGAAATCTTTGAACTACATCGCGACAACGCCAAGATCCGAGAGATGAAAAGAGATGTCGAAGAGTACGAACGAACCATACAACGCAAAGTGCAGTTAGAAGAACAAGCAAGGCTCAAAGAACGGGAAGCAGAACGCCTGCACGAAAATGCCTCCCGACTGAAAAACAAATAAGCCATTCCCTTCGTCCGCAAAGGTATTGCCGCCAAAAGGAATCCGCAAGGTCATGCAAGTTGCTACGCAAACCTTGCGGATATTTTTTCCGGCGGCATCGGCTGGTCGCTACCAAAGGAAATGGCTGAATCTGGAACGGCAGAATCTATTCCGCAACCAAATTCCGCAATATTCGAACGCTTCATTTTAATATAGCGGATTTTTTCATATCTTTATGGCAAATATCATCCGAATAAGATGTCCGCACCCATGAACCGAATAAAAGAAGTCCTTGAAGAAAAAGGCATCAAACAGACTTGGCTGGCCGAAAAACTCGGTAAGAGTTTCAGCATTGTCAACGCCTATGCCTGCAATCGCCGCCAACCGAGTTTGGAGATGCTGTTTGAGATAGCGAAGATTCTCCAAGTAGACCCGAAAGATCTAATAGGAAAAGAAATATGAAAACCAAGCATTATATCATCATTTTGTTTGCAATTATAGCCGCACCTATAATTGTCAATCTTATATTATATAGCAACAACCCGATAGCTCATTGGTTGCCAACAGTTGGTCTGCCCAGTGAATGGATTGGATTCTGGGGCAATGTTGCTGGTAATATATTAGGAGGCATCATAGTTTTAATAGTTCTTCACTACACACTGAAAGAGAATGCTGTACTACGAGAATATCAAATCAAGACCATTAAATATACTCAACAACAAACTTGGCTCGACAATTTACGACAACAAGTGATTGGCAACTATAATATGTTGGATATGCAGAACCTTTCAATCGCATTGTATAAATTGCAGCAAGGTAAATACGAGGAGGCGCAAATGTCACTGCTGACTCTCAATCGTAATATTGAATTTCAGACAAATAGTTCCTCTCTCTATTTTTTACGAAATGAATTATCACAAGAAGAGCAAGAATATAATAGTTGCTTGAAACAAATTTTAATCGAATTTGGCTGTCTGATTAATGATTCCATATTCTTTACATCAATATTACCAGATCTAACAAAAAAGCCCGAACCCAATGTATTTGGAATGCCTAACGATACTGTTATTTTATATGCAAAAAGTTCGTATGATGCGGTTATATCGTCGGCAATGTTTGATACCGAAACTCGAGATTATTATTCCAAAAACAGCATATTGTCCAAAGTAATGACTCTAAACCCAAGAGATACGGAATTCTTGTCAAAGTTCTACGAATTGTTGGGGGTGCATTATCAAAAGTTCGGTATTATCCACGCAAGAAAATACGAATTGATAGCATGCACCGAGAATGTATTACGGTACGAAGAGCGTCGAATCAATCAAATACTTGAATAACTATGCCTACACTGACTTGGATAGGAAAAGATAAGGTTGTGAATCATCATCACGAGGTGCCGTATCGGGTACTGGAACACAAGTACGGATTTCGGGCGGAGAATGACGGCGACCGAACGCCGACGAACAGCGGCAACAAGATTATACACGGCGATAATTTGGAGGCCCTGAAATCGCTGCTGCCGGAGTATGAAGGTCGCGTGAAGTGCATCTATATCGATCCGCCGTACAACACGGGCAACGAAAAGTGGGTTTACAACGACAATGTAAACGACCCGAAAATCAAGAAGTGGTTAGGCGAGGTCGTAGGCAAGCAAGGCGAAGATTTGAGCCGTCACGACAAGTGGCTCTGCATGATGTATCCGCGCCTGAAACTGCTGCACAAGTTATTGGCAGAAGACGGGGTTATTTTTATTTCGATCGATGATAATGAACTCGCCAACCTGAAACTGCTTTGTGATGAAATTTTCGGAGTAAATAATTTTATCGACATATTTTCTTGGGTCAAAACAGAAACACCTGCCAACCTATCTTATAAAACAAAAAAATCAATTGAGTACATTATATGCTATCAAAAGAATCGGAACGATATTAAGTTCAGAGGTCTTGAAAAAGAGAGCAAAAGCAGTAATGGATTAATGAATCAAACCAATGCTCTTAAAGAGTTGGTTTTCCCTGCAAATTTGGTGGATACCGGGCTTGCAGACGGAATCTATACAGCCGGCTCATATGGGACAGATAGCTATGATATTACATTGTTGGATGATGTCAAAGTAAAAAACGGTATTTTCACAACTCCCATCCGTTTATTGGGCAAATTCAAGTGGTCGCAGGCGAATTTAGATAAAGAGATTTCAAACGGCACTCGCATTTCTATTAGAACCAAAGCTTTTTCACCGTCTTATGAAAAAGCGTTCTATGAACCCGAAGTACCGTGGAACATCATTAATCGCAGTTTTAGAGTCGATACGAATGAAGTTGCATCCACTATTCTAACAACTATATTCGGCAAAAAAGTATTTGATTTTCCAAAACCAGCGACATTGATTTCATATCTTATTAATTTCGTGTGCGACACTGACGATATTATCCTCGACTCCTTTGCAGGTTCGGGAACGACCGCCCATGCGGTGCTGAATCTGAACAAGAGAGACGGCGGCAACCGCAAATTTATCCTTGTGGAGATGGAGGATTATGCCGAAAGCATTACCGCCGAGCGGGTACGTCGGGTCATGCGTGGTTATGGCGAGGGTAAGAACGCAACAGCCGGTACGGGAGGAGCGTTCGACTACTATGAATTGGGAGAACCGATGTTCGACAAAGAGAAAAACCTTAACGAAAACATCGGAGAGGAGAAGATTCGCGAATACATCTACTATACCGAAACCAAACGGCATTTGGAGCGCAAGCGCACCGAAGTGTCGAAATACCTGCTGGACACCCATAACGCCACGGGTTATTATTTCTACTACGAACGTGACCGTCTGACGACGCTCGGCATCGACACGCTGCATATCGTGACGGAGCGAGCCGAACAGTATGTCATCTACGCCGATGTCTGTACGCTGTCGAAAGAGGACATGGCGGCGAAAAATATCGTATTCAAGAAGATTCCCCGCGACATCAAACGATTTTAGACTATGGAGCTCAAACAATATCAACGCGAAGTAATTGCCGACCTCGGGCTGTTCATCGAACGGCTGGAGAAAGACGGACGACTGGACGTGGCATTCAACAACTTCTGGGGCGACAAAGGCGTGTCGTTGGCATCGCTCGACCACGCCTACTTGCGTCCTTACGATAACAGTGTGACGAGTGTGCCCCATGTGACGGTAAAGGTTCCGACCGCTGGAGGAAAGACCTTCATAGCCTGCAATGCGCTGCGGACGATTTTCGAGAAGCAGCCGACGGAGAAACCGAAAGTCGTGGCGTGGTTCGTCCCCTCCGACACGATTCTGAAACAGACTTACAAGAATCTCAACGACCCGTCGCATCCCTACCGGCAAAAGATAGACAGCCATTTCGGGAACGCAGTACGCGTAATCGATAAGGAGTCGGCATTGTTCGGGCACGGCATCAGTCCGACCGAAATCCGCGAACAGCTGACCATCTTCGTATTGAGCGTGCAGTCGTTCGCTGCGAACAACAAAGACGGACGACGAGTCTATCGCGAAAACGAGAATCTGGCGGAGTATGCCAAACTATACGACACGATGACCAAGCGTGTGAAGGGTTCGGACGAAACGGGATTGATTCAGGTGCTGTCGTATCTGAATCCGGTCGTCATCATCGACGAAAGCCACAACTTCGAGGCCGACCTGCGGGTAGATATGCTCAAAGCGATCAACCCGTGTTTCATCCTCGACCTGACGGCGACACCCCGCAAGAAGAGCAACATCATCAGTTTCGTGGATGCCATGAAACTCAAACGGGCCAACATGGTGAAGCTGCCGGTCATCGTCTACAACCACCGTTCGACCTCCGACGTCATAACGAGCGCCATCAACCTGCAACGCAGCTTGGAGCAGAAAGCCATTGCGCTGGAAGCCGACAGCGGACGCTACATCCGCCCCATCGTGCTGCTTCAGGCCCAACCGAAAACGGCCGACGACAACATTACATTCGACAAGATAAAGAAGCAACTGACCGATATCGGGATTCCCGAAGAGCAGATCAAAATCAAGACGGCAAACAAAGATGAAATCAAAAATACCGACTTGTTGTCCCGCGACTGCCCGGTGCGCTATATCATTACGGTCAATGCGTTGAAAGAGGGGTGGGATTGCCCGTTCGCCTATATTCTTGCGTCGCTGGCCAACAAGTCATCACGCGTGGATGTCGAGCAGATTCTCGGCCGTGTGCTGCGACTACCTTATACGACCAAGCACCGGGACGATTTGCTGAACCTCTCCTATGTCTTTACCTCGTCGGACGATTTTCGCGCGACAATCGAGAACATCATCGACAGCCTGAACCGTGCCGGATTCAGTAAGAAAGACTATCGGGTGGCCGAAGTTGTCCCAGCCGAAGCACAGCCGCAACCGAACAACTCAATCGGGCTATTCGACAATCCCGAAGAACAGCCGAAAGAACCCGCTGTCCCGACAGCTGGAGAGACGGACGATTTACCGGAAATAGACTCCGAAGCGATTAAGGAAGCCATCAGCAATCCGATGCCCCGAACAACCTCTGAACTGGAAACTTTTGCACGGCAGGAGAGCGAGAACTACGACAAACAAATGGAAGTTGCCGCCAAACACGACGACGGCATACCCAATGACCTGAAAGATATGGTAGACCAATATCCGATAAAGGAATTTTTCAGAGAGGAAGCGGCGAAAATCGTTCTTCCGATATTCGTCAAGCGCGTAAATCAAGGCTCGATATTCGAGGAGGAAGGAGCATATGTCCAGTTGGAGAAATCGATGCTGAACGAAGGTTTCGATCTGGACAAACAAGACCACAACATCGACTTCACACGGGCGGATGTCGAGGCCGTGCGAGTCGATCTGGCGAAAGTCGGCAACGACGAATACCGCCCCGAACGATTCAATCTGTCAAGCAAACAGCTGGCAGTAATTAAGGAACATTTCATCTCTTTGCCGCCCGAAGCGAAGAAAGAGCAGCTGGCGGCAGCGATTGCCAAAAACATCCGGTTCGACGAAATCGCCGAACCGCAAATCGCCCGCTATATCAAGGACGCAATCAAGGATTTCGATTCCGAGCAGATTGCCGATTTATATACATACGAACCTCAAACTACGGCAGCCATACGCAACAAGATCGGCGAACTGCTGGGCAAACATCAGAAAGAGGTATTCAAAAAATGGCTCGACACGGGACAGATCAAATGCGAACCGCGCTACAAACTGCCTGAAACAATGACTTTGCGTACCATCTCAAAAGGGTTGTCGAAGGGGTTGTACACCGAAGAGGGCGACATGAACGATTGGGAGTATAAGGTCATAAATGCCGTAGCGGCCCTCGAAAACGTCTTGTTCTGGCATCGGAACCCCGAACGGGGCGTGGGATTCGGCATAAGCGGTTATATCAACCACTATCCCGACTTCATCGTGCGGCTCAAAAGCGGCATGACGGTTCTCCTCGAAACCAAGGGCGATCAATTGGATAATTCCGATAGCCGCAACAAGGTGGAACTCGGAACTACTTGGGCGAACAAAGCCGGTGAACAATATCGCTATTTCATGGTCTTCGAGAAACAGCAGATGGAGGGAGCGATTACTGCCGGGGAATTGTTGGAAAGACTAAAAGAAATGTAATCAACTATTATCCTAAATTTATCATCTATGTCTTGGATTGGAGAGATCAAAGAACTACCATCTCTATTAAGAGAATATAAAAGTATTTGGAGAACCAAATTATTTATCATATGTATAATCATCGCAGAACTAATAATATACCGAGCATGCATATATAGTGAAATTAAAGAACTTAATTTTCATTATATTGAGTTTTGGCTACCGGCTATATTTATCCTCTTCACATATGCGATATGGCTTATAGTTTCACAACGTCTTTTCTTCAGAGATAGTTGGAAAGTACTATGCTGGGGAACTATTTACATTGTGGGCGTTTCTTTATTTCCGCT
>Ga0137306_103842_pt1 | contig 10791 bp, 10 predicted proteins | sample Inofroosms_March_FD_97187 | JGI IMG/M metagenome (GOLD analysis project Ga0137306, IMG submission 97187) | Mouse cecal microbial communities from Vienna, Austria - N-Acetylneuraminic and N-Acetylglucosamine D2O microcosms_March | ecosystem: Host-associated > Mammals > Digestive system > Large... | reverse complement strand
CAAAAACTGAATGTGAAAGAAATCTATAGCAGGAACAAAAAGCGCAGAGGACGTTCCAGATACCTCCTGTCTGTGGATGTTATCATTCCTGACAGTACCGGGAATGCCACAGTACAAGCTATGATGCCATTACTTCACATATGGTAATCGTAGCAATACGTTACATGATACTGTCGGTTGAGCGTTTCCAAAATACAGATAACAGAAGTCTGGAAGAACTGTTTTATGCGGTACAGAGGGATATTATAAACGAAATGATGGACTGTGCAATCATTCTCATTTTGGACATCATGCTGCAGAGTGTGAAACAGCATTTCGGAGCTACGGATGAACAAATGAACGGACTGCTCTGTACATTTATCAGAAATCTCCCCACGCCGTGGAGAGAACGCTTTACCCTGCCCGATGCGGCATAAGGCTATTTTATTTTGAGTGTTGCAAGGCTTATAAAACCATAATGATAAGCAGTTTTAGGTTGCGAAGTATGAGTAAATTATGTGAATCAGAAGCTTGTCAGATGGATTAGGAAATATAGAAAGCAAAGCGAAGTTACCATAAGGCACAGATATTGCTAAAGAGAATCGCTCTATCCAATCCCCAACTGTTTTATCAATGTCAGGTTGGCTATATGCCGATATAAAGACGACAAGAGCCGTATAAATGGGAGACTATCACATACAGTTCCGAGAGAGGCTCGGGGTGAAAATCCCCTTGTCTACTCGAATTTCATGGAAATGCCAGTCCACATTGTTTTTATTCCCAAATACAGAAAAAAGAGGCTGTATGGTCAGGTAAGAACCGATGTACGGGAGATTATCCAGACACTGTGCAAGTATAAAGGGATAGAAATAGTTTCAGGAGCGGTATGCATAGATCACGTACACTTGTGTGTAAGTGTACCGCTGAAGATGAACATCTCGAGTTTCATGGGATATTAAAAAGGGAAAAGTACCCTGATGATGTATGACAGGCCTCCGGAATTGTAGAATAAGTGGAACAAGGCATTCTGAGCAAGATGGTACTACGTAGCAACAATAGGCAATCTGACAGAAAAAGCGATTAAGAAATACATCGCGGAACAGTCAAGAATTCTCTTGAAGTATAGATTATTCTATTTCAAGAGTTTTTTTAAATCGTTTATCTGTATTTATTATACTAAAGTTAGTGAGTGGCGCAAGTAAAAAACAGGTTGCGCCACTTTTTCTATGTCCAAATATAATAGGACGGCCCGATCGCCGCCTCACTCCGATTTGATTTCAAAAATTTCAGATCGGAGGAAGGATAAATGGCTTATCACAAAGCAAAAGAAGAATATAAATGGAAACAATGGAAAGAAGAGGAGGAAAAACAGCTCCGTTCCCTGGGGATGGATGAAGAGGCGATACAGGAGCTCAGATACAGTGACTGGAAAGATTTTAAAGCAGAGAGGCGCTACCAGGAGCATCGGGCAGCGTTTCCAGAATATCCGGATTGGGAAAGCTCGGTAACAGAGGAACAGGAAACGGAAGATATTTCCGCAGTATTGGATTCGATCAGTGATGAAGGGCTTTTACATATCCTGATGACTACAGATAAAAAGACACTGCAGCTTTTGCTTCTGAAAATGATGGGGTTTTCAAGGCGGGAGATCTCAGAGAAAACAGGTATCAGTATACATACAATCAACACCAGGATCAAGAGATTAAGAAAAAAATTAAAAAATTTTAACTAAAGTGAACCAAAAAGGCATTTCCCAACGGCTATATAGTAGAAGGGTAAATTTTTTCCAGGTTGAATCGATGAGCAGCCACGGTAAAAACCTTTCAGCCGTACATTGATAACTTCATACCAGCATTACAGGTACGTTCCCGCAGGTAGAAGCGTGACAAGATAAGCGCCAGGACGGGTGGAAGCGGCCGCTGTACGGACGAAGATGCGGCTTCCCGATGATGGAAGCCTGCAAGAAGAACTCGGCTTTCGTCCATACAGCGTCAGTTTCCGCCCCGAGCGATCCCTTATACTTGAAACAAAGCCGCGGCTGGCTTTCCGCCATGATCACAAGCGGGGGATAATGATACACATTTGCGAAAGAAAAAAGCAGGATGAAATTCAGGTTGTAATCAGCAAGACCTTTCGGACATCCGTGAACGGCATCCTGTACGGTGTATAGGAAATGTTGAATGAAAGAATGAATAGCTTATCTCTATTCAGCCCTGAACACCGTACCGGCCAGATGCCTGCCTGTAATGTTCCCTTAAAGGGCCTGGGGAAAAAGTACATACCGCAGATACAGATCGAGAGAAATGAATCCGTATCGATGACCTGTATACAAAAGTAATTTCCCTCCAGTTCCAGACCATCACAGAGATGGTCGGCAGTCGGGGATGCGGGGTCAAATACGAATGCCAAAGAGAAAGAAAAATAAAGAGCTGTCCGGTGTGGGACTACACTATCCTGTACCGGAACAGACATGAAATCAATCGAAGTGTGACGTTGATATCAGATACCATGCGGCTGTGGCAGTCCACGGCCGTATGCATGTGATACCAACGCCATACGTGAAGGAAGGTAAGGAAAAGAGATGGATTACGAACACGAAAGCCGAAAGGCCTGGGAGAGCGAAGGACAGCCAGCCCAAACGGATACGGAAGATATAACAGTCCTGTCAGTAAAACCATTGAGGGAACCCTGCGTTATCACCATTCCGAATAAACTGAGAACCATGCAGGATCAGGTCGGCGGAATGATCGAAGCGGTCTATCCGTTTGAGGATCCGGTTGCGATCATTCTCAACGAAGAGGGCAAACTGAACGGCTCGATGCCGAACCGGGGACTCTATGACAGCAGCGGAAACCTGTATGACGTTATAGCAGGGACATTTCTGATCGTAGGATTGTCAGAGGAGGATTTCTGCTCCCTAAGTGAGGAGCTCTCGGAAAAATACATGGAGAAATATAAGATCCCGGAGAGGATGGCCTTCATAAACGGGAGGATCCGGATGTTCCCGGTGACAGACAGCAGGAACCCCCGGGACAAAACATCCCAGAACCAAACATCCGGAAAGAGGAGCAGGACAGATGAAGCACGCTGAGCATACCGTACCGATGGGCTGGTACCAGAGAAAGGCCCACGAGGAAGCGGACTATATTTTCCAAAACCTCCTGCCAAAGCATGGGCTGAAAGTCCGGAAAGAGCAGCTCCGCTTAAGCCATGAGATGCTGGACACCTTATGGGGAAACCACATTGCCCTGTGCGATGCCGGGGTAGGAATCGGGAAAACCTATGCGTACCTGGCGGTCTGCATCCTGCAGGAAAAGTATAGGGAAAAGAGCAGGGGGATTTCGGAAACCAGCTGCCGTCCGGCGGTGATCTCCACCTCCAGCATCGCGCTTCAGGAGGCGATCATGCAGGAGTACATTCCCTTCTTATCCCGGATCCTGCTGGAAGAAAAGCTCATCCGTATTCCGCTGAAAGCCGCAGTCCGCAAGGGAAAGGAGCATTTCGTATGCGACAGCCGTCTGGAGCAGAGGCTTTTGGCCATCAGGGGCAAACGGAAGAATGAGGAACAAAGACAGGCGCTGTTTGCCCTCCGGACATGTTATGACATGGATCAGGTACATGGGCTCAGCGGGTTTGACCGGAGGCTTGTCTGTGTTCCCAGGTTCTGCCCCAGGAACTGCCTGGGGAAGGAGACCTGCCGTTATCACAGGTATATGGAACGGGCCAAAGGCGCAGGGATCCATTTCCAGATCTGCAACCACAACTACCTGCTTGCGGACGCTTCCCACCGGGCAAAGGGCTACCGCCCGCTGCTCTCTGATTACCGGGCGCTGGTGGTGGATGAGGCACATAAGCTTCCGGAGGCCGCAGGCCAGATGTGTGGGAAGTCCCTTTGCCGTGACGATATCCTGGAGCTCTGTTTCCTGCTGGAAAAGGAGCACCAGGGGATCCGGGCCGGATGCTTGAAATCGATGATGAAAAGGCTTTTCCAAGTCATAGCGGCAAACCATACCTTTGCGCAGGGGCAGAGGGTCGCGTTCCGGCAGACGAAGGAATGCGTTTCTACCATAAAAGAAAGCGCCGCGTTCCTGTTTGAAATGGGCAGGCGGTGCAGGGGGAGTGTTTATCAGCTTCTGCGGAAGGGCCTTTCTTACCCGCTGGTGGAGGTGTGGTGTCATACCCAGGAGGAGATCATGCGTTTTAAAAAGATGGGCAATGCGGTGCTGTTCGCGGCCGATTCCTGCTGGGAGGGCGTGGATTTTCCCGGGGCCAGGGTGTCTTCCCTGATCATCGTCCGGCTCCCCTTCGCTGTTCCGGATCCTGTCTGGGAAGCGGAGAAGGAGCGGTACAGAAACCTGCGGGAGTATATAGGTGCTGTTGCTGTTCCGGATATGCAGAAGAAGCTCCGGCAGGGTTTCGGCAGGGCCATCCGGACGGAGACTGACACCTGCGTGGTGACCATTCTGGATCACCGGGCGGCCAGGGGCGGGAGATATTATGAGGATGTCCTCTCTGCCCTGCCGCCCTGCGAGATGGCAGAGTCCATTGAGGATGTGGGGAGGTTCATCGGGAAACGGAAGAATATAGAGTATTATATGTAGGTACAGAGAAAACCATAGTGGATTCTGCATAAAAATCCGGGAGGGTTGGAGCGGAATGTTTGGTGGTATTTCAAAGGCGGTTTCCGCCGATTTGGTGGTATTAAGAATCTGGAGAAGGTACTGAACAAAAAAGAATTGAATATGATAAAGAATTTGTAGCAGAGAGGAAAATACCCTGCAAACAGCCAGACAGCGATAAACGCGGGTCTGGCGTTTGAGGTTGAGCATATAAAAGACCCGGTATGGAAAAAGGGGACACAGGACACTTGTGTGTATGTCGTTGAAGCCAGTGTTTTCAAGGCATATCAGAGGGCTACCCAATTTTAATATAATAATTTTTTGCTGATTTTACATAATTAGATTAATGCGTTTATCCTAGTATAAATAGCTTCTTAAATGATATCCAAGCTGAATACATATCTCCAAAAGGAAAGAAATGATAACAAAAAACGGAAAATTTGCCCCTATAGTCCATTACCAAATAAAATTTTAGCGGCTATAATATAGTTTGTAATTTACAAGGAGATAAAATAATGCAGGAGGAATTTTGTATAGTAGCAGATGCCATAAAAGACTTACGGGAGTCCAAAGGATTAACTCAGGAGCAACTTGCGGAGAAAGCAGATATTTCGGTATCCCATTTGGCGAAGATTGAGACACATAATAGGGTTATCGGGATGAAAACATATATCAAGCTGTTGATGGCTCTGGATATTCCTATAAAAGAGCACTTTATGTACATGAGTATGGCAAAAAAAGAAACACAGCTAAAAGAAGAAATTTGGTATCTTGTTCAGGATTGTGATGAAAGGGAGACAAATCTTTTACTTTACTCAATAAAAGGAATAAAGAAGGGATTAGAAGAGTACCGGGGCGATCACAGATATTAAAAATACATGAGGAGGAATTATAAATGTTATCAAAGGAAAAAGTAGAAGCAGTTCTGTTAAAAATGGGAATGCCAGCCAATGTGAAAGGTTTTGGTTATATTGTAGACTGCATTTTGATCATGGGAGAAGAGAGTAATCTTAAAATCACATATTTGTATTTTAAAGTAGCTAAGCTGAATAATACAACCGGACAGAGAGTAGAACGGGCGATTCGTCATGCTTTTGAAATAGTACGTGGATGTAGAGGGGATTATGATGTAGTGAATTATTATATTGGTTTTATCAACTGTACAAATTCTGCTTCACTCTATATGCTTACTATGAAAATACAGGAAGAGATACAGGATACATCTGAGCCACAGAAAATAGGGGCTGAAAAGAAAGAAGAACTTCACCTTACCGGAATTACAGAAGAGCGTCTTTTGGAATTGATGCGGCAGGTGTATAAGGAATTCCGGGAGGATATCGCAATGCAATCTAAAAAGTAGCTTGTCATTCTGCCAAAGTGCATTATGAATGTGCTTTGGTAGGCTGATAAGTTTTAGCCGATCTGAACCTTGAAAACTAAATATCAGTATGGTGATATTTTTTTCGATATATTATGTCTTTTTTGACATTAGAAATATCTTTGAGAACACAAAACATCCGATACATTTTAATAAAATGATGAAGGATTAAGCTGCGCCAGGAAACACTTGTCCGCATCCGAGATTTATCCAGAGTATAGAAGAAATCTACAATCATAATGGATCCAATCCCTTTATCAGACTGATGCGGATTAAACAAGGAATCGTAATAGAAGAAGGAAAAGTGTGAGCGGCATCCCGGCATAGGCCATTATTGGCAGATGGCCTGAAAATTCGGATGATAATGATACCTCTGTCAGATGAAAACGAAAATATGGCAGTCAGAGCAGCGTCTGGGTCATGCTGCGGCGGGAAAGGGTGCCGCAGAGTGTCAGGCGGTCGTCCAGACCGGTTCTACATACTCCGTTTCCACACCGGGGAGAGAGAATGAAAAACCATGTTGGTATATGAATTGTACCGGCATGGCGTGTGGAATATTTAATCATTTTGTTTTATTCCAAAGATATGCGGAAAAGAATTGTATTTTCCTCATATCTCTGGGATAAACCAGAGGAACCATATGTGGAGGGAGATCATGGAAAAGAATAGACTTTACAGAAAAAGGATGGAAAGGGCAGGTGGCTGCATATGCTGACACGGGAAGAACTTCTGCGTATGCGGAACATGTCTTTTGAGGAGGTTAACCCGGAGGAGATACCGGATCTGAAAGACATGGATATTGATGTAACAAAGAGTAAGAGAGAAAAGATTCTGGGGGTACTGGAATCCGGGAGAAACCCTTACTTCATAAAGACAGGAAATGTAGTTGTGAAGATTGGGTTTGCTTCTACAAGCCGTACAATAGAGGAAGCACTGGAAAGCCTTGTGCAGATGAAATAGGGAGCCACTATGAACCATAACAATGGGAAAGTTACAGTTGTCAGCAAAATTGCGTGTGGACAGGGTGAAAAATCTATGGTAAGATGATGGCAAGTAGAGGACAAGCGGCCATGGCTGCCAATCATCGGATTAGTGATGCTGACTAATTTAGAGATTGGAGATAAAAGCTATGGAGAAAAAAACATCAGTAAAAATCTATCGTGTTGTCATATACCTGCGCCTTTCTGTAGATGACGGGGACAGCAGGGAGAGCGACAGCATTTCAAATCAGAGGCTTCTGATCGAGAGTTATCTGGCAGGGAAAGCGGAGTTCACCGTGACAAAAGTGTGTGTGGACGATGGCTTTACCGGTACCAATTTTAACCGCCCAGGTTTTCAGGAAATGATGAAACTTGTGGAAAATGGGGAGGCAGACTGCATTATTGCCAAAGATTTATCCCGCTTCGGCAGGGACTTTTCCGGAGTATTGCAGTACGTGGAACGTATCTTGCCCAAGATGGGGATACGGTTGATCCTGCTGAATGATAACTACGACAGTATAGCTGACAATCATGATTTTATCACCATAAGGTTAAAAAGCTTTATCAATGACATCTATCCGGCTGACACGTCAAGGAGCATCCGGGCGAATCTGCATGCAAAAATGACGGCAGGGCAGTGTGTGTCTCCATTTGCGCTTTACGGGTATGTAAAATCACCGGAGGACAAGCACAAGCTGATTGTTGACCCGGTCGCTGCTTCTGTTGTTCAGGATATTTTCCATTTAAAGCTGAATGGACGCAGCATGAGTGACATTGCGGCAATCCTGAATGCGCGGGGGATCCTGACACCATTGACATATAAGACTGTATATTTGAAACAAAAATTAAATACCGGCTTCCAGAAAAATGAGGAGAGCCGGTGGTGTGCGACTATGGTACGCCGTATCTTGCTGGATGAAAGGTATACTGGGGTGCTGATCCAGGGAAAAAGGACAACGCCGAACCATAAGGTAAAGAAAGTAATTTATAAAAGTGCCGACGAATGGATTCGGTACGAGAATGCATTTGAGCCAGTGATAGACAAACATACCTTTGAAGTGGTGCAGAATCTGATGGATTGTGATGCAAGACGGTCTGCGGATGGAATCGCTCTGCTGAGCGGCCTGGTTGAATGTGCGGACTGCCATCAAAGCATGGTGCGCAAAAGTCCTGATCGGACACACCACTATTATGTATGTTCTACTCATTTGTACGAGAAGAAATGCCAGCCCCACAGCTTCAATGAGAAAAAACTCCTGCCGGTAGTGCAGGAAAGTATTTTGTACTATATTTCCCTGATCGTGGAATTGAAAGAGGTTTTACAGTATGTAGAGAAAGCGGAGATCCCGGAAAGGAGGATGTATGAAGCGGATCAAATGCTGAAAATGCAGAAGTCGGAGTATGAACGGGTCTTTCAGATGAAGAAAAACCTTTATGACACATACTGTGAAGGCTTTCTGACTGATAAAGAATATGAGAAATTTAAGAAAAAATATGATGTCCAGCTGCAGTTGGCAGAAGAGGCCGTAAAGAAACAGCAGGCGGCGATTTCCGATATGCTGGATACTCTCGAACAGCAGAAGGCATGGATGGAATATTTCCTGTGTTACAAGGATGTCCGGGAGGTTGACCGGATGGCGGTATCCATGCTGGTAAAGCGGGTCAGGATACATAATGGAAAGCAGATATCCATTGATTTTTGGTTTGCAGACGAGTTCGAACGCCTGGTGTCCCTGCTGCAGACGGTCAACAGTATACAGCCGAATCAGGAACTGGAAGCCTTTCTGGATAAGAGAGGGGGAATCAAGAGTGCCTAGGGTGAGCAAGAGGAATAAGCGAAGAAATCCTGATACTCAGCCGGTACAGCAGGTGAAATATTATCGCGCCGGTCTATACATACGGCTCTCTGAAAAGGATGGAGGCCATGGCCGCAGAGATTCCATTTATATCCAGCAGCAGATTTGCGCAGACTTTGTGAAAGAACATCCCGAAATGCTTCTGCAGAAAACGTATACCGATAACGGAGTGACAGGGACTACTTTTGCAAGGCCGGGATTCGAGCAGCTGATGGAAGATGTACGAGGGGGAAGCGTGGATTGTATTATCGTGAAGGATTTCTCACGCTTCGGCCGGGACGCAGTGGAAGCGGTGGATCTGATCGATGTAGTGTTTCCGACTTTAGGTGTGCGGTTCATTTCAGTACTGGATGATTACGACAGTGAAAATCCGGCCTGCGTGCAGGATCGGGTGAATAATATTCTGAAACATTTTATGAATGACTATTACGCCCGGGAAGTATCTGCAAAGTTAGTGCAGGCACATAAGCTTTCAAAGGAAAAAGGCGAGTTCTGGGGACCAAGACCGCCGTATGGATATAAAAGATCAGAAGAATCCAGTAAGAAGCTGGTGCCGGAAGAAAGCGAAAAAGAGGTTGTGCAGAAGATATTTTACTGGTATGTATTTGATAATATGTCCAGCTATGATATCGCAAAAAAACTGAATGATATGGAAGTTCCCAGTCCGGCAAAAAGCTACGAGATGCGTCGGTATGGGGAAGTGAAGTCTGGAAAGAGAAGCTATTGGCTGGCAGACCGTATCCGGAACATTTTGCAAAACCAGGCATATATCGGCGCTGCGGTTTATGGAAAAACAAAGAAGCAGCTTCATGAAAATATCCCATTGAACCGGCTTCCCAGAGAACAGTGGGAAGTAAGGAAAAATGCATGGGAACCGTTAGTAGAGCAGACGATTTTTCAGGAAGCCCAGAGGATTCTCAAACAGCGGCAGGAAGAGAACTTAGAGAAGAAATGGAAAGTGAACCCAGGTATGAAAAGGGCTGCGGCTGGACCGTTTCTCGGCAGGATTTATTGCGGAAACTGCGGTAAGAGACTCCAGCGAATAAAAAATACTGCGGGGAAATACCAGACAATGATCTATAGGTGCACTACAGTTCCAAGCGTAGAAGGCAGCGGCTGTATTGCGTATGCAAAAGAAGGATATGTAATGGAAGCGGTCAAACTGGCGATGCAGTACCAGATTCGGCTGGCAGCGGATTATAAAAAACATTACGGGAGAAAATTTTATACGAAACTGGAACAAGAAGCCGAGCAGGATATAAGAATTGCGAAAAACAAATATGAGAAGTGCGGCAGGAGACTGGAAATGCTGTCCGAACATTATTTTTCTAAACTCTTGAATAAAGCGGAATATCTGGGAAACAAAGAAATCTATCTGAAAGAACAGGAGGAAGCACATGAGGCACTGGAAAAAGTGCAGAACCATTGGCAGAAGATCCTGGAATACCAGCAAGTAAAAATGGAATGGGCTGAGAAACTGATAAAATGTCAGAAGATTACGGAGATTACCAGAGAAATTGTAGACAGGTTCATTGAAAGTATTGTGGTGGAATCGAAATCTGAGATTACGGTCTGCTTTTGGTTCGGAGATATTTTTGAGGAAGAGATGGCAGAGTTATCTGATCTGGAAAGGGGGGCTTTGGATGCGGTATAGAGATCTGTATGGATATCTTCGCCTTTCCAGGGATGATGAAGACAGCAAGGACGAAAGCAACAGCATTACGAACCAAAGACTCATGATCCAGCAGTATGTCGATGCTGATGAAGAACTTTGCGGGGCGAAGATCCGCTTCTTTGTAGACGACGGATACAGTGGGACGAATTACATGCGCCCCGGATTTCAGGAAATGATGGAACTGGCCAGAGCCGGAGAATCCTGCTGCATCCTCGTAAAGGACTTGTCCAGGCTTGGAAGGGATACAGTAGATACGCAGAATTATATTGAAAAGATATTCCCCTTTTTACAGGTACGTTTTATA
>Ga0137306_103840_pt1 | contig 10795 bp, 10 predicted proteins | sample Inofroosms_March_FD_97187 | JGI IMG/M metagenome (GOLD analysis project Ga0137306, IMG submission 97187) | Mouse cecal microbial communities from Vienna, Austria - N-Acetylneuraminic and N-Acetylglucosamine D2O microcosms_March | ecosystem: Host-associated > Mammals > Digestive system > Large... | reverse complement strand
TGCCAGCGGATACGTAATCTTCGGTGTCTCCTTCGCCACTGAAATCGGCCACGGACCGCAGTGCTGCAGAAGTTCTCCGTTCGCCACATCCGGATGACGGATCGTCCAGTCCGCAAAGAAGCTTCTCGTATCTCCCATGCCCGCTGCTTCCACCAGAAGCGCAGTGACCGCTCCGTGGATATCCGTCTCGCAGACCACCGGAATTCCTTCTTCATTCATCAGAGAATTGGCTGCGCAGGGCATAATGCCGATCTCCGACTGCAGCTGATTCCAGCACTGGATTCCAACTGCCTGACAACCGTATTTTTTAACCAGATGCATCATCGCCACTTTTAATGCGGCAACGTTCTCAAGTTCTTCGTCTTTAACCAGAATCTCCATCTTCTCCCGGCAGTATCTGACGACTTCCGCAACTTCTGTTCCTTCTTCTTTCGCCCGTTTCATCTCATCCGTCAGTTCCGGCATGGGAATCGGCGCAAGCTGAATATTGAATTTCTCCAGGAGCTCGCCCTCATTGCACATCGTCGTCCAAAAATCAAACGGCCTTGTAGATATCTGCAGAATCCGCATATTCCGGAAGGTCTTTACCACATTGCAGACCGCAAGGAAATCACGAAGTCCTCTCTCAAACACCGGATCATTCAGCCGGCAGTTCGTCATATATGTAAACGGAATCCGAAATCTACGGAGTACCTTGCCCGTAGCAAACAGGCCGCACTGCGTATCCCGAAGTCTCGTCCCGTCCGCTTCCGGCCGCTCATCCAGCGGCCCCCACAAGAGAACCGGTACGTTCAGTTCTTTTGCAAGTCTCGCGCATTCATATTCCGTACCAAAATTACAGTGGGGAAGAAACAGGCCGTCCACCTTTTCCTTTTTAAATTTTTCAGCAATTCTATACATATCATCATCATTATAGAGAAGGCCTTCTTCATTGATATCCGTAATATCAACAAAATCAATTCCAAGTTCTTCCAGACGCTTCGCTGTCAGACCTCTGTACTTGATCGCATCCGGCGCACTGAAAATACTTCTTCTTGTAGGCGCATAGCCCAGTTTGATATTTGCCATTTAACATTCCTCCTGTTTGTTCTGGCTGTTTTCGGGTTTCTTTTATATAAACAGTATTATAAATTATTTATATTATTTTTCAATGTTTTTCACATAATAATTTTATTTTTGTCTATAGTATCTATTTTTACATTCTGATTTTTGTATATTTTATCTAATTTTCGGGTATGTTCCGTTCTTCTTCGATATAAACATTTATATAAACATTTATATACACTATGCAAAAACGGAGATATCAATCAAACATTGTAAATTTTCTCTATATTATAACCAAACTTCCATTTAAAATCAATCTTAATTTCGTCATTTTGCTCGATTTCACCGATTCTCCACGCCGTTTGCAAGAAAACACGCCGTCACGCACTGCCTTTTCTGGTTATAATATTATAAAACAGCACAAAAAACCAGGAACCGGCTGATCTGATTCCTGGCTGCACTGTCTGTCTGCTCTGTTATTTCTGCATTTTTTCAAAAGCCTTCTTGCTTAGAGCCACCCGAAGTTCGTCCATCTCCTCGCTGAAGGTGTCCTCAGCCTCAAACGTAAGAAATCCCTGTTTCGCGGTAAGATCCCAGGTAACTGTGGAAGCCTCTTTATCCCGCTTCGCTCCCCACTCTTTGGCCGTATCGAAACTCATGTCCTGAAGGTTCACATTATTGTACATGACTTCCACTTTCTCGGAAGCGCTCTTACTCAAGGTCACAGCATAGACGATGCCCTCGGTGACGGAAGCGCTCTGTTCTTTCCCAATATCGCTCCCGCCGCTCCAGGGAACATAAACAGATACCCAGAACTGATCCCCTGCGCTTTTGCTCAGGCTGTAATGAAAAGAGATATACTTATCTCCTTCGTGAGCCACATCCTGCCGGCCGGCAAAATTCACCTCATAGCCCCAGTCGGTCATCTCCTGCATGGTTGTCTTCCCCAGAACAATTGTATTGCCGTCAAAGACAGCCTCCATGGGCATCTCCGGACCCGAACATGCAGTCAGGCTCAGGACCATCGACAGCATCAGAACCACCATAATCATACGTTTTCCCGGATTCATTTTTATTTCACTCCTCTTTTTTATTTATTCAGATCGCGCACCGTATCCCGAATTACAAATTTCGTGCATACCTGTATCTTGGCATTGATCCGATCCTTCTTCTTAATGATATCAACAATCCTACGGACAGCCAGCTGCCCCATCTCCGTGTTCGGAACTCTAAGAGTGGTCAGCGCCGGATTGGAAATCTCCGAAAACGGCAGATCATCAAAACCTATGATTGAAATGTCTTCCGGAATCCGATACCCCTTCTCCTGAAAAGCCTTCATAGCCCCAAGGGCCATCAGATCATTATCCGCAAAAAAAGCGGTCGGAAGGCTGCTGCGTTTTTCCAGATGGTGAAGCATATCATGATAAGCGCCGTTCAGATTCGGCGTGACCGTAAACACATTCCTGTCGTCAAATTCCAGACGGAATTTGTGAAGCGCCGCCTGATACCCGTAAAATCTGGATTTAAATCCCCGAATCCGGAAAGAACTTCTGATATAGCCGATCCTCCGGTGCCCCTTCTCATACAGATATTCCGTCGCCATTCTTGCCGAATCCTCGTTATTAATCAGGACTGCATTAAAATCCATCCGGTCCGTCCAGCCATCCATAATGAGAACCGGACATGCCGCCGCCCGGAACGGATCCAGATCCTCGTCCTGCATCTCCGTTGCCAGAACAACCACGGCGCTCCCCATCTCGTGCAGAAGTGTCTGAAGCTGCTTTTCATAGTCCTCATTTCTCCGATCCACATTACAGATCACCATCTCATATCCGTATTTACGGCACTCCGTTTCAAACCCATTGATCAGCGCGGAGAAAAACGGCGTATCATCAATAATAAGGCCGTTTATCCGGAATATGACCAGCTTGATTTTCCGAATGGCATTCTCGCTGATATAGCCTGTCTCTTTTGCGACCCGGAAGATCTCCGCCGCAGTCTCCTGATTCACTCCCTTTTTGTAATTCAGCGCATTCGAAACCGTAGCGGGCGAGTATCCTGTCATCCTGCTGATGTCACGTATACTTACCTTCATCCATGCCTCTTCCTTCATAAGTCAAAACGTTTCTTTTTCTCTGTACGAGTGTACCACACTTTCCGCTGTCTGACCACCTGTTTCTTTAAAATTCTGTTATATATGTTTTGTTACCTTCATACCAAAACCGCACATTTGCCGCGCAGCTGCAAAGGAACGGAATTCAGGAGGCCGACTGAGCATCCAGAAGAGCCCCCATCATCGCACGCGCCTCGTACAGATCCTGTTTCCAGTTCGGATTTCCAGTATACCAGAACTCCGTTACATATCTGCGTACACCCAGCTTCCAGGCCGTCTGTATCATATCCCGAAAATTCACATGTCCCGTCCCATAAGGAACTTCCCGGAACACACCGGGAACCGTTTCTTTGAGATGCATGGCTGTCAGATGGCCGGCGCCGCTCCTTAAATCTTCCAGCACATCCGTCTTGTAGCTTACTGCCGCATTGGTAATATTGCCGGAATCCGGATAGACTCCCAGATACGGAGAATTCATCCGTCTTACATAATGCATGGCTTTCTCCACAGTATTCATAAACTCCGTTTCCATTGTCTCAAATCCCATAACAATTCCTGATCCCGCAGCCATCAATACCGCCTTCTCCAGATTTTCGGCAAACCTGGCCTTCGTCTCAAGAGAGGACTCCTCATAATAAACATCATAGCCTGCCAGTTGGATAATGCGGATTCCCAGATCATCCGCCAGACGGATTGCCTTTTCCATGATCTCCATCCCTCTGCCGCAGATTTCAGGATCGCTGCTCCCAAGCGGATACTTCCTGTGTCCGGAAAGACACATGGTGCGAAATGACACTCCCGTGTCCGCCATAATCCGTATCAGCTCCAGCCGCTCTATCATCGGCATATCCAGCCTTGCCAGCTTTTCATCCGTCTCATCGATACTGATTTCCACAAAATCGTACCCGGCTTCCTTCGCTGACAAAAGCTTTTCCCTCCAGGTCAGTTCTTTCGGCATCGCCTTTTCATATAATCCCAATGTATAATTTTTCATTGTATATCCACTTCCTTTCTCTTAATTTTCCGGCAGGCAGTTCCCGCCCATACGGAGGTGCGTACAGCAAAACTGCTGATTTCCTTACGCGCCCCTGCGCATAAAAAGGGGAGCCTCCGCTGGGGAAACTCCCTTTTATCCAGAATATTTACCGAAACAGCTCAAGTACAATCGCCAGGATATTCCAGATCGATCCCCAGATCTGCCATGCAAGCACAGCCAGGATCACAACAGAAAGTATGGTAGCAAATACTGTCATCTTAATACCTCCTATGCCTGTTCCCGTATACGGTTCCCTGTTTCAATGTCAAACAGATGCGTTTTCTCCTCACGGACCTCCAGTTTAATGATATCTCCGCTGCGGTAACGCTTTTCATCTTCCGTAATCAGCATCAGCAGCATATCTCCCACGCGGATACCGATACGTCTTTCATCGCCCAGATTTTCAAAAGTAGCGATCTCTTCCGGCGTACCTTTGGAACCTTCGCCCCCGATCAGCACATCCATGGGACGCACGCCCATCTTACAGCGGAACCCGTCGCTGACAACGCTGTAATATCTGGACGGAACCGCAATCTTCAGGTTACTGTCTGCAAAGGTGAAGAAAAACGTGCCTTCTTCCCTGATAATTGTTGTCTCCAGAATATTCATGGGCGGTTCGCCAATAAAAGAAGCAACAAATTCATTCACCGGATCATCATACACCTCTGCCGGTGTGCCAAACTGCTGCAGCACACCGAAATTAATGATCGCAATCTTATCCGCCAGCGACATGGCCTCCAGCTGATCATGCGTCACGTAAACTGTTGTACATTTGATCTTGTTGATCAGACGTTTGATCTCCACACGCATGGACTGTCTGGCTTTGCCGTCCAGATGAGACAGCGGTTCATCCATCAGAAGCAGCTCCGGTTCGCGGATGATGGCACGGGCAATATTCACCCTCTGCTTCTGTCCGCCGGACAGTTTGACCGGCATCTTGTCCAGAATATCATCGATCTGCATCAACGGAGCGATCTCACGCACTCTTCTGTCAATCTCCGCCTTATCCACACCTTTTGCCCGGAGGTTGAACGCCACGTTTCCATAGACGTTCAGCGGCGGATACATGGCATAATCCTCGAATGCCAGACCGATATTCCGATCTTTCGGATGCAGATTGTTGACAAGACGCTCGCCGATAAAAATCTCGCCTTTTGTAATGTCTTCCAGCCCGGCGATCATACGCAGCGTTGTCGTTTTGCCGCAGCCGGAGGGCCCCAAAAGGGCAATGAATTCTCCCTGTTCGCACAGCAGATTCAAATCCTTTACCGCATAATCATTCTGCTGTTTCTTTTTCTTTTTTCCGGAGTTTTCATAACGTTTATAGATATTTTTCAGTGTCAGACCAGCCATCAGCTCACCTCCTGTTCCATTGCGAACGCTTTGATGGATTTCTCATCATATCTGCTCACATATTCTTTCGTCTGCGGGTCAAAGAACATGGAGTGATCGATCTCAAACCGGACATAGATCTCCTGGTCAATCTGGACCTTCAGACCATTGGGCGCGATCATACGGAGCTGGTATTCCCCGCAGTCCGCCTGAATCACCGATTTATTTCCGATGCTTTCATAACTGTAGACGGTCGTCTTAAAATAGCCTTCTTCCGGTTCAAAAGAATATTTCACATTCTGCGGACGCAGTCCCATGTCCGCAGCCTTAAGCCCTGCTTCACGGATTTTCGCCTGAAGTTCCTTATCCTCCGGCATGGAGACCGTGATGTTCTGCCCGTGAACTTCAAAACTGAACACATATGCTCCGCCCGCTTCCGTGATCTTTCCCGGAACAATATTGATCTGCGGATCACCCATAAGCTGCGCCACAAATTCATTGCACGGCATATAATAGATCTCATCTCCGGAACCGATCTGCACGATCTCTCCTTTATTGATGATGGCAATCCGGTCTCCCAGAGCCATGGCTTCCATAAAGTCATGCGTAACATAGATACAGGTAGAACCCAGATTTGCCTGCATTTCTTTTAACTCCGTACGCATGGCATTACGCAGCTTTGCGTCCAGATGCGCCAGCGGCTCATCCATGAGGAACACATTCGGCGTACGAACCAGGGCGCGGCCCATCGCCACGCGCTGCTTCTGTCCGTTGGACAGCTGGCTCGGAAGACGTTCCAGCAGATTCTCCATTTTCATCATACGGGCCGCCGCATGAACTTTCTCCTTGATCGTCGCTTCATCCGTCTTGTACAGATTGCTCCGAAGGGCTGCCGCCATATTATCGTAAACCGTCATCTGCGGATACAGCGCATAGTTTTCAAATACCATTGCCACATTGCGGTGAGCAGGATCAACCAGATTGACAATTTCCTCATTGAATCGGATCACGCCTTCCTCCGGCAGGTTAATGCCGGCAATGCAGTTCAGAATCGTCGTCTTTCCCGCGCCTGCAGGACCGAACAACACAAAAAATTCTTTATCCTTCACATCAATGGAGACACCGTTTAATGCCTGCACCCTGCCAAAGGACTTTTTCACATTTTCCAACTGTATTCTTGCCATATCACACCTACCCCTTCACGGCGCCGAAGCTTAAGCCACGCACCAGATGTTTTTGTATGCACAGAGCGAATACCATTGCCGGAACCGCAGATACCGTAGCCGCCACTGCAAGCTGTCCATAATGAGCCGTATCCGTTCCAAGATATTTCGTGATTGCAACGGTTATGGGCTGTATATTTCTCCCTGCCAGGATCAGCGGGAAAGTAAAGCTGTTCCATGCAAAAATAAATGCCAGAAGCGCTGCGGACACAAGACCCGGCTTGATCAGCGGCACGAGCATCTTAAAGAAAATCTGATACCAGGTGTATCCGTCCACCTGTGCGGCATACTCTATCTCCACAGAAATATCTTCAAAGTATCCCCTGACCACCCAGATCAGAAGAGGCATGGAGATCAGCTGATACACCCAGATCAGGCCAAGATAGGTATCATAAAGCCCCAGTTTCTGATAGATCATAAACAGCGGCAGCACCACCAGAATCTCCGGTGCAAATTTGAAGGAAAGGATCTGAAAAGCCAGATCTTCTTTCCGGTGAAAATTATACCTTGCCAGAGCATACGCTGCCGGAACGCCTACAAGAACAGATACCAGTACCGATCCTCCTGATATAATCAGACTGTCAACCATATAACTGGTATAATCCGAGCGCAGAAGAACCTCTCTGTAGTTGGCCAGAGTCGGAGTAAACACAAAAGTCGTTGTAAATACCTGCGCATCGCTTTTCAGCGATATGATAAACATCCAGATCAGCGGAAACAGCGCGAAGACTGCATACACGATCAGCAGCACATTCTGGGCCGCATAGCCAAAACGTTTCTTTCCATTATTCATATTCTTACGTCCTCCTTCCTCTGTTACTCTTCCAGACCTGCCGCCTGCTTCTGAGCAGCGCGCTGTCTCTTAACGATCTGTTTCGCAGAGACATTGACGACAAGCCAGAGAATCAGAATATACGGCAGCGCAAAACCGAACTTCTGGAACCGGAAGCCGGTCTGATATGCCGTAAGCGTCAGAGACATCAAAGAATCTCCGGGGCCGCCTTTGGTCAGAGCGAATATCACCGCGTATTCCTGAAGCGCCGCCATAAGGCGGAATAAAAGAGCAATGTACAGACTGGGCTTTAACATCGGCAGTGTCAGATTGATGAAATTGAACCAGGCGCTTCCTCCGTCGATCTTCGCAGACTCAAACGGAGATTTGGGCAGAGACTGCAATCCGGCCAGTACCAGCAGAATAATAAACGCCGTATTCACCCATACATCAATCAGAACCACAGTCATCAGAGCCGTGCTGGGGCTCGAAGCCCAGGGAAAGTTATAGACGCCGAACACATTCAGAAGTTTCTCGACAATTCCTACGGAGCTGTTCAGCATCAGCTGCCAGACGATTGTAGCCGTAACCGGCGCCACCATCAGCGGAAACACCAGCAGCACACGCAGGATTCTGGAAAGCCTGTTGTTCAGATTGTTCAAAAGTATGGCAACCCCCATGCCAAGCGCCATCTCCACTACCGTAGCAATCACGCCGTACAGCAGAGTAACCTTTAATGCATTCCAGAAAGCATCCGAAGACAGAACCTCTACCCAGTTCTTCAATGTGATGAATTTATGGCTTGGCAGTTTAAAGGAATAATTGGTCAGTGAAAACCAGATGGCCATCACGAACGGAATCATGATTCCAATCGTGATAATCAATGAGGGGGCAACGATCAGATAGGGACGGACACGGGTTTTAAAGGGAACCGTGTTCAGGTCTTCTGTTTTGTTTTTATTAGTTTTACCCATTGTTATACCTCAAGTCAAATATAAATACGATTCTGTTTTTCCAAAAGATATGAAAAATGCAAGGAGGGAATATTCCCTGCCCCTCCTTGCACATGATCATTTTCAGGCGTCCGGAAATCCCGGACACGATGTCTCTTATTCTACGTCCAGATCAGATACGATGGCATCCATGGTCTGTTTCAGTTCTTTCATAGCTTCCTCTGTGGAGCTGTATTTGTTGCCTACAACAAGTTCCTGAAGTGTCTTCGCCCACTCTGTTGTCGTCTCAGAGAAGTACGGCTGCGGGGTAAAGAAGATACTTGCGGTCTCCTGTACTTTACTGAATGCTTCAAAATATCCTTCTGCATCTGCAACTGCCGCCTTATACTCATCACTGTTAAGTACGGACTGGCGGGGAGTATCCGTGCAGGCACCTTCTGTACCGGACCAGAGCATGAACTCAGGACCTGTGAAGTACTGCATAAAATACCATGCTGCTTCTTTCTTGGCAGAATCTGCATTCATCGCCATGGACCAGGTCCACAGGTTGGATTTCATGTCTGCTTCGGTCTTGCCTGCTGATTCCGGATACGGGATCATGCCAAATGCAAGATTACCGGACTCTGCTGATGCACCTGCTACGTTCTGCGTATATCCACCTCTGTCTGCGTCCCACATCATGGCAGCTTTTCCAGCGCCCAGATCCGCGCCTGCAAGCTCCCATCCGTAAGTACTCCACTGCGGAGCGCCGCCTTCTTTTACAAGCTGTACCCAGTAATCAGTCATGGCGATTGCTTCCGGAGAATCTACCTGGCTGACCAGTTTTCCGTCTACAACCTCAAAATCTTTTGCACCCCAGGTTGAATACATGGACATATAAGCCGGGTGGATGGTTCCCCAGTCAGGAAGTCCGCGGACTGCAAGCCCATAGGTTCCGCTTCCGTTGAACTCATGCAGAGCCTTGGATACTTCCAGAAGCTCCTCTGCAGTCTTCGGAGCCTCAAGGTTGTTCTCTTCCAGAATCCGTTTATTATATGTAAGAATGTTGACCTCCCAGCCCATCGGAAGCGCCCACTGAGAACCTGCTCCTACTGCATGTCCCGGTACGCAGTCCCATTTCAAAGCATCGATCACGCCCGGAATGAAATCGTCATAATTATAATCCGGATTCGTCAGAGACGCATCGCTGATATAATTCTCAAGCGGCTCCAGATTACCTGCGCTTGCATATTCCCATGACTGATAGGCGCCGGTCATGAACACATCCGGAGTACCGGAATGGCTGGTAAGCTCCACATTCAGTTTGTCAAAGTAATTGCCCTCCGGCATGGAGGAATAATTGACCTTAATTCCCGTCAGCGCTTCAAAATCAGCAAGTTTTGCTTCCACTGCGTCTGCATAAGTATGCTCGCTGAACAGAACATCAATTTCCGTTCCCTCATATGCTTTCCAGTCGAAATCTCCCGCTGCAGCCGTATTGTCCGCTGCCGGAGCTTCCGCATCCGTCGCATCTGTCGCCGGAGCTTCCGTCGTCGTATCTGCCGGAGCCTCTGCCGGGGTATCACTCGAACCGCCGCCGCAGCCTGCAAGCAGACCTGCTGTCATACTAACGCCAAGAGTCAATGCCAGTAATCTTTTTTTCATAATCATTCCCTTTCCCTTCTTTTAAAATTTAAATGCTACTTTAAAATCACCGTGTATGCCGGTAGCATACTCGAATGCTTTTTCCCACTCTTCCAATGCAAAGATATTGGATACCACACCGTTGGTTTTCAGGTTTCCTTTCATCATATTGTCAATGACGAACGGATACGCATACGGACTCAGATGGGAACCGAGGATATCAAGTTCCTTACGGTCACCAATAATGGACCAGTCTGCCGTTGTCTCTTTTCCGAATACGCTGAACTCCACAAATCTTCCCAGCTTACGGGTAATGGTAAGTCCCTGGATCACGCTGGCAGGATTGCCGGTGGCTTCGATATAGACATCACAGCCGTAATCATCCGTGAGAGCTTTGATCTCCTTGTCCACGTTGCACTCGCCGGGGTTAAATACCAGATCCGCGCCGAATTCTTTCGCTTTGTCCAGGCGGTTCTGCTGCATATCCAAAACGATCAGAAGCTTCGGATTCTTCATCCTTGCATACGTAATCATACCCAGTCCAAGCGTTCCCGCACCGGAGATTACCACGACGTCTTCATTTGTGATACTGCCTCTGTCCACCGCATGTTTGGAACAGCCATAAGGTTCGATCAGCAGCGCCTGCTCCATGGACATCTCCTCCGGAACCCTGCTGATCACACAGTTCTTCGGATATCT
>Ga0137306_103838_pt1 | contig 10796 bp, 7 predicted proteins | sample Inofroosms_March_FD_97187 | JGI IMG/M metagenome (GOLD analysis project Ga0137306, IMG submission 97187) | Mouse cecal microbial communities from Vienna, Austria - N-Acetylneuraminic and N-Acetylglucosamine D2O microcosms_March | ecosystem: Host-associated > Mammals > Digestive system > Large... | reverse complement strand
TTCACTGAAATGGATCCGCACCCTGTATGCAGCAGACCCGATCCGCCGGTACAAAACGGCGGTATTTTCCCTTTGCATTTCACTGATAATTTAAATCCTTTATTCTCCCCCGCCCTGTACCACCTCGGCCTTCAGCAGCTCCACAAACTGCCTTGCGGCGCGCGGCGTGCGGCCGCCGCTGCGGGTCGCGTAGGCCTCGGCGCGCTGCAAAAGCTCTGCCTCGGGCAGCGCGACGCCGTAAAGAAGCGCCAGCCGGCGCACAATGTGGCTGTACAGTTCTTTATCCGGGCGCGAAAAGGTAATCGTCAGACCAAAGCGTGCCGAAAGGCTCATCAGCTCCTGCACGGTATCGGCCAAGTGGATCTCATCCCCCGCGCGGTCGGAGAAAGTTTCCTTTACAAGATGGCGGCGGTTCGAGGTGGCGTATACCGCTACATTCGCGCCGCGCCCGCCGACGCTGCCCTCCAAAATCGCTTTCAGCGCGGCAAAATCATCGTCGTTGGCCGAAAAACTGAGGTCGTCGATGAACAGGATGAATTTCAGCGGATTTGCGCACAGCGCATCGACAAGATCGGGGATCTGGTATAACTGATTCTTTTTTACCTCGATCAAACGCAGGCCCTCTTTCGCAAACGCGCCGGCCACAGCCTTGATCGTGCTGCTTTTGCCTGTGCCCGCATCGCCGTACAACAGCACATTGGCGGCGGGGCGCCCCTCTATGAGGGCGCGCGTATTGGCAATGACAAGGTCGCGCTCGCGCTCGTAGCCGGAAAGCGCGTCCAGCGGCTGAATGTCCGGGCGCCGGACGGGCACAAGCGCGCCGTCCCGCACCGTAAACACCGAATATTGCGCATAAATGCCATAGCCATGCCGGTTGATCGTGCGCAGATGCTCCTCATACCGCGCGCGAAAATCGAGCGGCTGTGTGCGCCAGCGCGGCAGCGCGCCCAAGACGCCCGGCAATTTGCGCAGCGCCGCTCCGTCGAAAGCGGAAAGGCGCTGCAAAAAGCACAGCTCCCCCTGCAAAGCCTCTGTCAGTTCCGCGATCGGCGGCATGCCCGCCGCAACACGGCGCACATGCAGGTTTTCGCTGCGCAGTACGGCGTCCAGCAGGTAGCCGCTCCAATCGCCTCCCGCCTCATACAGCGCGGCGGCAAACGCGCCGCAGGCATCCGCCGCCTTCACCGCGTTCTCCGTATCGGACGCATCGGCACAGGCCGCCGCAAGCAGCGTGTCCAAGCGCGCGATCACAGGGTCTTGCAGCAGGGTGCGGAATACTGTCAGGCCATGCAGCCGCAGCCGCAGCTCTTTCATTTCCTCCAAGATGATCCGCCTCTCTATCGAAATTTTCTGTTCCGCCCGGTTTCAGGCAAAAGACAAATTCCTGTATCTTTCGGAATATCTCCAGTATACCGCTTCTGTGCAATTTGTGCAATTCAAAATCATTTTTTCGGCAAAACGGTAGAAAACAGCCCTTCGCCGTAGTATACTATTTTATAGATTTCGGTGCGGCCCCGAAAGGGCCGTCCGAAAACTGCCGAACAGCCGCATCTGCTTGAGGCCTGCGCAAATTGAGAAACGAGGGAACGGGAAATGACGCTTACACTGGATAAAATCTACCACGCCGCTCATATTTTAAAAACTGTCGCGCGCAAAACAGATCTGATCGCTGCGCCGAGCCTGAACCCGGAGAGCGATATTTATCTGAAAACCGAAAATCTGCAGGTGACCGGCAGCTTTAAGGTGCGCGGCGCGTACTATAAAATCAGCCAGCTCACCGCCGAGGAAAAGGCCAAGGGCGTCATCGCCAGCAGCGCGGGGAACCACGCGCAGGGCGTTGCGCTTGCGGCGCAGCAAAGCCATATTCCCAGCGTGATCTGCATGCCGGACGGCGCGCCTATCAGCAAGGTGGAGGCCACCAAAGCCTACGGCGCGAAGGTATGCCTGGTAAAGGGCGCATATGACGACGCCTACGACTACGCCTGCAAACTGCAAAAGGAAAAGGGCTATACATTCATTCACCCGTTCAACGACGCACAGGTGATTGCGGGGCAAGGCACCGTCGGCCTGGAAATTCTCGATCAGCTGCCGGACGTGGAGGCGGTTCTGGTTCCCGTGGGCGGCGGCGGGCTCATCAGCGGCATTGCGTATGCCATCAAGCAGCTGCAGCCGGAATGCAAAGTGTACGGCGTACAGGCCGCCGGCGCGCCCAGCATGCGGGATTCCGTAGAGCAAAAGCAGGCTGTCACGCTGGACAGCGTGGCTACTTTTGCAGACGGCATTGCGGTAAAGCACCCGGGCGATTTGACTTATGACCTGGTGCGCAAGTATGTAGACGAGATCGTTACGGTAACAGACGACGAAATTGCCGCCGCCGTTCTGGCTCTGATGGAGCGCCAGAAGCTGGTGACAGAGGGCGCAGGCGCGGTTTCTGTTGCGGCGGCCATGTACAACAAGGTGGATATCAAAGGCAGAAAGACCGTATGCCTGCTCTCGGGCGGCAACATTGACGTGAATATCCTCAGCCGCGTGATCACGCGCGGCCTGGTAATGGCGGGGCGCAACAGTACGCTGACGATCGAATTGGAGGATAAGCCCGGCCAGCTTACCGGCGTAAGCGAGATCATCAGCCGCTGCGGCGGCAACGTGGTAAGCGTCAGCTACCGCCAGGGCGATACCAATATGGCCATCACCAGCTGTTTTTTGCATATTGGGATGGAAACGCGCGATCACGCGCAGGTGGAGCAGATCAAACAGGAACTGCAAACGGCGGGCTTTAAGCTGGCAAGCCATCCGGCGTGATAGCAGTATACCAAAAGCGGTGCCCCTTCCGGCAATTCTTTGCCGGAAGGGGCACCGAACTGTTATTGGGCGGTTATTTCCCTGTGCAGCTTGCGATTCCATTTTCAGTTTGCGGCAGGCCCTTTTGGGATGTGCGCCCGACAGCATCCGTCTGTTTTTGCCATGCCCTACAGCGCAAGCGGCGGCAGACCGGTCGCCTTGCGCCTGCCCGACAGTACGGCAAGCAGCGATTGGATGGAATGCTCCGTATACTCGTATGCCAGAATGCAGCCTGGTACACCGTCGCAGCAATCATAGTCGTAGCTGGCGCGCAGCGCAACGGCAATCAGCCGGGGGTTTGCCTCGCGCAGCGCCGCAAGAAGCTTTTGCTGGCCCTGGCTGCAGTAGGCGTTGTAAGTGCCCAGCACCACATAATCCTTTTCTTTCGCCTCTTTGGCAAGCGCGGCGATCTGCCCGTCTGTGGGGTTCACTGGAATTTCCCGCGCCTCGCCTTCAAAATATGCGGCCGCCGCCGCGGCAAATGTATTCCCCGCGTCGATTTTTTCATCCACGATCACAAGTGTAATGGGCGGCGTAGAGATAAACAAACCGTTCCCCTTTGTAAGCGGCAGCAGCGCCTCGCCCCGCACCAGCGTAACGCTCGCTTCGCTGATCTCGCGGCAGACGCGGTAATTTTCTTCCCAATCCACCGAGGACAGACGCTCTTCCACGGAGGGCATCGGACAAAACAGGCCGTATTTTTCCTTGTAGCGCAGGATGTGCAGCACCACCGCGTCCAGTTCCTCCATCGAGATTTCGCCCGTGCGCACGGCTTCGCGCAGCGCATCGCATGCCTGCGCCTGGGAAGACAGCTCGTGAGAGATATCCAGCATGTGAACGCCTGCCTTAAACAGCTCCACCGCGCCGCGGCCCGGCCCGTAGAAATCGAGCATCGAGTGCATATCCATACAGTCGGACGAGACAATCCCCTGAAAGCCCATTTTTTCCTTCAGCAGCTGTGTAATAATGCGGTGCGAGGCAGAAGAAAGGCGATGCTCCGGCTCCAGCGCCGGGCAAAGCATGTGTCCGGCCATCACTGCGTCTGCTCCTTCGTCGATTACGCGCCGGAAGGCCTGCAGCTCCACCTTTTCCAGCTCGTTTTTGGTGCGTGTTACGGTGGGAACAGCAAGATGCGCATCCTCCAAAACGCCCGTATAGCCCGGGAAATGCTTCAGCGTGGCAATAACGCCCTGTTCCTGCAGGCCGTGCACAAACTGTGTGCAGAATTCGGCCACCATGAACGGGTTGTCGGAATACGTGCGCACACTGATGTTGGATGGCGTGCGGAACAACGCCTCCTCCACGGCGGGGGCATAGTTGAAATTCATGCCGAGCGCGCGCATCTCCTGCCCAAGGATCTTTCCAACACGGTATGCGTTGTGCGGGTCATACGTTGCACCCACGGCCATCGGGCCCGGCACAATGTTGCCCGCGTGGAAAATGCGCGTCACCATCCCGCCCTCCTGATCGATCACAATAAACGGCGGAACGCCGCAATCGGCGCAGATCGTGTCGTGAAGGCTTTGCGTAAAGCGGGCTGTCGCCTCCCGGCTGCCCAGATTGCGGGTGAACAGGATCACATTGCCCACATGATATTCCCGCACCAGCCTTTGAAAATGCGGATCCTCCGCCGAATCCGTTTCAAAGCCGGCGATGATCAGCTGGCCAATCTTCTGCTCCAGCGTAAGGCCGGAAAGAATGGTTTCGATGCTCATAAAAAGCACTCCCTTTCCTGGCGCATGGCAGCAAAGGGCTCTGCCACGTGCCGTGCTTGTTTTTTGTGCGTTTTTGCGGTGTATCCGAGATCCCCGTCCTGCTGTGCAGGCCTGCGGACGGTTTCATAAGCAAACAAAATATCGCCGCCCGCTCTGAATGAGCGCGGTACTCCCCTTTTCTTTGAGCACCGCGTTTCTCCTTTTTCGGGCGCCGGGGCTACCCTTTTACTGCGCCCACCGTCACGCCCTCCAGAAAATACCGCTGCAGGCAGAAGAACAGCAAAAACATCGGCAGCGCAGCCACACACGCGCCCGCCATCATGGGCGCAAAATAGGTGGTGTTCGCAAAACGGAACGACGCCAGGCCTACCTGAATGGTTTTCATATGTTCCTTTGTTGTGATCAGCATTGGCCAGAAGAAGGTGTTCCAGTTGTCCATAAATGTGGTAATCGCCATCACGGCCATCACCGTTTTGGAAAGCGGCGCCACGATGCGCGCAAACATCCGCGGCTGGCCGCAGCCGTCGATTTTAGCCGATTCCAGAATTTCTCCCGGTATGGACGAGGTAAACTGCTTCATCAGAAAAATATTATATGCCGTACAGAGATTGGGCAGGATCAATGCCGCGTAGGTATCCTGCATTTTTAAAATGTTCACCGTCAGCATATACAGCGGCACTTGGATTACCTGATACGGCACCATCATCGTGCCGAGGAACAGCCAGAAAAAAACCTGGCTGCCGCGAAAGCGGATCTTTGCGAAAGCGTAGCCTGCCATGCCCGCAAAAAGCACATTGCCCACCGTTACCACTGCCGCAATGAAAAGGGAGTTGAAGATCCAGCGCAGCGAATACGGGCTGAAATCGAAGAAAAATTTGTACGAATCCAGCGTTACCACACGGGGAAACAGCGTATAGTTCGCCGAACCGGCCTCCACCGGGCGCCCCAGCGACGTGATGAACATAAAATAAATCGGGAACAGCATCACCACGGCAAACAGCGCCAGCACAGCAAAGCTGACGGCCGTGCGCGCCTTGTCTGCAGTCTGCTGTTTTTTGGTAGATTTGAGTAAAACCGACATTTTTGTCCCCCCTCTCAATATTCCACGTCGCTGCCCAGCCACTTGAACTGCACCGCCGTGAGCGCAACGATAATGGCGGTGAGGATCAGCGCCTGCGCGCAGGCCGCGCCATAATCAAAGTAGGTAAAGGCGTTGCGGAAGATTAAAAAGCCGATGGTCGTGGTTGCGTTGTTGGGGCCGCCGCCGGTCATCAAATACGCCGTCTGGAATACCTGAAACGAGGCAATGATGCCTGTGACAAGCAAAAACAGCGTTGTGGGCTTGAGCAGCGGAATAATGATGCGCCACACCTTTGTCCAGTAGCTGGCGCCTTCGATATCGGCCGCTTCAAACAGGGAGTTGTCGATGCCCAGAATGGCGGCAGAATAAATGATGATATTTTTGCCGTGATTGCCCAGCCACGTCATGATTAGCAGCGAGAGCATGGCCGTTTTGCTCGTGCCCAGCCAGTTTTGCGTCTCCATGCCAAACATGGCCAGCAGCCGGTTTGCAAGCCCGCCCTCCAGCGGGTTGAAGATCCACAGCCAGACGATGGACAGCGTAACGCCCGACGCAAGCACGGGCAGGTAATACGCCGCCTTGAAGAAGGTTTGCGCCCACCGGCGCAGCAGCGACATCAGCGTGGCCAGGCTGAACGAGATGATCAGGCTTACGGGAACGGAGCCCACCGTATAAACGACCGTATTCCAAATGGCCTTCCAGAACAGGCTGCTGTCGAATGTGCCCTTAAAGTTTTGAAGCCCGACAAATTCCGAGCCCATGGGCCGGTATTTTTGAAAGCTGATGGTAAATGCGCTGATGAGCGGATAAGCCGTAAAAATCAAAAACAGAATGATCGCCGGAAGAATAAACAAATACCCCCATACAGCGTCGCTGCGCCCCAAAGACGCCCTGCGCGGCCGCTTTGCATGCTCCTTTACCGTTTTCATGGGCACTCTCCTCTCTTTACTTTTCTCTTTGCCGGGATACCGGAGCTTTCTTTTTTGCGAAGGCCGTTAAAGTTAAACCGGAGCGGCCCAACGCCCTGACGCGGGCGCCGGGCCGCTGCAGCCAGACGGTATGAAAGGCCCAAAGCTTTTCTCAAAAAGCTCCGTAAGCAAGGGCTTTGTCAAAGGTTCCCGCCGCAGAATCTTTTACCGAACACCGTCCTCGCCAAACTGGGCGATCGCGGCCTCGCAAACCTGCTCGTACATGGCCTCCGGCGTGACCTCGTTGGCAAGCAGCGCCTGGAACAGCGGAAGGATCGTCTCTTCCTTGATGCGCGTTACCTTATCGCTCTGTTCCTCGGTCATCGTGATGTTGGGCTTATAGATGGCGGCATTGGAGCGCGCATTGAATGCGGCGTTGTCCTCGTTCAGGATGATGCCCGTCTTCTCCTGCGCCCAGGCCATCTCGGCGCGGCCGGAGGCGTTTGCCGGCGATGCGGCGCCCAGTGTGCAGATCTCGGCATCCACCTTGCCGGAAGTAAGATAGTTCAGCGCCAGAATGATATTCGCAATATGCTCCGGGGTGGGCTCTTCCTTCTGGCGGAAGGCCATCATGCCGGATACGCCGCCGGCCGTTACATAGTCGCAGCCTTCCAGCGTAGGCATCGGAATGCCCACATACTCCAGATGCCGCGAGCCCTCCACGGCGGAGCCGGGGTCTTCTTCCAGCAGCCTGTTGTTGTTGGCGGCCAAGAGCTCAAAGTTCGGCAGCCCCTTGCCGGTGATCATCGTGTTGCCGGTGAGCATCAGGTTCCAGCGCATTCCGGCGTCCACAGAGCTCGATTCCTTCGGCATCACGCCGGCATCAATGAGGCCGCGTACAAACTGCAGGCATTTCAGGAAGTTTTCGTCGGTATAGGCATATCTGCCGTTCTCGTCGATGGGATTCTCCATGTTTGCGCAGCAGCAAAGCAGATCGAGCAGATCGGTTGCGGTAACGCCGGCACAGGCAAACGTAAAGCCATAGACATCGTCTTTTACGCCCTTCGCGGCCTCTGCGGCAAACTCCTCAAATGTCCAGCCCTCTTCCTGGATCTTCTTCCAATCGATCTTGGCGTCCTCAAGGTATTCTCTGTTGCCGCCCAGTGTGTATGGGCTTACCCACATCGGCAGGCCGTACAGCGCATCGCCGTTGCGGAAAAACTCCAGCGCGCCTTCGTCGTAATCGGCCAGCACATCGTCGGAAACATATTCCGTCAGATCAAGCAGCATCCCGCTGCTAAGATATTGCTGGATCTTGGTGATCGAGTTGTTCGGATAGGTGATATCGGGCGGAGAACCGGCGTTTACCATCACATTCAGCTTGTCCTCGTAGTCCTCCCAGCTTGTAGTAACGAATTCGAGGGTGATCCACGGATACATCCCCTCAAACTCGGCCTTCAGATCGGGGATCAGATCGCTGTAGGTGGGGATAATCGGCGGAACCAATACGGTAAGCGTTTCTTCCGGATGCTCCGTACCGGCAGCGCCGGCGTCTGCGCTGTCCGCGGGAGCGGGTGCAGCCGATGTGCCTTGGCCGGCGGAAGAGCTGCCGGAGCAGCCGGCCAGCATAGCGCACAGCATGATGACTGTCAGGAAAAGTGCGGTGAGTTTTTTCATGGGTTATCCTCCTTTTTTGTCTGGGATACATCCCTCGGCAAAGGCTTGCCTGCTGTCAGGTTGAAAAAAAGCGTTTTTTCTTACGGGCGGTTCCGGTAAGAAGCCAAGGTGCTTTTTTGCCGTTCTCCCCGAAAAACACGCGCGCCATTATCGGGTGATGCTTCTATTGTTGAAGCACAGCGGGAAAGCCTGCCGTGCCAACAGCCGATCTTCTTCACGCACTCATTTCCCCGGGCTTCGCATCCGTTTATGAATGAATATTTATTGACCCTCGGAGAAGCTGCTTTATATCCGTATGTAATCATGTTTTTGTATTGTCATTACAATATCATGAATTGTTGTATCCGTCAAGATATTTTGAATCAAAAAAATAATTTTGTCATTTATTGTCAAAATTAAAGCCTGTCTTTGGGCATTTTCACCTGTCTGCATTTTTTGCGTCTCTGTACAACTTTATTCCGTTTTTTCAAAAATACAGCATTTTGCTGTTTAAGGAATGGGTACTTTTCTTGCAGCTTTTTCTCTTTTCGGCACTGGATTGCATAAAAAAACGCCTGTTTTTGGGGAAAAACAGGCGTAAAAGCAGTTTGCAGAAAAATTCCCCCTCTTTGGCTCTCCATGGCCGGCCGCCGCACGATGCCCGGAAAAGAAGAGCCCGATCGGAATGCAGATTTTTTACAAATTCGTCCTTTTTTCACAAGGCAGGGGCCCTTTCAAAAAATTTTTATTTGTTTCTCTATTGACAGAAAATCATTTTTCTTTTATGCTTGTAGTGCTTTCCGGTTGTAACTGCAAGTATTTTTCGAACAAATGCAGTATATTTTTATTTATATTTTATGTATTTATTTTCATAATCGTCCGAGAAAAATATTTCAGAAAGAGAGGCCGTATATGGAAAATTTTTATTACAACATTCCCACCAAGGTGTATTTTGGCAAAGGGCAGATCGTCCATCTGGGCGAATGCCTGCGCGCCTGCGGATCCTCCGTTCTGCTGGTATACGGGGGCGGCAGCATTCACAAAAACGGCGTGTATGAGGCTGTTACCGCACATCTGCGCGCGGCAGAGCTGCCATGGCGGGAGCTGCCGGGCGTAGAGCCGAATCCGCGCTGCACCTCGGTGGACAAAGGCGCAGCGCTGTGCCGCGCGCATGGGCTGAATGTGATTTTAGCAGTGGGCGGCGGCAGCGTGATCGATTGCGCCAAGGTGATCGCAGCCGCCGCAGACTACGACGGCCCTTCCTGGGAGCTGATGGAAGACCGCACGCGCGTGCGCAGTGTTCTGCCGGTTGTCTCGGTGGTTACCGCCGCCGGCACCGGCTCGGAAATGGACAGCGGCGCCGTGATCTCCAACTGGGAAACCAGGCAGAAGCTCAGCATCGGCCGTGTGGACATGTATCCCCGTTACACCATTATGGACCCCACCTATACCTTTTCCGTACCGCCCAGACAAACGGCGGCAGGCACGGCCGATATGATCTCGCATATTTTTGAGCTGTACTTCAGCCGCACGCCGCACACGCTGATGAGCGACAATCTGTGCGAGGGTTTGCTGCGCACCTGCATTGCCAGCGGCCCCGCCGCTTTGCAGAATCCGGAGGATTACCACGCCCGCGCCGAGCTGCTGTGGGCCTCCGGCTGGGCCATCAACGGCTTTTTGCGCAGCGGAAGGCTGGGCGCCTGGAGCTGCCATCCCATGGAGCATCCGCTGAGCGCGTGGTACGATATCACACACGGCGTCGGTCTTGCCATTCTAACGCCGCGCTGGATGCGTTATATTCTGCAAAAAGACGCTTCCAGCGCAGCAAAGCTTGCTGCCTATGCCGTCCATGTATGGAACGCAGACCCCGCGCTCGGCCGGCAGGCGTGCGCGCTGTACGGCATTGATCGCACGGAACAGTTCTTCTATGAGATACTTGGCCTGCCCAATTCGCTTGGTGCGCTGGGAATTGACGACGCCCGCTTCGTGCAGATGGCGCAGACAGCCGCCGCAGAGGGGCTGTCCAATGCCTTTGTTCCCTTAACGGCCGAGGATGTTGCTGCAATTTATCGCGCCTGCCTGTAGCCTGCAGCCCGGCAAAGCACACAGCCCGGCAAAGCACAGGCTTTTCTGTTCTGCAGCGTTCATTTCACCTTTCTGGAGGCTTCTTTATGGAACAATGGATCCACCCCAGTCTCTCTACCGATGCACTGAGCACGCTCCTGGAACGCGCGAAGGCGTGTAAAACCGAATTTCATACCCTGCAACTGTATGAGGACGGCGCATGCATGCTGCGCTGGGCTCTTGCGCCCTATACCTGCGGGGCGCGGCACGAAATGTATTCCCTCAGCAAGATCTTTACCGCTACGGCCGCCGGGATAGCCTATACGCGCGGGCAGCTGCATCCGGATGACCCGGTCGCGCACTGGTTTCCGGAATACACGGCGCAGGCCGCGCGGGAGGATGCGCGCTGGAGCCGTATGCGTGTGCGCGACATTCTTTCCATGACGACCGGGCACAAAAGCTGTGTGCTCCCACGCATGGCCTTTGCGCAAAACGCGGTAGAGGCTTTTTTCCGTTCCCCCCTCTCCTACG
>Ga0137306_103834_pt1 | contig 10809 bp, 4 predicted proteins | sample Inofroosms_March_FD_97187 | JGI IMG/M metagenome (GOLD analysis project Ga0137306, IMG submission 97187) | Mouse cecal microbial communities from Vienna, Austria - N-Acetylneuraminic and N-Acetylglucosamine D2O microcosms_March | ecosystem: Host-associated > Mammals > Digestive system > Large... | reverse complement strand
ATTACGATTTCTGGCAATCTGGATGAGGATTTCTGCTGGAACCTCACTCTCTATGGCCTGATACCGTTCTTTTAGCACTCCTGGATAATTTTTCTGCAAAATCTTAATCAGTTCCAAAGACAGCTCGTCCGTATTTAAAATTTCATCCTTAATAGAACCAATCAACGCCAAATACAGTCCCACCTTCTGATCTTCAAATTTTGGCCATAAAATCCCCGGTGTGTCCAACAATTCCACATTTTTGTTGAGACGAATCCACTGCTTTCCTTTGGTAACGCCTGGTTTATTTCCTGTCTTGGCACATGCTCTGCCAGCATAGGTATTGATAAATGTAGATTTGCCCACATTGGGGATCCCTACCACCATCGCCCGCACTGGCCGGTTCTTAATGCCACGCCTGCGGTCACGTTCAATCTTATCCTTGCAAGCCTCCATAATCACATCACTGATACTTTTCATGCCTGCCCTACTCCTGGAATCCAGCTTTACAACATAATATCCTTTTTCCTGAAAATACGCCATCCATGCCTTTGTCTGCTCCTCACTGGCCAGATCTGCCTTATTCATCAAGATCAGCCTTGCCTTGTGCTTACCCAATTCGTCAATATCAGGATTACGGCTGCTCAAAGGAATACGGGCGTCCACCAGCTCAATGACTAGATCAATCAGCTTTATATCTTCCTGCATCTGACGCTTGGCCTTCGTCATATGTCCTGGATACCATTGAAAATGCATTTTTACCTCCTGATTCCTGGCTGTTCTCACTGTCTAGCCCCAACAAGGGCTTTGCAGCCACATTATTTTAAGAAACCGACTCTATCAAAGGGAGATATAATTAACCACGGTTTCCCCACTATATGTTCCTTCTTTACATTGCCAATACTGGCATAGCGGCTGTCCTCACTGTTATTACGGTTATCCCCTAACAAAAAATACTCATCTTCACCCACGGTAATTTCCTCTTCCGCCAGCAAAGCATTTTCTATCGCAGAGACATTGACCTGTTCCACTAAGGCTTCCCCATTGACATAGACAGCGCCATCCTTAATTTGCACTGTATCCCCTGGCACACCAATTACACGTTTGATATAATAATGTGATTTCTCATTGCCATTCGGCAGAAAGACCACCAGATCATTCTGCTTGGGATCAAATAATTTGTATATAAAACGGTTGACTAATATCTTCTCCCCATTTTCCAATGTGGGAGACATAGAAGGGCCGACTACCGATACACGGAATCCAAAAAAAGACACCAAAATTACCACCGCAGCAATCGTCAAAAATATCTCTGATGTCCAAATCGCGATCTCCCTCAATAGTCCTGTATTTATTTTTTTCTTTCTATTATAGAAACTTAGCCCCGATGTTCCTCTTTTCATCCTGTTACTCCTATATGAGACCAAGTGGGCAAGCCCACTTTAACTACCCTAATCCCTGACTCATGAGGGGATTGCACACTTTGACGCGCCGAGCACAATTGCGAAGCAATATTTTCCTGTTGTGCGAGTGCGCATAAATTTTTTATCATATAGGAAATCCGAAGAAATTTCCTATATGATAAAAAGGGACAACTACAATTGTACTTGTCCCTTCCGTGAATTATCTCACTAATTCTTTTACCTTTGCTCTCTTTCCTACACGGTCTCTCAAATAGTTCAGTTTTGCACGTCTTACTTTACCGCGACGAACCACTTCAATCTTCTCTACGTTAGGAGAATGCAACGGCCAGGTCTTCTCTACACCAACACCGTTAGAAAATTTTCTTACTGTGAAAGTCTCTCGGTTGCTTCCACCCTGTCTCTTTAATACAATGCCTTCAAAAACCTGAATTCTCTCACGGTTTCCCTCTTTAATCTTACCATATACCTTCACGGTATCGCCTACATGAAACTCGTCAACCTTTTCCTTTAACTGTTCCTGCTCAATGCCTTTGATAATATCTGCTGCGTTCATCCTATTACCTCCTGATTTGATTAGATGTTCTTAATACCTTTCGTAACAGAGGACCATCATTTTCTTGTCTCACAAAATAGGATTCTACCATAAAATAACCAAAAAAGCAAGTAATTTAAAAAAATAGAACTTCAAGTTTATTTTATTATGACCGTTTTCTTCTGTCCTTTTCCATTAAATAATTTCTTGTATGCTTTCTTTTTCTCTTTTGGCACACTGATGACAGCTTTCTTATAAATATTCTTCAGAGCATTTTTACCTACACTCTGAAGCTTCTTTGATTTTATAGTTATTTTTTTCAGCTTTTTACAATCTGAAAAAGCATTCGCTCCAATCTTTGTCACATTGGCTCCAACCGTGACCTTTTCTAACTTACTATTACCCTTAAAAGCATTCTTAGCGATACCGCTTATCTTAAAGGTATAGCCATCAATTTTAACAGTGGAATCGATACTCACAGATGTCAATTTCTTATTTACAGGCGCCTTCAGTTCCACTGTACCGCCTTTTTTCGCAGATTTTGTTACTTTGTATTGAAACTTTCCAACCTTGTAAACTTTATTTTTCACAGGAACTGGCTTTTCCAGTCTGGGTACATAGGAATCTTTATAGCGGCTGCCGCATGAAGCACAAGTATGCAGTGTATATCCCTTATTTGTCTGTGTGGGCGCAATCACCTTATCTGTATAATTATGCTGACTCACAGAAATAGTCTGACAAACTGAGATGGAAGCATCTGATTTCAAGGAAGCTGTAATCATTGCTTTTCCTGGTCCTTTCAAGAGAATCGTTCCATCCTCCTGCACCTGGGCTACCGATTCCTTATCACTCTTAAAGGTAAAACTGGATAACAGAAGCTCTGGATTGCTGGATGTAAATTCCTGATTTGTATGGAAAATATCCATTTTCAAAGTACGATTGATATCTTTACAAGAAAATTCCTGCTTTTCCTGGGTCTTAAGATGCAGCCAGGATTTCTGGATCGTGATTGATCGTGAAACCTCCTTTGTTCCTGATATGGAAGGCTCTGCTGCCGCAGCATTATCAAAGAACTGTACCCAATGGCAAATTCCTTTACGATCTACAAAACAGCCAATCCCGATACTGGTTAGATCCGCATCCATAATATTGGCATAATGCCCTGATGAATTGTTCCAGCTATCCATTACATGCTGAGGAGAAGACTGACCTATTGCAATATTTTCTGCCTTTTTCGTTCCTCTGTCAGAGATCGTAAAACATTGACTCCCATCTGGTCTGGTATGACTGTAATACATAGAAATCTCTGCTGCACGCTGCATCGCAGACTCCACTAATTGTTGGTCTAATTTTAAGGGTGAAACTCCATTGGCTGCACGCGTCTGATTCACTAACTCCAGCACCTGATTTACATAATCATAATTCTCTGTGCCTTTGATATCTAAACTTGGACTGGGGGCAGGTTTTTCATAATCCACATCTTCAAATTTCTCAATCTCTGACATAATCGAATTAGCAGATTGATTACCTGTGAGCACCTGACGCACTTGATTGTTTTTATCAATCAACACTGTAAAGGGCAATGTTCCCCCAGCAGACGGGTCATGAAACAGCCCATAATATGCCCACATCGCATGATAGATTGCTTTCTGAGTACTTTCATCATAACAAAATGTGATACTATCACATCCATAAGTTTTTGCAAATGCACTCACCTCAGCCTTGGGCTTATTCGTCCAATCTGCAAAAATCACTCTGATATCTGAACTACTCACCCAACTGCTGCCAGAAATACTCTTGGTTGTGGCCTGAGTATTGCCACAGGTTAGACTTCCAAAGACAATTACTGTTACCTGTCCTTTGGATATAGTAGAAACAGCCGAATCATCTATAGTGGTAAATGAATATTCAGGATTGGCAAATCCCGACTGACTCTCCACAGCTTGCACCTTGATAGTTGAAATCAATCCCATCAATGGTAATATCAGAACAAACATTAACATTGATAAACATTTTAAAAATGATCTTCTCATAAATCTCTCCATCTCCTTCCTAACATTTCTCTTTTTCATGTAGTTATATCAGTATAACATACAAATCCTCTATTTGTACATTATTTATTAAAAACGGATCATCCTATCCATATATTGAGAGGCCAGAATCAATCTCTGCTGATTCTGGCCTCTCTCAAGGTTTATTTCGTTATTTTTTTCTTCATTACTGGACTGTAAGCACTGTAAACTTTTTTCTTGCCAACCTTGATGTAAGAACGCACTCTTACATAATAGGTCTTGCCTTTTTTCAGTTTTGTCAGTGTCAAGCTGGTCTTCGTGGTAGTCTTCTTCTTTGCTTTCTTGAAGTTTTTAGCAGTAGCATATGAAACTTCATATCCTTTGGCTCCGGTCGCCTTGCTGAATTTTACGGTCAGCTTCTTTCCCTTGCCATTTGTCAGCTTTGTGATCTTATTCTTCTTGGTAAGAATATTATAACTTACAGTCTTAGTTCCAGTATAATTGCCAATACCAGTAATCTTTACTTTAGCTGGCCCAACCTTCTTATAGCTGCCATAGTTTACTTTATAATCTTTGTTCACCTTCAAGGTTTTTCCCTTATAGGTGACAGTTACTTTTGGCTTCTGTACTTTGCCAGTATAAGTTGCTTTTGCCACCTTCACAGTTGCACCGCTGATGGCAGTCAGTTTGGTCCATTTTGCTGTCAACGTAATATCTTTTGTAATTGATGTGTTGAAATCAAATGCTTTTGTTGCTCCATCAGCAAACCAACCCTTAAATTTATAACCGCTTCTGGTTGGATTTTTGGGTTTTGCAACTTTCTTACCTGATTCTACTGTTTTCTTTGTCTCAGTTTTCCGATCCTTAAAGGTGACAGTATAGGTCTTTGGCGTCACATTAACTTTATTTAGTCCTTGAATTGCCTGCTCTAATTTTGATTTTGCAGCGTCCACATCCGCCTGAACTGCATCTTTGTTTTCAAGAATCGCCTTTGCCTCTTTCAATGCTTCTGCAAAGACTGCCCAAGTCTCAGCCGTATACTCTGTTTCCTGTAATTTCTCTGCCTGAGAAATCAACTCAGAAATTGCAGCCAGATCCAAGTCTGCGCGCTCAGTAAGATTTGTTCTTGCTTCCTGCAAATTCGTTTTAGCCTGATCGACGTCCTCCTGATTCACATCTTCACTGTCTTTTACTTCTTTTGCAGCCGTCAAAGCGTCTTGCAGAGCCTTCCAGCTTGTAGCCGTATATTTCTCCTCGACAAGATTTTCTGCCTCAATAGTATCAATCAGTGTATTTAATTCTTCTTTGTTACCGATTGGCGCCAATGCCGTTTCAGCGTCGGTCAATGCCTGCAAAGCATCCTCAATATCCTGCTTTGTGGCGTCTCTATCTGCTGTAATTGTTTTTGCACTCTGCAATGCCTCATTGAAAGCATTCCAGCTTGAGGTGGTGTAGCCTGTATTTTCTTTTTCCTCAACTGCTGCAATTTTTTCATCCAATGCCGACTTATCTACTAAGTCGTCATAAGCTTCCTGCAAGGCTGCTTTCACTCTGTCTATCTCAGTCTGAACTGCATCTTCATCCTGTTCCACTGCCTGAGCTTCCGTCAATGCACTCTGCAACGCCTCCCAGCTTGCTGCGGTATAATTTGTCTCTGTCAACGCCTCTACGGTACGCAGTAAAGTTTCCAAAGCTGACTTATTTCCACGTTCCTCCAATTGGTTCTTTGCATTCTGTAATTCAGTTTTCGCTGCCGCTACATCCGCTTCACTGGTAGGCTGTGCGACCTGTTTCTTAGCCTTCTGCAATGCTGTCTGCAGCGCTGCCCAGCTTGTGGTTGTATAATCTGCCTCTGTCAAGGCTTCCACTTCCTCAACCAATGCCTGCAGATCATCTGTGTTAATATCAAGCCTGGTAAATAAGGTACATTCAAATACTACAGTTTCTTCCTTGCCATTCAAGGTAATCTTTGCGGTTAAATTTACTGTTTTATTTTCCTCTCCAATCGCTGGAATACTTGCTGCTCCAGTAGTCGCGTTGATGATATTGTCATCCGCAGACGTCCAGGCAATTACCGCATCCTTATAGCCAGTCTTCTTAAGATCAAGTTTTCCATCTGTTGTGGTAAGGTTTGTAACATTGAGTGTCACAGCGCCATCCTTTTGAAGCTCTGCTCCCATATCATTGATCAAGTCTTCTTTTGCATACTTGATTGGCAGAGTTTCTTGATAATCATAAATTGCCGCTACATGCTCTGCGGTCAGGCAGGCGTCATAAATACGGAAATCTTTAATGTTTCCTTTGTAGTCTTTGTCACCATTCACACCATATACACAGTTTCCAATATATGCATAGCGGGTTTCTGGATCAGCATCCCACAAAGTAGTCAGAGGAACGTTCACCTCTTCTGTGCCTACCAATTCCTTGTCAATATAAACCTGAAGTTTTTTACCATTTAATACACAAGTAATCAGATGCCATTCCTGTGCAGCAAAATCAATATTGCCAACACCCTTGAGATAAGTTCCATTCCAACCTTGTTCTCCTACTTTGGCGCTAAATTTAGCCTCTGTAAAGATGGAAAAATGATGCGCCCAAGTGCCTTCTCTGTCAGCATAAAGCTTCTCGCCTGAACCAATACCAAATGCATTGGATTTTCCTCCCCTATTATCATATGCCCAGAATGAGAATGTCATCTGGTCGCTTACTTTCAGGCGGTCTGCCGGCAGGCTGATATAATTGGTAAATTTATCTCCGCCAGGAAGCACAGCTCCATTTTCTCTGTCAAACAATACATTTCCTGTTGCAGCTGCATCATTGCCTTTGCCAGAATCATCCTTGGTATCGTTATCCAATGGATACCATACCTGCAAGGCCTTATTCACTTCTTCAAAACTCTTTACTGCCAGAGTTTCTTTAGCTGCTTTTTCAATATCTGCAGTTGCTTTCTCTACCTGCTCCACGGTAACAGTGCTGCCTGGCTTATCCTTCTCTGCCTCCACTGTCTGTGCTGCCACAATCGCGTCATTCAGAGCTTTCAGAGAAGCGTCTGTATAAATATTTTCTTTTACTGCCTGATTATAAACTGCCTGCGCATTTTTAATAGCGAGGGTCAATCCTTCAAAATTAATTCCTTCTAAAGCTGTTACTGTAATCGGAAATTGCTTTGTATCAGAATAAGTTCCCGCCTTAATGGTTGCTGTCAAAGTGACATTTGCATCATTGCCGCCAGAAGGACGGATCACAGTACCATCTGTTTTTACTACTTTATCATTGCTGGAAGCCCACTCTATCGTGGTGCCAACCCCTGCTCCTTCGGTGGGCAGATTCAGGTTTGCAGTGACATTGTCCTTGTCGTAAGCTACATTCTCATCTGCACTTGTAATCTGCAGCGCTTCTTTTGTCTTGGCAATCTGTGCTTCATATAAAGTTGCATCACAGATATCCTTTATTTCATTGGCTGTTAAAACTGCATTGTATACCTTAAATTCATCAAAGGTACCCTTATAGTCTGGATCATCCCAAGTAGAACGTCCAAGCCAATTATTCTTTTGAGCCATTTCAGAGGGATTCACCTGCATATTATCACTATAAGCAACCTGTTTGCCATTCTTGTACAGCCAGACTTCATTTGTAGATGCACTAGTAACAATAGCAATATGGGTCCATTCCCCTATGGTTGTTAATTCTTCTGAAGATACAGTAGTAGCCCCTTTATCTTTTCTGTACTCTACCTCAAATTTTTCATTCTTATTTCCCAATCCAATATAATCTGATGGACCCCCATCTGCCCATTTTGTATGACCATCTGTTCCAAGCAAGGACATTGCAAAAGAATTTCCATTGGAATCTCTATTGATAAACATGGATATGGTAAAATCATCCACAGCTTTTTCATCTGTTACTAATAAATCATCTGGAAGCTGAACTGCACCCGGATAATCGCCTGCTTTTGAGCCACCAGGCAATTGCACCGCTTTCCCACTCAAACCTGGCACCGATGTTACTGTACCATCTGCTGTAGCTGCTCCATGTTTTCCAGTGGCATCTGCCCAAGAACTCTCTTCATCAAACGAATAATTTGCAATCAAATAATCCTCTAATTTATTGACTGCCACATTGGCTGTTACAGCAATATTAGTTCCAGTAAATTTGCCATTTACAGCAAAGTTACCTTCCTTGGCATAGCTTGACGCGGGAACTTCATCCCAAGTGACATCCATATCTGCTTTATTTCCACTTGTAAAAGTAGCATTTACCTTAGCTGGCAGATTTGGCGCAACACCTACGCGCGTGGTAACTGCAATTGGTGTATTGTCTGTCGGGCCTGTCAAAGAATCTTCCTCATATAACACATTGACCACATTATTGGCCGCGGTCTCTGATACCTCTGTAATGGTGAGATTCTGATTTACAGAAAGATTATATGTCTTGCCATCCTTGACCAAGATTCGTTCTGACTCCTCTACTTCATAAGTATAGGAAGAGCCTACTTTCACACCTACTGTTTTAGGCTCCTTTATCGCATTATTCTGCCCATCCACATAATTAATAGTAACACTCGTATCTGTTGTAGCATCAATTGTTAAAAGCGGATGATTAGCCTCCGCTGCCCTCTCATCATATACTACAAAACCAGCATGCGGGGTGTGAACGCGAAGCACTAATTTATTGTTACCATCTGTATATGCCTGCTTTAATGCCTCTGTAACATCAAAATTAACCTTCCCTTTTTCAATAAATCCTTCTTCTTTTTTATTTTGTGATAATTTTTTATCTCCCCAAATAACTGCTGATATACCATAGTTATTGTCTCTCGCCGCATAAGTTGCTGCCTCTGCAGCCGATGCGCTTGCGGGATTTGCTGTCTGATAAAGAGCTATTGATGTAAATTCACCTGACTCATTTGTATTTCTTGTTTCTTTTACATCTAATGTAATGGTTGCCTTTTTTAAATTTGCATAATCAGCGCCCAGTTCCATATCCGGCAATGTGAACTGCAGACACCCTACTCTACTACCCGCAAAACCACGACTATAAGCACCAGAAGCAGTATCACTTGTAAAAGGCGCTCCAAATTCTGAACCTTCTGTCGTCTGCTCATTTCCTTTTACTGCTATTATAGTTGAGTCTGTTTGATCCTGACCGCCACTGCCAGCAAGCGTACCTCTTATTTCCTGATAATACTTGGTACTCAAAGTCTCCGCTGCTTTTGTCTGCATAGGTGCAGTTCCAAGATTCACCCCTGTCACTGTCATTGCCACAGCCAGGAATAGCGATAGAAATTTTTTTCCCTTTCCCATAAATATCCTCCTTCTTTTTTTAATTTAACGTTTGCAAACGCCCCTTAATCTTTTTCATAATCGAAATTCGCTTATGAAAATCATTTATCTCCCTTAGTTTGTTATATTATATTTTACTTCCTTTTAGTAACATTTGCAATTGCTTTTAGTAAAACTTTTACCAATTTGCAAATTTTCAGTAAAAAATCACAAAAAATCAGGCTCAATCTGTATGTATTACGCCTGATTTTTTATTATTTATTATGCACTTTAACTAAATTTAATTTTAGTTGAAGAATTATTCAACCAAATAGTACTTTTATCAATCAGTTATTTTACTAAATTATGGCAAGGAAGCTATTATGATCTATCTTCAGCTCTAAGCCATCTCGTAACAAGCCCACATCAACTCCCCTCACTCATGAGGGGATTGAACACTTTGGGCGCCGAGTGCAGTCTCTTTGGCGACATTATATTTTTCGCACAAATATCCTCGCTTCGCTAGGAAGTTCATAGATTTTTCCTAATATATAAAAAACAAGGTCTCAGCTCAATAGCCGAAACCTTGTTTTATCATTCTTATATCTTATTTCTTAATCTTGATCTTGATTGTTCCTTTCTTATTAGAACCATCTGTCGCTGTAGCAGTGATTGTTACGGTCTTGCCTTTTCCTGCCTTCTTAGCAGTTACTACACCTTTGCTGCTGACAGTTGCATACTTGGTATTGGAGGACTTCCAAGCCAATTTCTTGTTAGCCTTCTTGCCATTTGTCCTAACAGTTGCCTTTACTGTCACTTTCTTACCAACTTTTAAAGTCTTGCTCTTTGCCTTTAAAGTAACCTTGGTAACGGCATTCTTCATAATGGAGATCTTAACAGTTGCTTTCTTCTTGCTGCCATCAGCAGCAGTTGCTGTTACAGTTACAGTTTTACCTTTTCCTGCCTTCTTGGTAGTAACCACGCCCTTAGCGCTTACTGTTGCATATTTCTTATCTTTCTTGGAGATACTCCATTTTACTTTCTTATTTGATGCATTCTTTGGTGCCACTGTTGTTTTTAAAGTTACTTTCTTGCCTGCTGCAATCTTAAGTGACTTGCCGTTCGTGATTTTTACCTTTGTAACTTTAATAACCTTTTTCTTTAATGCTTTTTTTGCATCATCTAACTTCTTCTTTGCATCATCAACCTGTGCCTGAGTTGCATTTGCATTACTGTATACAGCCTTTGCCTCTTTCAATGCAGCATCAAACTTTTTCCAAGTTGATGATGTATAATCTGCCTTCTTCAATTTGTTAGCAGCATCAATAGATTTCTTTAATTCTGCCTTGTTTGCAACTTTTACAAGTGTGTTGATCGCTGTTTTCAAACTTGCACATGCTTGATCAACCTGTGCCTGAGTTGCATTCGCATTTGCATCTGCACTCTTAGCTGCTGTCAATGCTGTCTGCAGTTTTGTCCAGCTTGCTGGTGTATAAGCTGCCTTATTCAGTTTATTAGCGGCATCAATAGATTTCTTTAATTCTGTCTTGTTTGCAACCTTAACAAGTTTAGCAATTGCTGTGTTGAGCGCGGTAAGTGCA
>Ga0137306_103828_pt1 | contig 10814 bp, 9 predicted proteins | sample Inofroosms_March_FD_97187 | JGI IMG/M metagenome (GOLD analysis project Ga0137306, IMG submission 97187) | Mouse cecal microbial communities from Vienna, Austria - N-Acetylneuraminic and N-Acetylglucosamine D2O microcosms_March | ecosystem: Host-associated > Mammals > Digestive system > Large... | reverse complement strand
TTATATCGTCTCCACGTATAAGTTACAATAAAAATCCAGGCTTCCATTTTATCTGACAGCATTTGTCTTCGCTGTAAAACTGCCTGTTTTCACATCCTTGAATCTGTGGTATGATAAAGAAACAGAAACATTCTGTCTGAAGCGGAACTTTAAATAAAAGGACTGACTTTGAAGGAGGAATCTGTTCATGAAACTGAAAAATATTCTGATTGTCGTGAAGAATCTGGAACAATCCAGAAAATTTTACCACGACCTGTTCGGCCTTGAGCTGTTGCTTGATCAGGACGGCAACATGATCCTGACCGAAGGTCTTGTGCTGCAGGACGAAAAGATCTGGAAGAAATTTCTCGGCAGAGAGATCACTCCGGAGAATAATGCCTGTGAACTGTGCTTTGAAGAACGGGACCTCGATGCCTTTGTCCGGAAACTGGAAGCTCTGTACCCTTCCGTCCGGTATGTAAACCGGCTCATGACCCACAGCCGGGGGCAGAAAATCGTCCGCTTCTACGATCCGGATGGAAATCTGATCGAAGTGGGGACGCCCATGGAATCCGTTTAAATTTTTTATTGACAACCGGAAGATTTTGTGAGAAAACAGACTGGAAAGCGGCAGGTCACACTGTATGCTTCAATACAAAGGAGGAGGTCGCCGGTCATGTATGAGATCGTAAAAATCGCGGTAGAAGTTGCATTCGTAGCTGTCGTTGCATACGCAATCTACTCAGCCGTCAAAAAGAAGAAAAAATGATCGCCGGCACGGACCGGGAGCCTGTCCCGGTCCTTTGCCTGTCTGCCTCCTCAGAACAGCCGTCTGTCCTCCTCATAGTCCTCCCGGCCCGGATTCCCCTCGCACCGCCAGATTCTCTGTTCTCCCACATCATAAACCACAGACCACACGGTATCCTTCCCCGTCTTCCGGTCGTACTGGCACATAAATCCATATTTTCCGCTCAGCACATCCATGGCAAAAGAACCGGCCATACCCCTGTTCTGGTATAACCGGTTCCTTTTATTTACACACCTTCCAATTTATTATATATGTAATTCCGGGTAACTGCGCAACCCATGACGTCAGCTCTTCAGGTCATATTTGACCACATTCATCTTTACAGTCCCGTCCGCGAAAAACGAGATTCCGTCGGCCGTCTGATCCGTATAAATCGTGGCAGACATCACCTGTTCCCCGTCATTTATAAATACCTCCGCGCTGAAGCGATCCAGAATCAGCCTAAGCTTCAGTTTTCCTTCTTCCGAACGGACCAGACATCTTCTCTGGTGAATAATTGCCCTTCTGGAACCGGAAAACTTTCGGTCAATTTTCAAAACGGATTCATGCGGCCGAAAGCTGACTGCTGTATGATACCGTTCATTCTGCGCAAAGCGGACTGCAAATTTCTGATAAACCTTTTCCGCATCGCCTGCACACAGCTCAATCTCCATATCAATCTGTCTGCCTTCGATCCCGGGCAGACGGATCACTTCGCTGAATGTGACGTTTTCATGACATACTCTGCAGCTGCGCATCTTCTCAAGTTCACGGACAGGCCTCTGAAACAGCCGCCCGTCTTTCAAAAAAAGCTCTCTTGGCAGACTCATCTGGCCGAACCACTGATTTTCTTTGGTAAACGGACTGCTCACATTACAGGTGTCCCAGTTCTGCATCCAGCCGATCATGACCCTGCGTCCGTCCGGCGTAAGCACCGTCTGCGGCGCATAAAAATCGATCCCATAATCAATTGCCTGATCTGCTTCTTCTACAAAGTCATCTGTCGCTTCGTTATAGTCTCCGATCAGACAAAGCGTCCCATTGCCGTTATGATATTCAAAGCCCTGCGGCAGCATATCCTGAGGACTCACAAGCAATACCTGTTTTCCGTCCAGCTCAAAAAAATCCGGGCATTCCCACATTCTACCAAATCTGTTGCGATTCTCTGCCAGCACTTTGCGGAATCTCCAGTGAAAACCGTCCTCACTTCCATAAATCAGTACCTGGCCGCTTCCATCTGCCGGACGATTTCCAGTCACACATCGATATGTCCCGTCTTTTGCCTTCCAGATCTTCGGGTCGCGAAAATCATTGCTGCTGGCTCCTTCCGGCAGATCTTCCCGATTCAGCACCGGATTCTGATCATATTTCTCATAATCCACGCCATTCCCCACCGCCAGACATTGTGTCTGGATTTCTCTGGAGCCGCCGTCCACTGTACGTTCCCTGACTACGCCGGTATACATCAGAAGCTGTCTCCCATCCGGCAGCTCCAGCGCGCTCCCCGAAAAGCAGCCATCCCTGTCATACCACTCATCCGGCGCCAGCGCGGCCGGAAGATAATCCCAGTGAAGCAGATCCTCGCTCACCGCATGTCCCCAGTGCATGGGGCCCCACACAGAATCATAGGGATGGTACTGATAAAACATATGGTATCTGCCATGATAGAACGAAAAACCATTGGGATCATTCATCCATCCTGTATAAGAAGAGAGATGATATGCCGGTCTGTCTTCTTCCCGGATCATTTTTCCGGATACCTCCTCATATTTTCTCGCCTCGCGCAATGTCTGACTTGTCATAAAACCTTAAGAACCTCCTGTTTACATCTTGTTCTGACTTTATCTGCCCTACACCGGCCAACAGGTTTTCCCATCTGCCGTATAGCAACAGTCTACCGGAAAAGTAACTGCATTGTCAATAGCGGAACTTTATTCAAAACCAGTTTCAGTAACAGTTCGCTCCTGTTCCCACCACTGCGCATCCGCCTCCGTTCCACCCGCGGCCGGCGCGCCTGGATATGTGACCGGATGGAGCCAGCAGAGACCACATAAAAAGTAATGAAGAGCTGTAAAATTTCAAGTTGAATTTTACAGCTCTTTTTTATATAATAAAAAAACTGAAAACACCTGTGAGGGAATTTGGGATTGAAAGGAACGAAAACGAACCGCATGAAACAGATTCTTGTCGTCGAGGACGATGAACTTTTGAATAAAACTCTTACCTATAACCTGTCTCTGGACGGCTATCAGCTGACCTCCGTTCTGACATATGAGGACGCCGCAGAAAAGCTGGACGCTGCCGTCTATGATCTGGTACTTTTGGATATCGGTCTTCCGGATGGCAGCGGACTGGAACTGTGCCGTCGGATCAAGCCGGCTCACCCGGATACGCTCTTCATCTTTCTGACCGCCAACGATCAGGAATGCGATCAGGTCAGAGGCTATGAAGTTGGAGCGGTGGATTACATCACAAAACCCTTCTCCGTCCTGGCACTTAAGAAAAAGATCCGTGCTATGTTCGATTTGCTGAAACGGCAGTCCCCCGACCGGGTGCTCTATGACGACGGCGTCCTTTGTCTGGATTTTACCGGTCAGTCCGCTGTCCTTGAAGAAAAGCCTCTGTCTTTGTCGGCGCTGGAATTCCGGATGCTGTATCTGTTCTGCCAGAATCCCGGACGGGTGCTGACCCGGCAGCAGCTTCTGCAAAGGCTCTGGGATTCGGAAGAACGCTATGTGGATACCCACACTCTCACCACCTCGGTCAGCCGCCTGCGGGGGAAGATCGAGGAGACTGGCCATACCTATATTCGGACGATATACGGCATGGGCTATCAGTGGATGGGAGGGGAAGCTATATGAGTCCGTCTGTATCCTGTATTCGCAGGAGATGTCTTCTGCCGGTGACCGGTATGCTTTTGTCCATGGGGCTTTGTATTTTTCTCTTCTGTCTGGGGACCGATACCGGAGGGCGCCTTCTGTCCATGGGATTTACGCTGTCTTTTCTCGCCCTTGGCTGGACGCTGTTTCTGCTCCGGCTTCTGACCGGTCAGCTTTCCGACTTCACCTGTGAGCTGTGCCGGACCATCGATCAGATGACGGATGGCGTCGCCTTCCCGGAAGCAATCTCCGATGAGGAGACGCTCCTGTCGCGCATCTATTTAAAGCTCCTTCGTCTGTATCAGATCATGCAGAAGCAGAAAGACGCCTCCAGGGACGAGCACCAGAAGCTGCAGCAGCTGATCACCGACATCTCCCATCAGGTAAAAACCCCCGTCAGCAATCTGCGTCTGGTGACCGACACGTTGCTGAGTCATTCCGTTCCGCCAAAGGAACAGGAGGAATTTTTAAAGGGTTTGAAGGCACAGACGGACAAGCTGCATTTTCTCTTTGAATCTCTTCTGAAAACCTCCCGTCTGGAGTCGGGGACCATTCATCTCATAAAAAGCAGGAAGCCTTTGTACGAAACGATCGCCCAGGCTATGAGCGGAATTTTCTGCCAGGCCGGGCAAAAGCATCTGACCGTGACCGTGGACTGTCCGGAGACGCTCTGCCTGCCCCACGACGCCAAATGGACAGAGGAAGCCTTCTTTAATCTGCTGGACAACGCGGTTAAATATACCCCGGAAGGCGGCAGCATTCATGTTTCTGTGGAAGTCTGGGAGATGTACGCCAGGATCAAGATCGCGGACACGGGCATCGGTATCCCGGAAAGCAGTCACGCCGCTGTCTTTCACCGTTTCTATCGGGAAAAAGAGGTCCATCATATCCCCGGGATCGGGATCGGACTCTACTTGGCCCGGGAGATCATTACGCTGCAGGGGGGCTATATCATGGTCCATTCCACCCCTGGGAAAGGCTCCGTCTTTTCGGTCTTCCTCCCCTGGAACTGATCTTGTGATACCACGGATTGCTCCGCATTTCATGCTCCCGCAATCCTAAAACACCTCAAATCCGCTCATTTTTTCACAGAAAAATGGCTACTTTTCGGTGTTTTGCGGGTCCCAAGGTCGAAAATCCTCCTGCAAGCGAGCTTGCATCGGACTTTTTGACCTTTTGCCCCTGGTATCATTTTAAGAAAACCTTCATACTTTTCGGACATTTCTGAGACTTTTTTCTCTTACAATAACTCTTATAGCGGGCGTCAGCCCGGAAAGGAGTTATACCATATGAATATCTTACAGACCATAGACCTGAAAAAATATTACGGCACGGAACCCAACGTGACAAAAGCGCTGGACGGCGTCAGCCTCTCTGTGGAACAGGGAGAATTCGTGGCCGTGGTGGGTACCTCCGGCAGCGGAAAATCCACACTGCTCCATATGATGGGCGGCCTTGATGTGCCCACCTCCGGCAGCGTACTTGTCCGGGGAGAAGAGCTGTCACAGAAGAACGAAGAGGAACTGACCATCTTCCGCCGCCGCAGCATCGGCTTTATCTTTCAGAACTATAATCTGGTTCCCGTTTTAAATGTATATGAAAATATAATTCTGCCCCTGGAACTGGACGGCGGACACCCGGACCAGGGTTTCCTGGAGGAAGTAATCGCAATGCTGGCCTTAAAGGACCGGCTTCGCAACATGCCCAACCAGCTGTCCGGCGGACAGCAGCAGCGGGTGGCCATCGCCCGGGCGCTGATCACCAAGCCGGCAATCGTTCTGGCCGACGAACCGACCGGCAATCTGGACAGCCGGACCAGCGCCGACGTTCTGGGGCTCCTTCGGAGGACCAGCACGGAATTTGACCAGACCATCGTCATGATCACCCACAATAACGAGATCGCCCAGCTGGCGGACCGGATTGTGCGGATCGAAGACGGAAAAATATCCGGTTAAGGAGGCGGCGAAGATGACATTTCCATTTGAAAACAAGACCGACACCGCTATCCGCCGCCTGGCAAAAAGGAGCCTTCAGGCGGATCAGCGGAGAAATTTTTTTGTCCTTTTGACCGTGTCGCTCACCACCGCCCTTTTGTCCGGAGGTCTGTTCCTTCTGTCCGCCGGGCAGCGGGAAGTGGAAGACGAGATCCGGGGACAGTACCAGGCTGTGGTGGTAAATACTCCCCAGGAGGAGATCGACCGGCTGTGCGCGCAGCCGGAGGTGGAGCGCTACGGCGTTTCCCAGGGGTTTGGCACCTGTCGGTATGAGGACGCCGTCTTATCCGTTAACTATTCCGATCCCAACTGGATGGAGCTTGGCAAAAAGCCGGAGGTAATCGGCGCTCTGCCGGAAAAGGAAAACGAAATTCTCATGGAGCAGGCGTTTCTTTCCTATTTTGATCTGCCCCAGGAAACCGGGCAGACGCTGCGCCTGAATCTGGATGGCCAGGAACGGGAGTATACCATCACCGGCATCCTGCAGGCGGAGAACTCTTCCCGCTATTTCCAGATGGAAGTTTCCAGGCCTTATGCAGACGCCCGCATGGGAGACCATCCTCTGTATGAGTTCCGGTTCCGTTACCGGGGCGCGGACCAGATCGAACTGCATGCCCTGAAAGAGGAGATCGCCGACTTTTTGAGGCGGAACGGCATTTCTGACAACCGGGTTTTCTACAGCTCCAACTATTTTGATCTGGAAGGCTTCCGGGCTACGAAACTTGGCGCTTTCTATCCCATCGGCCTTCTGATTCTCGCAGGATGCAGTCTGGTAGTGTACAGTATCTTTTATATCTCGGTCAAGGGAAAGATGCGGGAGTATGGCAGGCTGAAGGTCATCGGCGCCACGCCCCGGCAACTTAGGCGGATTGTGCGAAGAGAAGGAATGATGCTCTCCTTCGTGGGCATCCCTTCCGGACTTCTTCTGGGCGGTGTCGGCGGCGCACTGGGAAATTCCGCCTACTGGAGTTTTGGGGGCAATCTGCCCTGTGCCCTGCTGGTGGCCTGCGCCGTGGAGGTCATGATCCTTTTATCCATCCACACGCCGGTTCGTATGGCGGCGTCCGTCTCTCCCATCGAGGCCGTGCGCGTGACCGCTTACACCCGGGACGCGGGTCTTAAAGATACCAGAGAGACGGCCCGTCCGATTACGCCGGCTTCCCTGGCAAGGATGAATTTTGAGCGCAGCCGGAAGAAGACGGTTCTGACCCTGCTTTCCCTGGGCCTGACCGGTATTCTGCTCATCGCCGCCGCAACGGTTCTGGACTCCATCGATCCGTACCGTATGGCCACGGCGCTCATGGGAGACGAATGCAGCTACTGTGTGTCCTGGGAAGATTCGGTGGATATTACGGATATTCCGGATACGGCGAGGAACAATCCTTTAAGCACTGAGCTGAAAGAACAGCTGCTTGCTCTTTCTGAGATTGCAGATATCACTTCTTACGGCATGATTTCTGCTGAAGTTGTTCTTCCGGAAGTGACGGACGATTTTGCCGTCAATGCGTTTGACCGGGATACGTTCGCAAGGCTTCTTTCTGCGGAGGCTATGGCGGAAGGAACCTCTGATTACGACGAACTGACCGAAGAAAACGGCGTCGTCATCACAGATAATACAGAACAGTTTTTGAAGCTTTACTGGGATTATGTTCCGAAAATCGGAGACAGACTGGAAATAAAGACCTACGGCGGCGAAGACCTGACCGTGACCGTCATGGGCATCGCCAAAAAGGATGTACTGATGTCTGCGGGCATCGGAGGCGTCGCGTTCACGGTAACCGACGATCTGGCGCGGAAGCTCTACCCGGATGTCGAAAATATGGAAAACCGGTGGAATGTGCATGCCACAAAGGACGATGACGATCTGCGGAAGACTCTGTTCTCCATTCTGCAGGACCCGATTCTTGAAATCACCTCCAGGCAGGACGTGGCGGATGCCTACGAAGATTATTTGAAAAGCACCGCGTCCATCGCCTATTTGCTGCTGGGCTTTTTCTTCCTGTTCTCTCTGGTCAGCCTCGTCAACACGCTGATGACCGGGCTTTTATCAAGGCAGCAGGAATTCGGCATTCTGCAGTCCGTGGGCATGACCGGCCGGCAACTCGCCTCCATGCTCTCCATAGAGTGCCTGTACTACATTCTGTCCACGCTATTCATCACCCTGAGCATCGGGACCGCCGCCGGCGCGCTGCTGGTCCGCCTGGTGTCCGGCTTCAGGATCTTCGGCACGCTGGTCTACCGTTTCCCGGTCCTGCCGCTTCTGGTGTTTACGGCGGCGCTTTTTGCAATCCAGTTCGCCTATTCCTCCGCCGCCGCACGGTATGTGAGGAGGCTGCCGCTGGCACAAAGGATACGGATCATGGACTGACGGAAGCAGTTTTCTTCCGGCTCTGCATAACCCGGATGACTCCGCAGCCGATCCTGCTGCCGGAATTGCCAAAAGGCCGACCGCTGAAATCATCGGCCGGCCTTTTTCTTTTTCTTTGGCTCTGGAAGCTCGTTTACCGTCTCCCTGACCAGGCGTGTCAGAAACTCCCGGTCGTCCAGCTCTTCTACCAGAAAATATGGTTTCGCCCCTTCATAGGGCGGCGCTTCTGCGAGATCCGGGCAGACTCTGCGTCCTGCCTCCGTGATCTTCAGAAACAGCTGATTATCACAGATCAGCCCAAAGATCTTTCCGTCACAATATACGCCGTACTCCCCGAACATCTTTCTACTGGTAATCTGTCCGGCTTCCTTCATCTGTTCTTCGGCATATGCCACAAATTCCGCTTTTGACGCCATTTGATCACGCTCCTTTTTGCAATCCTATCATATCCCGCGGCAGGAAGCAAGTGTAAACTGCTGTTCATTCCCGGATACAAAATCAAAAAAATCGTTCTACCCGGAAATACAAATTCGTGGTATAATTTTTACAGAGTTATACCGTGCTGAACGAAGCATGTCTACACCGCAAAGCGATTACCATGTACGAAGCGTCCGATACAATGCGCGTCAGCAGGAAGAATCCGTATACCCATTCGGCAGACAACGAATGGGGATCACAGACACCTGTGCCTGTGATATCATAAAGTTAACAGGAAGGAAAGCCATGGACAGAAACGAATACGAAAAAATATTACATGCCGTACCGACCACCGGCATCTTTATTATCCGTGAAGACAACCATGAAATTCTGTATTATAACAACCGTGTACAGGAAATATCTCCCCATGTCCGAACAGGAATGCCCTGTCACGAAATGGGTAATCACTCCTGCGCAAACTGTCCGCTTTTAACCATCGGAGACCGGCAGGAAAATCAGACGCTCTGTTACAACACTCCTTTTGGCGAAATGGTAGACATTACGGCTGTCCGCACCATGTGGGAACAGAAGACTCCCGCTTTTATTATAACCGTTGCTCCGCATATGCAGCTGATCAGCCATACTTATCACAAAATTATGCGGGTCAATCTTACAAAAGATACATATGAGATTATTAAAATCAGACCGGAAGACAGGGCCATCGGATATGGCACCACCTCTTTCTCAGGCTGGCTTGGACAGTTTATTTATGACGGAGGTATTCATCCGGATGACATGAATAACTTCATTTCCTTCACCCGTCCGGAACATATTAAAGAAACGCTGAATACTGACCGAAGCATTTTAACCTGCTGCTACCGCAGACGTTCAGGAGATGATTTCCGGTGGAATCTGATGGAAATGGTTCCGGATTCCGCAACCGCCAAAGATGACCGGTTTATCTTTCTGTACATAAAAGACATTCATGATATTCTTCAGGAAAGTCTGGAACTGGATGATGCCAGTATCCACATTCAGGAAGTAATCCGCACTCTCGGCACACAGAATTTCGGTGTCTACGGCATTGATCTGGATACCGGAGAAACCAATCTTGTCCGGGAAAACGGTCACACACATACAGGCTGGAAATCCTGGTCGCTTCCCTGGGAAGAACTTATAACCACCCGTCTTATGAAACAGATTCATCCTGCGGACCGGGAACGGTTTTTCCAGATGTTTTCCCTTGATAATCTGCGCCGGACACGGGATACTTCCGTACAGAAAACAGATATGCTCTGCCAATGGCGTGGGGAAGAAGACCATGAATACCGTTATATGGCCATTATCGCATATTTCGGTCAGAATCACAGCGTAAAAAACTATACGATCCTTGCACTGCAGAATGTCGACAAACGCGTACGGCAGGAACATGCGCTTTCTCTTCGGGACATGCAGCTGGCGGCAATCCTCAAATCCAGATACAGTGTGATGACCACCGTTTACCTGGAAAACGGTCAGTGCGAACAGATTCTGATCAATGAAAACAGTACCATGCAGAACGCAGTCACCGGAAATTACCATCAGTTTTTTCATAAAACGCTGGAAACTTTCGTTCATCCGGAAGACCGGGAGATTTATCAGAAAATCATGAGTCCGGAACATTTGTATCAAAAAGCCGCCGGCACACGGGATTATTCTGAGGAAACCTGCCGGTACCGCACGGCAGGAGCGCCTCTTTGCTGGATGGAAGATCACATTATTTACGCAAGACAGAACGGCCGGATATCCATCAATATCCTGGGGCGGGATATTACCCGGGAAAAACTGGAAGAGGAACTGCGCCAAAAAGGCGCACAGGAACAGGCTGACATCATCCGTACGCTAAGCGGTATGTTTTTTGCCACATATTATGCAGATCTGGAACAGGATACTTTCCGAAGCGTGACGCATCTTCAGGAAGTGGAGAAAGTACTGGACGGTAAAATAGATTACGCGACCGGGCTGAAAGTCTATGCGGAACATTTTATCCATCCGGACGACCGGCAGGAATATTTAAATACGCTAAGTATTCAGAATCTGCGCCGTACCCTGAGCAGAGAACATCCTTATGTAACTCTGACATACCGAAAACTTCCACAAAATCCGGATGTCCGCCCGGACAGTTACGGCTGGATTCACAGCACCGCAATCATGTCTCAGGCCGATGAGAACGGTAAAGTCCGTTCCATCGTTTATGCGGCGCAGGATGTCACAGAAAGCAAACGCAGGGAAATGCGGGAACACCTGGCGCTCCAGGCCGCATGCGAAGCTGCCGATCATGCCAATGCGTCCAAACAGGAATTTATCTCCTGTATGAGCCATAATATACGTACACCGATGAATGGAATTCT
>Ga0137306_103827_pt1 | contig 10818 bp, 12 predicted proteins | sample Inofroosms_March_FD_97187 | JGI IMG/M metagenome (GOLD analysis project Ga0137306, IMG submission 97187) | Mouse cecal microbial communities from Vienna, Austria - N-Acetylneuraminic and N-Acetylglucosamine D2O microcosms_March | ecosystem: Host-associated > Mammals > Digestive system > Large... | reverse complement strand
CGACCACTACCAGGGCGCCCTTCACATTCAGGTTGTTGAGCACATTCTGGAACTTCTTGGTCTTGATCTCATCCAGTTTCAGCTCATCCACCACGATAAATTTATTCTCCTGCACCCGGCTGGTCAGAGCGGACTTCAGCGCAGCCCTCTTCTCTTTCTTGTTCAGACGGATGGTGTAATCTCTCGGAGTCGGGGCAAATACCACACCGCCGCCGGTCCACTGAGGAGCTCTTGTGGAACCCTGTCTTGCATGACCAGTTCCTTTTTGACGCCATGGCTTTCTGCCACCTCCGGATACCTCAGCACGTGTCTTCGCCTTCTGGGTACCCTGGCGCTTGTTGGCAAGCTGAGCGACAACTGCCATGTGTACCAGGTGTTCATTCACTTTCACACCAAACACAGCATCATTGAGCTCCATGGTGCCTACTTCTTTGCCTTCCATATTGTAAACAGATACGTTTGCCATTTCTGTGTGTTCCTCCTTTCCTCAGTTCAGGGCCTAACGGCTGGCCTTCACAGTTTCTTTCAATGTCACCAGCGACTTCTTCGGTCCTGGTACGGCGCCTTTGACCAGAATCAGATTGTTCTCGGCATCTACCCGTACTACCTCCAGATTCTGAACCGTCACCTGTACATGACCCATGTGTCCCGGCATCCCCTTGCCCTTGAACACACGTCCAGGGGTAGTGGCAGAACCATTGGAACCCTGATGACGATGGAACTTGGAACCATGGGTCATCGGACCTCTGTGCTGACCATATCTCTTAACCGCACCCTGGAACCCTTTACCTTTGGAAACTGCAGTAGCATCTATCTTATCGCCCGCCGCAAAAATATCAACCTTAATTTCATCCTTTACGGAATACTCCTCAGCATTCTCCAGACGGAATTCTCTTACAAATCTTTTGTAAGCCACGCCCGCCTTATCAAAATGTCCTTTTACCGGCTTATTGATCAGTTTCTCTCTCTTATCCACGAAACCAACCTGAACCGCTTTATAACCGTCGTTCTCTTCCGTCTTGACCTGAGTTACCACACAGGGACCTGCCTGGAGAACCGTCACCGGTACCAGAACACCCTGGTCATTGAAGATCTGGGTCATTCCGACCTTAGTAGCTAAGATAGCTTTCTTCATTTCTTTTCCTCCTTACAGCGGATTGCTCGCAAAAGCAATCATACTAAAGCTTATTTTTGTTTCATTTTGATGTCGATATGCACACCAGCCGGCATTTCCAGCTTAGACAGCGCGTCTACTGTCTTCTGGCTTGGGGTAATGATATCGATCAGTCTCTTGTGAGTTCTCTGCTCGAACTGCTCACGGGAATCTTTGTACTTGTGTACTGCCCGCAGAATCGTAACTACTTCTTTTTTGGTGGGCAGCGGCACCGGTCCGCTCACCTGAGCTCCTGTTTTCTTTACCGTCTCGATGATCTTTCCGGCAGACTGGTCAACCAGCTGATGATCATAGGCTTTCAATGTGATTCTCATTACTTGACTTGCCATAAAAAAAGTCGCCTCCTTTTCGCACTTTTGGATTAAGTACGACAAGCGGTGACTGTACACTTCTCCGTGTGTGTCGCATGGACTTCACACTGCGTTACTGCATATCTTCTTTATACAGCTGTTCAATTGGTACAGTGACTTGTCGTCAGTTTCCTAACTTGACATTCGCTCCACGGAAAACCTGCCTCATCATGGGCAGCAACCTCACGCTTCATCGCTATCATGTCACAGCTCTCCTATATTATCACGGATTTTTGGGAAATGCAAGTACTTTTTGGTGTTTTTTTGGAAAGAGATGTTTGGGAAAAAGGGACGCTGGGGAGGGGGCATGAGAGAGCCGCAAAAGCGGATGGGCCAGACTGCGGTTTCGGAATGAAGAAGTCTGAAAGCTTCCGAATTTTGCTAAGTGCGAAACAAAAATGCCCAAACTCGCTGCGCTCAGACAATGTGCATTTTTGTTTCAACGCACAATCCGGAAACTGAAAGACTTCTAACATCCCTGCAAACGCAGCCTGGCCCATCTGCTTTTGCGGCTCTCTCATGCCCCCTTCCCAGCTGTTTCTTGCCTCCACTACAATATAAAACCATCCTCTCAGCAAACCATATAATCCCTTATCCATTGAAAACATCTTTAATATATTATAGGTAGAAATCATAACTATAGAAAATATCAGCTCCGGAACTACAAACCGCCGGGAATTCTTTCCGGAGCGTCCCTTCCAAAACAACAAAATCCCATCTAATTATTAAAGTCCCAGTCCGGCTCCTCCGGAGTACGGTAGGTTTTCCCCTCCACGTCCTCGTCGTCTTCCTTCAAAAGTACACCACCGCTGTTAGTCTTATATTTTACTCCGTCCCGATCTTTCACCGTCGTGTTTTTTGCAATCTTGCCGGAAGAGTTGACCACATAGTTCTTTACATTATTATTGCCGCTCCAAATGGTAAACACCTCATAGCGGCTGCCGGAATCCGCCTGTTGAAGCTTTCCCATATAATAAAGATGATTTTCATACACCCCTGTATATCCTTTGCCCGTAGATGTAAAATAATATGGACAGGTATTGCTCCCTTCATCCACGTTAATCTTTCCCTTCAACAGGGAGCTTTGATCACGGGTCCCAAAATAATATGCCGTATAGTCGGTTTCCTCTTTATCCAGATAAATCTTCTGCAATCCATATACCGGCACCCCATATTCATTAAAAAGATAGGTATTGCCATTGATCTTTACCAGATCTTTTGTGGTGGCGCTGCCTCTTTCGGGTCCTACTTTGGGGACACCTTTGTTCGAAAAATAGAACCACTCTACATCATATTCATAATTATTCTGCAAGTTCTCTGGCGGCTCCACGGAATACCAGCCCACCCGTACCTGACCATTGGAGTCTACATAGCGGTAGTCTTCGATATTATCCGACTCATCTCCGGTTGTACAACTCCATCCAGTCTGCATGGCTCCGTCTTCTGCCAGACTGTAATAGGCGCCATTAATCTTTTTTAACTTTACCTCATCGCCGTCACTCTTGGGAACTACTTTCTTGCCACTGCTTGTAAAATAATACCAGTGTTTACCGTCATTTTCGTCCTCAACATACGGTCCATAATCATAATAGTCTTCTTCCTGATTATCCGGAGAAAAGAGCCGCTGCCAACCAGTTACCATCACGCCATTATCATCGCAATAATACATATTGTCTAAAATCCAGCCGGTATCCATGGCTCCGGTATCTCCAAAATGATACCAGTTATTATTGATCTTCTCCCACTTTTCCTTTACGCACTTACCGCTCTGGTTAAAATAATACCAGTCGCTCTCCCTTTCCGAATAGTCGTCGCGTTGTACCTCCAGCCAACGCCCCGCATACATTATACCATCAGGCCCTACAAAATAATCATCATTATCCACCCAGGAGTTGACCGCCATAATACCATTACTGTTTACATATCTCCAGAGTCCGTCTCCTCCCTTTCTCCATCCATTATATAAACGACTGCCAGATGCATTATAATATACCCAGTTTCCTCCCTCCTGGGCCCAGCCCTCTGCCATCGCCGGTGTACCAACAATTCCCAATGCCATTACCGCAGACAGGGCCAATATTGCCAAACCACGTCTTCTCATCATGTCTCTCCTTTTATCTCATAAATTACATTCCCTGTATATTCGGACTGATTTCCATTTTAGCAATTTACTGGCAATTATTCAACTAAATTTTCCAAACTCTCCTTACGATTCTCTTACGATACTCCTCTGAAATCTCCCTGCTTTCGTAACTGCTTGACGTTTCTCCCCAGCTCCCCTTATAATAGAACAAATAAAGTTATTACAATGAAAAGAAAGGCTGGTTTCCAATCATGTGGATTGCAGATAACTGGAGCGATTACCAGGTCATCGACTGTTCTAAAGGAGAAAAGCTGGAGCGATGGGGAGATTATCTTCTTGTCCGTCCGGACCCTCAGGTCATCTGGAACACGCCTCAAAATCATCAAGGCTGGCAGCATCCCAATGCCCGCTATCATCGAAGCGCCAGAGGCGGCGGGGAATGGGAATTTCTAAAGCTTCCTCAGCAGTGGACCATCCATTATCATGAGCTAATTTTTAATCTGAAGCCCTTCAGCTTCAAACACACCGGGTTGTTTCCCGAGCAAGCCGTCAACTGGGACTGGTGTCAGGCTAAAATCCGCAATGCCGGACATCCAGTCAAGGTTCTAAATTTGTTTGCCTACACAGGTGGCGCCACTTTGGCGGCGACTCAGGCTGGCGCCGCAGTCACTCATGTCGATGCCTCAAAAGGCATGGTGGGATGGGCCAAAGAAAATGCCGTTTCCTCTGGCTTGGGCAAAGCACCGATCCGCTGGCTTGTTGATGACTGTGTGAAATTTGCCGAGCGGGAGATTCGTCGGGGAAATCACTATGATGCCATCATCATGGATCCTCCTTCCTACGGACGTGGTCCCAAAGGCGAAATCTGGAAAATCGAGGATTCCATTCATCCTCTGATTCATCTGTGTGTACAACTGCTGTCAGAAAAACCCTTGTTTTTCCTCATCAATTCTTATACTACTGGTCTGGCGCCAGCCGTCCTCGCCTATCTGCTTTCTACCGAAATATATCCTCGTTTCGGCGGAAAAGTCCAGGCTGACGAGATTGGTCTCCCGGTACGCGAATCTGGACTGATTCTGCCTTGCGGCGCCTCCGGCCGTTGGGAAATATAACATGCAACTTATGTGATTCACATCAAAGAAAGGATTTTTGTTCATGAAAATAACAGAAGAATCCCTGCAACAGCCAAACGAGCCTTCCTCTCCTGTCCCTAAGCAAGAACCGAAACGTAGCGAACTGGAAAAACTGAAGACTATGAGCTGGAAAGATCGGGCCTGGTATATTTGGGCATATTATAAAGTTCATATGGCCCTGATCATTCTTGCCCTCTTGATCCTTCAGGTTGTCATCACCTCAATCTATCATAGCACTTTTGACACTGCGCTTTATACAATTGTCGTCAACAGCTATTCAGAAGAAGAGATCCATTTTGCCACTCTGCAAGAAGATTTTGCTGTTTATCAAAATCTAGGTAAAAAGGAACTCGTCAATGCCGAATCCGTCTACATCACATATGGGGATAACGCCTCTGAATTAAGCTATGCTACCATGGCGAAAATCTCCGCTTTGGTATTTTCTAATGAGCTGGATATTATCATTGGCGACGAGGAAACCATTGAACATTTTGCTTCTTTAAACGGTTATCTGGATCTGGAAAACAGTCTTTCCCCAGAGCTACTGGCATTTGTACAAGATCGTCTTTTCTATGCTGCCGGCGAAGATGGCGTCGAACGTGCCTATGCCGTTGATATCAGTGATACCGCTTTTGTCGCCAACGCCCATCTAGGACAGGACCCCCCACTGTTGGGAATCATCAGTAACACAGTCCGCCGAGACAATACCGATGCCTTTCTCCGCTACATTCTGAACCCTGAAACGTAAATCCTAATTTTTTTAAAAGTCCTGCAGAGGCATCGTTGGATGCCTCTATGACGGCGTAAACCCCTTGTGGACTGTATTCTTTCTTCACATAATTCAACACGATCCTACATGCTTCCTTTCCATATCCCTGCCGCCGATATGGCAGGAAAATATGATAAGCAAGTTCAAAATCCCCTGACGTATCACAATCCGTTATCCCCGCTTTTCCCAAAATTTTACCATCCTCTTTGCGTTCGACCGCCCACAATCCATATTCCAGAAACCCATATTGACTGCGGATATAAGCCGCTAACTTTTCCGGATCATAAAACACTTGATCACCCGGTTCATCGCCCGGTTCCATGGGAATCTGTGCTATGTCCTCCATCACAAACTCCCGCAACCGAAGGCGCCCGCTTTCCCCGATCCTCCAGGGCAATCCTTTTTCCCGCCGTATCACCCGTTCCAGATAGTGCTCATCTGCTACGTCTACTGTTTCCACCAAGTAACGCGCCATCGGAAACTGCCCTTTTCCATCCTTACCCAGACAACCAACAACGACCCTCCCCGCCGCTTTCGCAGCAAGAAGGGTCTCCGCTTCATCCGAGATCACAACACGGTAGCTTATATTTTCCACAACCACGTCACGCTCCCAAATCATATCGCACTCATTCGCCTCATACTTTCTCTGGCTCTCCATACTCTTCGCCAAAAGTATCCACCGTCATACTCTTCATCTTCTGTGTCTTTAACGGCCGATCATTATAATCCACCTGCACCCCGGCAATCCGATCCACCACATCCATACCATCGACTACTTTGCCAAAAGCCGCATAACCGCCGTCGAGATGCGGAGAATCCGCGTGCATAATAAAGAACTGAGAACCGGCAGAATCCGGCATCATCGAACGCGCCATAGAAAGCACTCCTCTAATATGCTTCAAATCATTGGCATATCCATTCTGAAGAAATTCCCCTTTGATCGAATATCCGGGGCCGCCCATTCCGCTCCCCTCCGGGCATCCGCCCTGAATCATAAATCCCTCAATCACTCGATGAAAAATCAGACCATTATAATACCCCTTACTTACCAGACTGATAAAATTTTTCACCGTGTTCGGAGCAATATCCGGGTACAACTCTGCCCGTATCACGCCTCCATCCTCCATAATGATAGTTACTTCCGGATTTTTCATTGTTTTCTCCTCTCCTGCAGAAATTTGTTGTGCTATGTCGGACCATTAGCAAAGCGGTTTTATTACTTCCTGCACTCTAAAATTTTCTTATAAAATCCTTCCAGCTCTTTCTTTGTATCAAACACTGCCACAAACATCTGATTGCCCATCGCTTTGGATAACACATCTGGAAGCCTCTCTGCCATCTTCATAAAGCCACCATAGCGTTCCATCACATCCCAATCACTCATCATAAAGTCCTTGCCATCCCGACGACCGGCAAAAGCACAGTACGCATGTTTTCCTACTGGCACAGTCGATTTGTTATATGCAATCATATCTGCCCAAATTTTATAGACATTCGTACTGTGGGCAAAATTAATCATATCTGGAGTAAATCCTCCACATGGGCGCATATTCACTTCCAGGGCCACTAGGTCTCCCTTTTTCCCCATTCCCTTCTGATTTTTCGTCAAACGGAAAAATTCAAAGTGGACAAAACGGCTTCTCACCCCAAAACTCTTCACGGTCGCCCTTCCCGCCTTACGAGTATCTTCTGGCAGAGTTTTTAAAATATAGTAAATAGAATTATCGTCATTGTTGACAATATCCATAATTGACATTGGAGTCACATTCCCGGTCTCAAACATCGGCTCGCCATCCGCATCAATAATCGCATCATAAGAGTTAACTTCCGCATAAATGAACTCTTCCATGATGTAGGACACCCCATTCATTCTCTTTTCCAGGAAATTCTCCAATTGCTGCTCGTTCTCAATCTTCCAGGTATCAGAAGCGCCTACCCCATTATCCGGCTTTGCCACCACCGGATAACCCACCTCGTCAATAAACTTTTTACACCCTTCCAGATTCTCCACCATATGATAACGTGCCACGGGAATGCCCGCCTTCATATAATATTCTTTCATCTGAGATTTATACTTTACCCGTGGCATATCTTCTACTTGAAAACCACTGCGGATATTAAAATCTGTGCGCAGTTTTGCATCCCGTTCCAGCCAATACTCATTATTGGATTCCAGCCAATCAATACGACCATGCTTAAAGGTCAAAAATGCCACAGCCCGATATACTTCATCCTCATTCTCCAAACTGCTGACCTTATAATATTCATTCAAGCTATCCTTCAGTTCCTGTGTCAGCTCATCATAAGACTGATCCCCAATTCCCAATACATTCATTCCATTGTTTTTCAACTCTCGGCAAAATTGCCAATAGTTTGTAGGAAAATTGGGCGAGATAAAAATAAAGTTTTTCATATACTTTTCCTTCCTTTTTCTGCAGTGTTTTTTCATAGATGCCACCGCACTTGTTTTCACTATAGATTGCCGTTGCGCTTTATTTTCCCTGATTTCTTTCTACTTTTTCTATATTTTATCTACTCCAAAAGATACGGAAGGAAATATACTACTTGCTTATACCACCAAGGCCAGTCATGGGCACAATCATACCCCCAGTAATCCACCCAGGCATGGATTCTCCGATCATTTAAAATTCTTTGCAACTCTCTTGTAGAATCCGGAATCTCCCAAGGTCCCTGCCCCACGCAGATCACTGCTTTATTTCGGTTGTACAACTCAATATATTCATGATTTCGGGGCATATTCGGCAAATAATGCACAGGCGAATTCAAATATACCCGTTCATCCATATATCCGTGAAACCCATAATCTGCCGTATAAATGCCACTCAACGCCAACAACCGATCAAAAATGCCTGGAAAACGAAAATACAAATTTGCCGCATGGGTTGCTCCCAGACTGCTGCCAAATGCCAACACGCCTGGATCACCGTCCCAGCCATTGCGCTCATTGGCCATCCAGCGCATAAATGGCACCATCTCATCTACAATATAATGAATCCACTGTTCATGACGCCAGCTTCTCCATCCGGGATCTCCGTACGGATTCGACCAGGTTTCTCTATCCATCGTATCAATAGCAAACACCATCACCTGTCCCGATTCTATCCACGGCGACCATACTTCTGCCATTTTATAATTTTCAAAATCAAAAAAACGACCATCCTGACAGGGAATAAACAATACCGGACGTCCGGCATGTCCATATACTTTACACTCCATGTCCCGTTCTAAGGACTCACTGTACTGTCTAAAATATTGTACTTCCATTTTGTCTCCATTTCCGGATACGACTTTTAGTATCCCGCTTTTACTCCTGTTCCCAATGCCAATCTTCATTTCTGTCTTGGCCATCTTTCTCGCTGTCTTCCAAGGATTCCACCTTACTGTCATACAACAAAGTATTCATAAAAAAGGGAATCTGCCGCTCCCAGCTGGCTTCACAATGTTGCCCGCCTGGAACAATCCTGCTTTCTACAAGAATTTGCCGATCTATCAGCAGCGAAGAGACTTTCGCATATTGATGTCTCATATTGACATGATTTCCGAATTCTTCCGAACCGTAATCCATATAAACCACCGTGTTGGGAGCTAATTTAGCGTCTTTGATCATCTGCTCGATCTTACGCCTTGCCAGCCAAACTGACGGGGAAAGCGCTGCCGCTCGCGAAAATATATGATTAAATTCCAGCACCGCATACAGACTCATCAATCCTCCCATAGAGCTTCCGGCAATAAAGGTATGTTCCCGATCTGGCAGTGTTCGAAACTCCTGGTCAATCTCTGCTTTAAAAGTATGAATCATCCACTCCATCGTCGTCCTTCCCCGCCCGCGGATCTCCCCAAAACCTTTTTCCCGAAAATCAAATGGAGAGTATTCCTTCAGCCGTCCATGATCCGGACTGTGATTGCACTCCACGGCGGCAATGATCAGCGGAGTTTTTGTCTCATCCATATATTCTTTCATTCCCCAGCACTTTCCATAAGTGGCATCTTCATCAAAGAACACATTATGTCCATCAAACATATAAAGTACAGGATAGCGTTTTTTTGTCTCTGTAAAATAAGCTTCTGGGAGATAAATATAAGCCAGCCTTTCTTCCTCCCCTGTCAGCTCCGGAATTGTAATATTCCATTTATCTACCATAATAAATATCCTTCTTTCACTTTTTCACATTAATATATCATAGTATCTGACAAAATTCAATCACAATCCGGCATTCCCCGTTCATTTTCTGTTCACAAATCATTCAAAAACCTTTTACACAAACATCATGATTTCTTCACGATTCTTTTTTATACTATCTCTTGTAAGCAACCATCAATGCCGTATATGTGATATGCTTATAAGATTTTTTTCATAATACTCGAGCTGATATCGGATATCAGCTCTCCTCCCTTTTTAACCTCTTATAAAAACTGTAGTAAGAAAAATCCCTCTGGACAGAGGGATTTTTCATGTTATAAAATGCGGTCTCTGATCGGTTTTACCGAAGGCAGATATACACCAAATACCCGGTATATATGCCCAGCATAGTCAGTCCTTCCGGCCGGCTTAGCCGTTCCCGGCTCTTACATAAAAGCCATGTAATCAAGCTGAACACCACCAGACAAGCTGCGTCAATCACGGCAAAACGACTAACTGCAATCGGCTTAACCGCCGCCGACATGGCCAAAACCATTACAATATTAAAAATATTAGAACCAATTACATTTCCCAGAGCCAGTCCATTTTCTCCTTTCCGAGAAGCTACCACGGATGTTACTAGTTCCGGCAAAGAAGTTCCCAGCGCCACCACCGTCAAGCCCACCAGAGTCTGACTCAGACCAAAATTTAACGCTATCTCACTAGCAGAATCTACCACCAAATCTCCCCCCCATACAATAGCTGCCAGACCACCGACAATATAAATGACACATCGAAGCGGAGATAAAACAGTCTGATTCTCCTCCACCTCCACCCGGTTAATCAGAGCATCTCGCACTGTAAGAAGCAAAAAGCCAATAAACAATCCCAATAAAACAAATGCTTCCAGGCGACTCAGATACAAATCGCTAACAATCATCAGCAATAAAATCATCCCCGCCACCACCGATGCAATAAAATCCCATCGCAAACGAACCTTCATGGCATGAATCGCTCCACAAGCTCCCAACACCACCAACAGATTAAAAATATTTGAGCCGATCACATTTCCTACCGCAATCTCATTATTCCCCGCCAAAGACGCCGTAGTGCTGACTGCCAGCTCCGGGGCGCTTGTGCCAAAAGCCACAATTGTCAGACCAATAAT
>Ga0137306_101360_pt1 | contig 10829 bp, 8 predicted proteins | sample Inofroosms_March_FD_97187 | JGI IMG/M metagenome (GOLD analysis project Ga0137306, IMG submission 97187) | Mouse cecal microbial communities from Vienna, Austria - N-Acetylneuraminic and N-Acetylglucosamine D2O microcosms_March | ecosystem: Host-associated > Mammals > Digestive system > Large... | reverse complement strand
CTTCAAATCCAGCTTCCAGCCGCTACAGGACTGCACATAGCTGGCCGCAATGATGCGGGTGTGCTCGTCCGCCTGGGACAGGAGATCCTGTCCGGTCAGGGCAACTCCGTTTTGGGAGCGGGCCACCCTGACCTCAATGCCGCGCTGCTTCAGATAGAGGCAGGGCATCAGCACAGCCACGTGCTCCAGCTCCCCCACAACCACGTTGTCCCCGGGCCGGAAGGGAAAGCCCTGAAGGACCAGATTGATTCCCTGTGTCGTGTTCTCCGTAAAGGCCAGGCTCTTGATGCCCGGCGCGTTGAGGAATCGGGCCAGCCGCTCCCGTGCCTGGGCGATAACCCCGATGGCCTCCCCCTTTCCGGCGCCGCCGGCCTTGACCAGCCCCGGATGGACGTCCGCCTTGTGGGCGAAGTAGTCCCCCGCTCTCTCCCGCACGAAGGCGGCGCCGCAGTTTTCATAGGCGATATCAAAAAACGCGGTGTGCTTTGTAATCGGGAATTGTTCCCGCAGACGCGCAACCCAAGGCTCGTTCATAGCGTTTATTCCTCGTCTGACATATCGTTTCCGGCTCCGCCGCCGGTCAGGCCGCCAATGCGGGTGATCTCCAGGCCCTCCGCCTCCCAGGCGTCCAGAATCCGGTTCATGCCAATGGAGTCGCTGGCCATATGCCCTGCAATAATCACGTTGCCCTTGTTGTGCTCCGTCAGGGCCTTGATGTCATCCTCCGGCATGTGCATCATAATCAGCGTACCCACGCCGTAGTCAAAGAAGGTCTTATAAACCTGAGCGCCTCCCCCGGTCACGCCGGCAAAGAGCACGCAGACCCGGCCCGCGTAGCTGTCCGGCTGACCGACGCGGATGACGGGGTCCTGCACGGCGGCGCGCACCTCGGGAAACTCGCCCAGCGCATCCACCACCTCCTGGAGGGTGGTGAAGGGCCGGTCTTTGGTCAGCGCGTCCATTCTCTCCTGAACCAGCGCCTGCCCAATCAGATCCGCCGGGGTGTGCAGTCCAATATACGGCATCTGGATGAATTGTGCGAAGTCCGCCTGCCGGTTCAGGTTCTTGGAGTGCATCTTCTCGCTCTCCTGCCTGGCCCGCTTGGCAATGGCCTTTTGGGCCACGTTGATGGGCACGCCGAACTCATACATGCGCATCATCTGATCCTTGAGCATCTGATCCCCGATGCGCACGGCGCGGCCCATGATGCCGTGGTGCTCCACTACGCAGTCGTAGCCCCGGTCCTTGGCGGCCAGCAGCGTGGCGTTATCCATGTCAATCCCCGCCAGAACCCGCTTGACGCAGTCTCCCCCGCAGCCGATCTCCGTATCCACCGTGTCCTCCTCCAGACCAGCCAGCCTGAGGGCAATATTGACCATGTCTCTTGTCGTCATGTTCATCACACCTCTCAAATTTGTTGAGCTGCGCTCAGTTTCTTTATAAAATATTTTAAGATATATCACATAATATTTCAAGTTGGAAAATCACCAGAAAAACGCAGGATATTTTTGTAGAATTTGCATAGTGAAATTTCCTCAAAGACACGGTATTCTCTATAAATAGACGGGCAATGCCCGCAAAATTCATGAATGGAAAGAAACGAGGGGAGTACGATGGAAATAAGACTTGCCGCCTCCGCCCACGGAATGTTCGACACGGTTCTCCGCTTTCTGCCGGCCGGAACGCCGGTTTCCTTCGGCGATCCAGGTCTCCAGAGCGCCTATGCCGCCTGTTTTCCCGGCGATACGCTCACTCTGGAGCACAAACAGCTGCGCTGCGTGCGAATGCCCTGCCAGGGCGGCTTCGCAAACCTGCTGCTGGCAGGATTTGACAGTCAGGCGGCAGCGCCCTTTGACGCGCTGCGCCAGCTCGCCGCGAAAGCGGGCGCGGCCCTGGAGGACTTCGGCGCCGCGTCTGTGCTGATTGACCGGCTGGACGCGCTGACCTTTGCGCCGGAGGAGGAGATCGCATCGCAGATCTGCGCCGTTCTCCCGCTGTGCGAGTACCGGTTTGACAAATATCTCTCTGTCCGGCGGGAACGGCCTGCCATCAGCGCCGTCCTTCTCTCCCAGAGGGATCTGACCCCAGCCATACAGGAGGGGCTCCACCTCTCCCAGGCTGTCATGACCGCCCGGGATCTGGTCAACGAGATCGCGGAGACGCTCACGCCGGCGGAGCTGGCCCGGCGGTGCGAGGCCCTGGGGCGGCAGCACGGCTTTGAGACGGAGGTGCTGGACCGGGCCGCCTGCGAGGCGCTGGGCATGGGGCTGTTTCTTGCGGTTGCCCGGGGCAGCGCGGAGGAGCCGAAATTCATCGTCATGCGCTGGCGCGGCGGGGAAGCGGAGCAGCCGCCCATTGCGTTTGTTGGCAAGGGCATCACCTACGACAGCGGCGGGCTCGCAATCAAGCGCTCCGGCATGGAGGCCATGCGCTTTGACATGAACGGAGCTGCCGCTGTGATTGGCGCCATGTGCGCGATTGCGGATCAGAAGCTGCCCCGCAATGTGACTGCGGTGGTGGCGGCCTGCGAGAACATGGTGGACGCCCGCAGCTACCGCAACGGCGATGTGTTCACATCCATGAGCGGACAGACTGTATTTGTCCGCAACACCGACGCCGAGGGCCGCCTGACCATGGCGGACGCAATGACCTATTGCATTCGCACAGAGGAGCCCTCCGAGCTGCTGGAGGTGGCGGGTCTGACGGGCAGCGTATGCAGCTTCTATGGCAGCGTGTGCGCCGCCGCGCTGACCACCCACCAGGCGCTCTTTGACCGCGTCGCCGCGCTGATGCCGGTAACCGGTGAGAAGTACGCCCAAATGCCGGCCTTTGAGGAGTACAAGGCGCTGCTGAAGACGCCCTATGCCGATCTGGACAACGCCCCCGCCGGCAGACCCGGGGGGATTTTAGCGGGCCTGTTCCTGGCGGCGTTCCACGAGGACGTGCCGTTTCTGCATATTGATTTTGGCAGAATGCCCTTTACGGATAAAAAATCCGACTGCCAGGGGGAGGGCGGCACCGGATTTGGCGTAAAAACGCTGTATCATTATGTCAAGAACAGGGGGTAGCGGCGTGGAAACAGAGAAGCGCCTGAAGGCGCTGGGCCTGGTGCTGCCGCAGACTCCGGAGGCCAAGGGAAATTACTGCACCATCCGCCGCACAGGCCAGCTTCTGACCCTGTCCGGTCAGGGTCCGCTGGTGGATGGCAGGCTGCGGTATACCGGACGGATCGGCGCGGAGCTGACCGCGGAGCAGGGATACGATGCGGCCCGTCTATCCGCGCTGAATCTGCTGGCTGTGCTGAAGGCGGAGGTGGGGGATCTGGATCAGGTCACACTGGTGAAGGCGCTGGGTTTTATCGCCGCTACGCCTGATTTTACAGATTATCCCGCTGTACTCAACGGCGCGTCGGATCTCTTCCTGTCCGTGCTGGGGGACAGGGGCCGCCACAGCCGCTCCGCCGTAGGCGTATATGGCCTGCCGTTCGGCCTGCCTGTGGAGATCGAACTGTCCGCCTGGTGCGGTCATTGTCCTCAGTCCTGCGGGGGAGCGCAAGCTTCTCTCTGACGCGCGGCCAGACGGGCAGGACATACAAAGCGGTACAGCCCCAATCCCAGGGGCTGTACCGCTGTTTCTACCGCTTCCGCGCGTCGGAATGCTCTTTATTGGGCGGGCTTCACAATCAGGTTCACCAGCTTGTTCTTCACGTGGATCACCTTCACGATCTCCATGCCTTCAATGGCCCGGGCAACCTTGTCCACCGCCTTGGCGGCCTCTACCACAGCCGCCTCCTCGCTGTCCGCGGGCACGGTGACAGCGCCCCGGAGCTTGCCCTGGACCTGGACGGCCATCTCCACCGTGGAGGCCACGGTCTTGCTCTCGTCGTAGGCGGGCCAGTCCATCTGGCAGATCATTCTCCCCGACTGGGCGGCAAAGCCCAGGCTCTCCCACAGCTCCTCGCAGAAGTGGGGGGCAAAGGGGCTCAGCAGCAGCAGCAGGGTGCGCATGTCGCCCCGGGAGCAGCCGTTGGCGTAGAAGTCGTTGACCAGGGCCATCATGGCGGCGATGGCGGTGTTGAACTTCATGGCCTCGATGTCGCCGGCCACTTTCTTGATGGTCCTGTGGACGCCGGCCTCGTTGGCGGGGGTGTAGTCCGGGCTGTCCGTCAGGTTCTCAGCCAGGTTCCACACCCGGTCCAGGAAGCGCTTGCAGCCCTTCACCGCGTTGTCGGACCAGGCGGCGGCCTTCTCGAAGTCCCCGATGAACATGATATACATGCGCAGGGTGTCCGCGCCATAGGCCCTGACAATGTCGTCCGGGTTCACCACATTGCCCCGGCTCTTGCTCATCTTCTCGCCGCCCTCGCCCAGGATCATGCCGTGGCTGGTGCGCTTCCGGTAGGGCTCCTTGGTGGGCACCACGCCGATGTCATAGAGGAACTTGTGCCAGAACCGGCTGTAGAGCAGGTGGAGGGTGGTGTGCTCCATGCCGCCGTTGTACCAGTCCACAGGGGACCAGTACGCCAGGGCCTCCTTGGAGGCCAGGGCCTTGTCATTGTGGGGGTCCATGTAGCGCAGGAAGTACCAGCTGGACCCGGCCCACTGGGGCATGGTGTCCGTCTCCCGGCGGGCGCTGCCGCCGCAGCAGGGACAGGCGGTGTTCACCCAGCTGGTCATCTTGCTGATGGGGCTCTCGCCGTCGTCGGTGGGCTCATAGCTCTCCACCTCCGGCAGCAGCAGGGGCAGCTCGCTCTCCGGCAGGGGCTGCCAGCCGCACTTCTCACAGTACACCATGGGGATGGGCTCCCCCCAGTACCGCTGGCGGGAGAAGACCCAGTCCCGGAGCTTGTAGTTGACCTTGGCCCGGCCGATGCCCTTCTCCTCCAGCCACCTGGTCACCGCCGGGATGGCATCCTTGACTGTGAGGCCGTTGAGGAAGTCGGAGTTGACCAGCACGCCGGTCTCGTCCTTGGCGGTGAAGGCCGCCTTCTGCACGTCCTCGCCGCCGGAGACCACCTCAATGATCTCGCACCCGAATTTCTTGGCAAACTCCCAGTCCCGGTCGTCGTGGGCGGGCACGGCCATGATGGCCCCGGTGCCGTAGGTGGACAGGACGTAGTCGGAGATGAAGATGGGGATCTCCCGGCCGTTCACCGGGTTCACCGCCCGCACGCCGTCCAGGCATACGCCGGTCTTCTCCTTGTTCAGCTCTGTGCGCTCCAGATCGCTCTTGGACGCGGCGGCCCTCTGGTAGTCCTGAATCCGGGCGCTGTTGGCCAGCAGGGGCATCCACTTTTTGATGAGCTCGTGCTCCGGGGAGAGGACCATGTAGGTGGCCCCGAAGAGGGTGTCCGGCCGGGTGGTGAAAACCACGATGTCGTCCCCGGTGGTGGCCTTGAAGGTGACCTCCGCGCCGGTGGAGCGGCCGATCCAGTTTTTCTGCTGGGTTTTTACCCGGTCGATGAAATCCAGCTCGTCCAGATCGTCGATGAGCCGCTGGGCGTACTCGGTGATCTTGAGCATCCACTGGCTCTTCTCCTTGCGGATGACGGCGCTGCCGCACCGCTCGCAGACCCCCTCCACCACCTCCTCGTTGGCCAGCACGCACTTGCAGGAGGTACACCAGTTCACGGGCATGGTGGCCTTGTAGGCCAGGCCCTTCTTGTAGAGCTGGAGGAAGATCCACTGGGTCCACTTGTAGTAGTTGGGGTCCGTGGTGTCCACCACCCGGTCCCAGTCAAAGCCGAAGCCCAGCCGCTTGAGCTGGCCGGTGAAGCGGGCGATATTCTCCCGGGTGACCACGGCGGGATGGACGTGGTTTTTGATGGCGTAGTTCTCCGTGGGCAGGCCGAAGGCGTCAAAGCCCATGGGGAAGAGGACGTTATAGCCGTCCATCCGCTTCTTCCGGGTGACGATGTCCATGGCCGTGTAGGGCCGGGGGTGGCCCACATGGAGCCCCTGACCGGAGGGGTAGGGGAACTCGATGAGGCCGTAGAACTTGGGCTTGCCGCTGTGGTCCGCAGCGGCGTAGACCTTGGCGTCCTCCCATTTTTTCTGCCATTTGGGCTCAATGGCGGCGAAATCGTACTTCAAAATGAATCACACTTTCTTCTATAGAGTCCGGTTTGCTCCGGCAAATGCCACATGGATTGTATTATAGCGGATTTTCTTGGTGATTGCAAGGTTTTCCGACGGGAAAATGGGACGCGCCCCGGCCCCTCCCGGGCCGGGGCGCACCTTCTGGCGGATCAGTTGAGAAAATCCTTCAGCTTTTTGCTGCGGCTGGGGTGGCGGAGCTTGCGCAGGGCCTTGGCCTCGATCTGGCGGATGCGCTCCCGGGTGACGTTGAACTCCTTGCCCACCTCCTCCAGGGTGCGGGTGCGGCCGTCCTCAATGCCGAAGCGGAGCTTGAGCACCTTCTCCTCCCGGGGGGTGAGGGTGGAGAGCACGTCCACCAGCTGCTCCTTGAGCAGGGTGAAGCTGGCGGCCTCGCTGGGCTCACTGGCCCCCTCGTCGGGGATGAAGTCCCCCAGGTGGCTGTCCTCCTCCTCGCCGATGGGGGTCTCCAGGCTCACAGGCTCCTGGGCAATCTTCAGAATCTCCCGGACCTTGTCCACAGGCATATTCATCTCCACAGAGATCTCCTCCGGGGAGGGATCGTGGCCCAGCTCCTGGAGGAGCTGGCGGGAGACCCGGATCACCTTGTTGATGGTCTCCACCATGTGCACGGGGATGCGGATGGTCCGGGCCTGATCGGCAATGGCCCGGGTGATGGCCTGACGGATCCACCAGGTGGCGTAGGTGGAGAACTTGTAGCCCTTGGTGTAGTCGAACTTCTCCACCGCCTTGATGAGGCCCAGGTTGCCCTCCTGGATCAGATCCAGAAACAGCATCCCCCGCCCCACGTACCGCTTGGCGATGGACACCACCAGCCGCAGGTTGGCCTCGGCCAGCTTCTGCTTGGCCTTCTCCCCCTCCTTGGCCAGGGCCCGGAGCTGGGCGGCGTCGGGGAGATCCCCCCCCTCCTCCAGCTGCTCCCGGGCCAGATTGCCGGCGCTCATCTTCTGGGCCAGCACGATCTCCTCCTCCGGGGACAGGAGAGGCACCTTGCCGATCTCCTTGAGGTACATGCGCACCGGATCGTCGATGGAGAAGCTGTCCACCAGGGTGTTGGGGTCAACCAGCTCCTCCTCCTCGATGCCCTCGATCTCGCTGAGAGGAGGCTCCATGTCGTCGGGGATCTCCGGCAGGATGTCCTCCTCACTGCCGATCTCAATGGACAGGGCCTCCAGGGAGTCGTAGAGCTTCTCCATCTGGTCGCTGTCCAGCTCGATCTCGTCCAGGACCTCCATCATCTCCGCGGAGTCCAGGCGGCCCCGCTTCTTCCCCCGGGCGAACAGGTCCATCACCTTTTCGTTGGACATCAGAATGGCGGCAGCGGGCAGATTGGCCACCACCTTCTCCGGGAGCTTGGCATATTTCTTATCGGCCTCCCCCTTCTTTCCCTCGGGGGCGGCGCCGGAAACGCCTTTGGCCATCTCATCCTTCTTTTTTGTCATGTCTGCTTTCCTCCGTAACCCTTTTTCTCTTTGAATCTATCCTGCGCCGCCAGCAGGGGATCGGCCGGGGTCTCCCCCCGCCGCCTGCCGGCGGACTCCTTGATAACGCGTATGTAGTCCGGCAGGGACTTGTCCGCGTTGGCCAGCGACTCCGGCTTCTGGAGCAGCGTGGTCAGGTGGCTCATCTCCTCCGCCGTGCACGCCCCCGACAGCGCCGTCAGGGACATGCCGCCCCCCTGGGCCCGCCCCTCCAGCAGCAGCCGGTAGACCTTTCCCAGAAAGGGAGAGCTGAAGTCCTCCGCCGCCAGGTCCCGGCACCGGTCCGCCAGGGACACGTCCAGCAGCAGCAGGCGGAGGATCCCCTCCTCCGCCATGGCGGAGCGCATGTCGGTATAGCGGATGGCCCGGTCCTGGGGCTGGCGGAGGGCGCTGATGTTGAGGGCTTCCCGCTGCATCTGCCGCCGCTCCCGGCCCTGATGCCTGTCCCTGGCCCGCTTCACGTCCAGCAGCATGGCCTCCCGGGTCAGGCCCGCCCGCTCCGCAGCCCGGCCTGCGTAGACCTCCCGCTCCACCGCGTTGGGCAGGGCGGCGATGAGCTGACTGATCTCCCCGGCGTAGGCGATCTTCTGAACGCCGTCCGTCAGGTCGTACTTAGCGGCTACGGCCTCCATGCGGTAGTCCACCTGATTGACGCTGCCGCCCAGAGCCGCCTCAAAGGCGGCCGGGCCCTGATATTTGATGAAGTCGTCCACGTCCTGCTTGACGTACTGCCCGTCCGCCAGGCGGCGGGGGAGCGAGAGGACCCGGACGGTGAACTCGCTGTTTCTGAGCAGCTCGATGTTCTTCTGGGTGGCCATCTGCCCGGCCGCGTCGTTGTCGTAGCAGAGTACCAGCTCCTTGGTATAGCGGCTGAGGAGCCGGGTCTGCTCCGTGGTGAGGGCGGTGCCCATGGAGGCCACTGCGTTGTCAAAGCCCGCCTGATGGAGGGTGATGACGTCAATGTTGCCCTCGCAGAGAATGAAGTTGGACCGCTTGGTCTTCTTGGCAAGGTTGATGCCATAGAGATTGCGGCGCTTGCTGTAGACGATGGTTTCGGTGGTGTTCATATACTTGGGCTCGCTCTTGTCCAGCACCCGGCCGCCGAAGGCCACCACATCTCCCCGCACGTCAATGACCGGGAACATGAGCCGGGAGCGGAATTTGTCATAGAGCCGGCCCTTCTGGTTGCGCACCACCAGTCCCGCGGCCAGCAGATCCGCCTTGGAGTAGCCCTTCTCCTGCATGGCGGTGAGCAGGCAGTCCCAGCCGTCCAGGGAGGCTCCCAGGCCGAAGTCCATGGCGGTCTTCCTGCCGATCTTCCGGCGGGCCAGATAGTCCCGCGCCGGCCCGCCGGCGGGGGTGGAGAGGTTCTGGTAGAACCAGCGGGCCGCGTCCTTGTTCAGCGCCAGCACCCGCTGGCGGCGGCGGGCCTCCTCCCGGTCCGTGTTGTCCGCCGGGACCTCCATGTTCACCCGCTTGGCCAGCAGCTCCACCGCGTCCCGGAAGCCCAGGTTCTCGATCTCCATGATGAAGTTGACCACCCCGCCGCCCTTGCGGCAGCCAAAGCAGTAGTACATCTGCTTGTCCTGGGACACGGAGAAGGAGCCTGTCCTCTCGTTGTGGAAGGGACACAGGCCAAAATAGTTCCCGCCCTTCTTGGTAAGCGCCACGTAGGAGGAGACCACATCGACAATATCGTTCCGGCTGGCCAGCTCGTCCAGAAACTGCTGGGAAAACGCCATCAGGTCACACCTCCCCATGCTAAATTCATTCTATTACAGTATACAACGAAAAATGCAAAAATCCTCTTTTCTAAGCAAAATTTTTTCAAATATTTTTTCAGAAGCAAAATTCCCCATCAATTTACGTTCTTTTACACAGAAACAGCCAGATACAGAGACTTTTTGCCTCTCCGGATCCTGCCCCGCGCCTCCATATTGCGGTCCTGCGGGACGAAGCGCAGGCAGGCGCCGTGGGGGCGCGGCTGCGGGGAGGTTCTGCCCCTTCTCCCGCTCCGGCAGCGGTCATTATATACAATCCGCACAGATTTATTTGCTGACTTTATCTATAGACACGCGTTGTTTTTGGAGATATACTAAATAATAAGGGTAGAAAAAGAAGGCTTCAACGGAGCATGCTCCCCGGGCATCCGGCCGATTGCCGCCTAAGATGCAGATAGAGGTGATTTTTATGGAAAGAGCGCCGTTAAAGGAATGCGAGGTCGTGAAAGGCCCGATACTGGATCCCTCTGAGATCATGGAGTGTATCAAAACCGCTCATCTTTTATGCCAAAGTATCTGTGACCGCCCGGATTTACATGAGAGAGGACTGCTGGAGCGGTTCCATGACGTCCTTATGGGGGAAGCGGCGGAGCGGTCCGTCATTAAATGGCTGCAGTCCAGAGGAGCGCAGGCAAAATCCGCCGTTGACAAAACCAGCGGGCGTCCGGATTTGGGACACGACATCCTGTTGAAGCGGAAGCAGGGAGATTCGCTGAGATGCTCTGTAAAGTCCTCTATATCCGCTTATTATGCGGATATCAATACAATCCTGGATACGTTTTCAATCGCTACCAAGAAAACCGAAATTTGTGATGTGAACATTCAGGTCTATTATTGGCTGAACCTGAAAGAAAAACCGCGGGTGGCGGTCCCGTCCGAATACAATATGGCGATTGTCGGCTGGCTGGGGCGCAATGATTTTTCCGGCAAAGCCTTTGTCCAGTACGCAACGGAAGAACGGGAGGTCGCCGATATAAAGCTCCGCCAATTACGCGCAATGGACACCCTGCTGGAGTACTTGGAATAATCGAGCGGGAGATGACCCCCAATAGATCCCTCCGGAATTCCCGGGAGCCGCGCCATGGACGGAGGAGCGCGCCGCGGTTAATCTTGCGACTGATACCGCCCCTCTCCGCGAGGTGCGCCGGCGCGGGTTCATCCCTCCTTTCGCTGCTCCACGTAAAAAGCGCCGCAGATTTTTCAAAATCTGCGGCGTTTCCACGCACATGAACCGCAGTTGAAACCGCGGAATTGCTACGTGGTCTCTCTCAGCAGCAGCGCTGCCGTCTCCACATGGCTCGTCTGGATACGTTGGATTTCTCAGCTATTTTTAGGTTCAAGGGAACATATCCACAGCCTTTTTCGTATTTGAGCCGTTTGTGGGAATATGTCAAAGTAGCTTAATCAATTCTCTTTAGATATCTGTAATCCCTCGGCAAAGGAACTGTTGT
>Ga0137306_103824_pt1 | contig 10831 bp, 9 predicted proteins | sample Inofroosms_March_FD_97187 | JGI IMG/M metagenome (GOLD analysis project Ga0137306, IMG submission 97187) | Mouse cecal microbial communities from Vienna, Austria - N-Acetylneuraminic and N-Acetylglucosamine D2O microcosms_March | ecosystem: Host-associated > Mammals > Digestive system > Large... | reverse complement strand
CCTAATTCAAATTTTAACCCAGCTATTTGGCAGGATATGGTACTCATTCGAACTTTTATGATTGACCCACTGCTTTGGACCAATCACCAGCTTATTTTTATTTTGGTTTAACCAGGCTCCCCACCAACTAAACGTACTATTAGCAATAATATTATATTTGCATTTACCCATCACTAATAATTCTTCGTAATCTTTTAAACCCTCTTCTGATATATAAAATGAATTCGGTCCGAAATCAAACTCTTTCCTAACCCATTCCATATCATCAGAAAAAAATATATAATATGGCTGCTCTATTTTGCTTTCCATATATTTTTTTGCATTCATATAATAGTAAACCGGCAGAATATTATTACTTTTTTTGTAATCCTCTCGTCTAATATGTATGGCCACCGTTTTTTCCTCAACGAGTAACCTGCGCAGTTTATTTGAAATTCTTATTTTTTTATTAGGCATTAAATCTTTTCGGATAATATCTTCATATTCCTTAAAATAGTCTTCACTCTGAAACCATCCCATTAAATATTGGTTATTTTCCACATATTTCAACCTGATTTTGTATGACGGATATTCCTCTTTATAAAATCCAGGTACAATTATATGAGCTTTAGACATTCCAAATAAAATATCCTGTAAGATGTTTTTCTGTTCTAAAAAAAAATAATACTTCGCAACATTGGATATCACAGGTAATTTGATACGGAACTTATCCAACATATATTCTCTTTGTGTTCCTCTGGATTCCAGAACGGATTTGTAGCTTCTGTTAATATCTAAACATACCTGATATCCGGTCCGCAACTGCAATGCCCTTGCATACGCATATTGAAACAGTTGATTTCCCAGTCCCTCCCATATACGAACGATAATCATAGCTGCTCTGCCCTTTCCGGTATTTTTTTAAATTTCATACAGAATATCCTCTAATGAAATAATCGGACAGTTCATTTTGACTGACAACATTTCTTCTATTTCATCCATAAAAAATATAGGGGTAACTACAACAGCATCCACATCATCCAAATTATCACCCGGATCGAAAATATGAATGTCAGAATAAATACAATCCACATTTTTATCAATACCATATGCAACTTCTATTTCCGTTTCCTTTAATTCATCCAATAAAGTCCCGCCCACATAGCTCATTCCATAAATAGCAATTTTTTTATACCCATTTTTTCTAAAATAAGACTCCAGCGTTTTTCCTTCCTGCTTAACTTTTACCCACTGATTCATCATCAGAAACAAAGCAAGATGTTTATCAGACATTTTTTTATTTTTCTCCGCCGCTTTAGTCGTTTTTATCCCCATAATTCCGGCTCCGGCAGCGGCACCCGCTATCATCGTTATAATTGAAACCACTCTTTTTCTCATTACATTTTCCTTTCTGGTTCTCTAGCCTCATCTATTTAGGCTCTTTTTAATCACAGAAAAAATCTTTTTTTCAAATTCCCTCTGCCCCCACATCTGAACCCTTTTGTACCCTTGTTCTATCATTTTTACGCGTAATTTTTCGTCTGTCCATATTTTCTTTATACAGCTTGCTATTTCTTCCGGCGAATCGGGATTAAACAACAATCCGGCTTTTCCAACCTGTTCCGGCATTGCATATTTATTTGACACCGCTACCGGACATCCCAACGCCATCGCCTCCAAAGGCGGAATATTCGTAGGGCCAAAATAAGTGGGCATAACCATTCCGGCCGCATGCCTATAAAGATATACCATATTCTCATTGCTGACAAATCCAAGGGTCGTTATCTTATTTTCCAAACAATGGCTCTGTATATACCTTTTTACTTCTCTATAACAATTTTTTTCTGATCCCACCAAAACCAAATGAATATCGTCTATCCTATCTTTCAGTATTTGAATTGCCTTAATCAAATTAATATGATTTTTATGTTTCCAGAACTGTGCCGGATAAAACACATATTTGTCCGGCACGTCAATATATTCTTCTTCCACTTTTGAAATATGTCCGGGAACTACGAATGGCAAACTGATCACATAAGGCATTTCCCTGTTTTTTCTCAAATAAGATTCACAGAACTGTCTTTTTCCAAGTTCAGAATCTGCCAGAATATAATCCACATATTTTGCCTGACATCTGAATAATAAATCCCTTTCCTGACATCCCTTTTTAACTTCGGGAAATGAAGGCTCATATCTGTGCATCAGATCAAACACCGGAGCAATCATTTTAACATCTAAATTAGGCGTATACATTAATTGTCCGGTTAAAACGATTACGTCTATATTCTCTTTCCTAATCAACATCCCCACTTCTGTCATATACATGTTATACAATCTCGAATATACAGGATATCTGATATTTTTTTCAATTTCCTTTGCTGTGTACCCAATCCAATCAGTTCTGACATACTTGACATGATTTTCCTTACACCATTTCCACCAAAATCTATTTGTGCAGATTGCAATCAGTTCAAAGCAAGACTTTGCCATTTTCTTTATGCACTCTGCCATCAACAATGCATATTGGTATCCTCCTCCGTCGCGCGGTTCCAGAGATAAAACAATTGCCACTTTTTTCTTTTTCATAAACTCCCATCCCTCTATACTGCTCTCGCAATAAAATAACTTGTCCAGGATGTGAAATCCGTATCCTCCAGTGTTTTACAATCCAAATTATCAATCAGCTCAAAGCCGGCTTCCTTTAAAAAAAATTCCAGTTCCGGCCTGAAAAAATACCTCATGCGATGCGTCTCATAAACAGAATATGTGTTCCCCGTTTCTTTATTAATAACAAAAATCTCATAACAAACATCCACTATATTTGTTTTATCATGCATGACTGGCCTGGCGATTCTCACCAGCCTGTTTTTATCATCTTCCGCCTCCTTCACCCTGATCCCTGGCTTATCACTTAGTACACCCGGTCCATACCATACGTCGAAAATAAACAATCCGTCTTTATTTAATGCTCCTCTGGCCGAAGAAAAAGAATCGACAACATCTTTATTGCTATTTTGATAACTCATAACATGAAACAAAGAGATTACGGCATCATACTTTTTTTCAGAATTAAAATGCCGTATATCTGCTGCAAAATAATCGATCTCTACTTTTTCTTTTTTTGCATTTGCTTTAGCAATCCCGATCATATCAGTGCTTACATCAATCCCTTGACATTGGTACCCCAAATTTACCAATTCTATGTCATGCCTTCCCGTGCCGCATCCATAATTGATTAATGTTAAAATATTTTTTCCATATCTTTTTAATAATTTATCTAGGTGTGCCGCTTCTTCTTTATATTTTTCTCTCTGATAAAACGCATTGTAATAATATGCATAGTCCTTAAATGTTTTCAATCTTTCTCCCCTTTACATTTATACACTATTTCGTCTTCCCCAATTCCCCTAAACCTTTTTTTGTCACTATCGCCCGCATATGGTCCCTGTTTTACTTCTATCATCTCAACTTCCTCTAAAACCTGAAACCCATGCCCGCCTGAAATCAACAAAATCAAATCTCCTGCTTTCAAGTCCCTGCTTTCCAAATAATCTTCGTATTCATCATAAAAATCAACACGCAAGACTCCTTTTTTTATAAATAAAACCTCCTGCGTCAGCACCACATTTCTGTGAACCATATTATGTACATGTGCATCAATTACTTTTCCTGATAAATGATGCATATATGCTACTTGCTGAGAATATTCATTTGGTGTAACAAAATTTACGCCTTCACATGAGTATTCATTCCGGATAATCAAAGCTAATAATTTATTCTTTTTCTTTATTTCCTCTATTTGCTGCATTTTACCTGTTCCCCCATTATGATTCATAAAGTGAAAAACCACAAAGATTTATTTTTTTACTTTTAGCTGTAGCATTACATTCTTTAGCACATGCACCACTCTTTCCATCTGCATTTCCGTTAGTGCCAATCCGCTCGGAATGTAAAATCCCTTCCTGGCAAGATACTCCGCATTTGGAAAATAACTTTCCGAAAACAATCCCATCTTGCGATATACGGGCTGCTCATGCATACACCAGAAAAAAGTTCTTGTTCCAATCCCATTCTGCTCCATAAGCTTCTGCAAAGCCCTGCTGTCCGCCTGAACATTATGACCCAAAACCAGTCCGTATACCCAATAAATATTATTCGCGTACATCGTTTTTTCAACCGGAAGAATCAAACCCTCTACGTCTTGCAGCATATCCGTATAATACTTTCCCATTTTCCTTTTCCGCATCACAAATTCATCCAGTCTTTCTAACTGTGCCAATCCAATTGCGGCCTGCAAATTTGTAAATCGGTAATTATCGCTGATCTCGTCATGAATATATCTTCTGTCTTTTCTGAAACATAAATTTCTAATCAATCGGCATCTCTCAGCCAGATAATCATCATCCGTCACAAGCATCCCGCCCTCGCCGGTTGTTATATGCTTGTTCGGATAAAAACTAAATGTACTGATATCGCCGAAGCTGCCGCACGGCTTTCCATTATATGTCTGTCCATGCATTTCAGCCGCATCTTCTATTACCTTCAAATTATACTTTTTGGCCAACGCAAGAATTTTATCCATATCTGCAGGCAGGCCATATAAATGCACAACCATAATCGCCTTTGTTCTGGAGGTAATCTTTGCCTCGATTTCGTCTGCATTCATATTCCATGTATAGGGATCACTATCTACCAATACCGGAACAGCTCCCGTTTTCGAAACAGCCATCGCACAGGAAATAATCGTAAATGTTGGCATAATTACTTCATCGCCGGACCCAATCTCTAAAGCTTGTACGGCCACCTCCAAAGCAGCCGTCCCGTTAGATACTGCAACGCCATGCTTTCTGTTGACAGAAAAACTCATTCTTTTTTCAAATTCCTGTACAAAAGGCCCCTCTGAAGAAATCCAGCCGCTATCAATACATTCACATAAATACTTCTTTTCATTACCATCCAACAGAGGTTCGTTTACTGGTATATAATCCATTGGCTCTCCTTATAAATAATTTAACAGTTCGGTTACCGCATCATCTTATACCCGTTTATTAACAAGTACTCACTGCAAACCAATTTCGTTAATCATATAATCAATCGTTGTCAAAGGTAACATTTTTTTTGCCAAACCCATATTCCCATGAGCCAGCGCATCTCTTACCTTAGATGCTGATATAAACTCTCCGTTATCCATTCTTTTTCTGCCTATTTCAATAACATTAATTCCAAAAGAAGAAAGGACTCTTTTCATATCCCGGTTATACTGAGCAGTAATTCTATCTAATGGTTCTTCACCGACAAACCTATATTGAATATCTAATTCCGGAGCAATATATCTTGCAAATACATTCAAATCATACACCATAGAAAAATGTATTTCCTGATCCTGTCCTATATGGGATTTCACAAAATATTCCGCGAAAGTCGCACCTGAAATAATTAATTTCCCACTACGTATTACGCTTACATCATCCATACCCAAAACGCCGCGCCTCACCATCTCTATCCTATCACGAAAAAGGACTTCCGATTTATCTTCTTCAACCACAAAAATAATCAAATGATCGACTTGCTGTCTTGCTACATTTATCAGATATTTGTGCCCCAGTGTAAATGGATTGCAGTTCATTACAATACATCCTATTTTTAATGCAGTCTTCGGAATTTCTGACTTTATTTTTTCAACTTCCAAAAAATAATTCTGAAAGTCATATAGCACATTCAAATCCCGATAATCTCTTTTAAATAATTCAAAAATATTATTCCGATACACTTTATTTACACTTTTATGCGTTATAAATTTATATATTTTATCTATAATAACTTCTGCATATAGCCTGTTGCCATAATCACTGCAATGCCAAGAAGGTAAATCCAAAAAAATATCCTTTTTCGGATATTTCTCTTTTCTTATAGCTGTTAACATATCTCCTATTTCAACTATTGGTATTTCTTTTGTCAATTCATCAATAACTGCCGGATAAAGCACCACAAAAAGATCCTCGGAAAAAATCTCCAACTTCTCAACTAACTTTTCGTAATTTATGGGAATTGTACTTCCTAAGTTTACTACCCTATATCTTTTCTGGGCCAGATTTATCTCATCTTGAATAATCGAAGGAATCGTGTATTTATCCTCTACATACCATCCAAATACAGTACATACTCCGACAATATAAATTGTTCCGTGATATTGGGCCGGCTGTCCGCACGTATTTCTTATACCATTTTCAATATGAACCAAATCACCGTTATAATCATCATATAAATTAAAATCATTTTCAAACCGTCTTCTTTGCCGGATTGAAATGCCATAAGGAACATTCTTGAAATAAGGGATTGACTTCCTTTTCAAATCACAAATTCCATTAACTATTTTTCCATTTTCTATCTCCACAAAAAATTTTTCCGCTGTCGTTTCATCCTGAAACCTAGCTCTTTCTCCTTCTGACAGAAATAGGGGAGACTCGCACTTCAAATTCACGAACTTTACCTTTTTATTCATACGCCGGTAAATTTCCGACCACTGAACTGCAAAACTTATTTGCTGACAAAAGCCCGCAATACTTCCCCAATTTACTTTCCCGACTTCACCATTTAAAATTATATGGCTTTTGAATGTCTCTCTTCGAAAAAGTCCAAGCTGTATCTCTATATCCCGAAAATTTTCATATAACCAATTTTTTATCCAATATGCCAATAAATTATTTGTCTGTATGCATATTTCTTTGAAATATTTATTTAAATATTGTTTGAAAAAACTACCGTTTTCAATCATGGCAGAACAAATCATATTAAAATAATCATGTTCCAAACAGAATAGTATATGTTCCCAAAACCCATCCCACGAATAACCATTATTGCATATTTTATAAATGTCAATCCTTCCCACATGATTTTCAGTCGTTAGATCTATTAACAAGTCCGTATGACTAGATAAAAGCTGATATCCGTCCGTTATCTCTTCGTCCAGAAAAAGTATATTGGTTTTATCTAAAAATATGGTTCCAAAGATCGTATCAAAATCTATTGGTGTTCCAATTACCGTTATGTTCTGTTCAATTAAAACTTTGCGTAAAAAAATTAATTCATCGTATAAGTTGGAACATCTGATATATTTATCAAATTTATTATAAAAATCCAACCAAGGGTTCTTTTTTTTCTTTTTTTGAGCGCAGCAAATTATTTCATATAAAAGCTTACCTTCCCCATCAACAACAGGAATTGCCGAAGTTATTGCATATTGTTCAGCCATACTTTGGGCTTTGGATAATAATATATCAGTTTTGTCCTCTTGTAATGTCAGAAAATCTCTATTAATATGATCACTATTTTCATCTTGAAAGCACTCTAAAAACTTTTTAATTGTAATAATTCCAATCAATATATTTTTATCATTAATCACATATATTATCTTAGTGTTCGATAAGAAAAAAAAATTAAATACTGAACGTCTGTCATATGAAATTGTTTCATTTAATGTGTATAACTTATAATTAATATTAGTTTCCAATATTTTCTACCCCAATACCGTTTAAAGTCATCATTATATTTTTTTCCAAATAATTCAAACATTTATCTTCATAAAAATCAAAGTTAAAAATATTATTATTGTCAGTAGCTGATTCTATATTCCAAAATTCAGAGTGTACTTTTTCCGTATTTATAACCAATAAAGTTGTATTGGTTAAACCAAGAATATCACACATACCGCTCCTCACTGAAATAACAGCGAAACATCTTTCACATAATTGAGCCATTATATCTACCGTTTCTGATAACCTTTTTGTACCGGGAATAACTTTTTCCGTATCATCTTTTGTATTTGTATATAATTGGTATCCTAAAATTAAAAGCTTCTCTGCAATTTCACTCCAAAAACACTCCGGTAAGGTATCGGAAGATACCGCATAGGGCATCATAATAATTGTGTTTTTATTAATTTGTGTCATAACATCACAACTTTTCTGAAATTGCGGATGTTCTAATTGGCATTCTTCCGGTAAATGCATAATATATTTCTTATAAGAAGAAATCATATTGCCGGTATAAATTCCCATAATATATTTTTCCATCCAATCAGATGTGAAATGACCATATATATAGTTATTTCGATTCCAAGTTTCAGTCGAAGTTGAAAAAACATGCAGGGCTGCGACAATTCTGTCAGAAATGATTATTTCATCAACCCCTTTAAAAAGCGAAACCAGACCCATATGTTTCTCTTTAATAATTAAACATACTTTTTTTACTTCAGAATATATATATTTATATTCTTTTGCCAACGCAGCTACATACAGGGTATCACCCAAACCGCAGGGGCAGCATATGTATATAATATCTTTTCTTAAAATAATATCGCCGATTGACAGTAAATATTTTTCATCTTTAATAATTTCGATTTTTTTATTTGTTTCAACCGGAGCAATAAATAGATTAAATATTTTTTTATTTATCAAACGATTCGCTATTTCTTCCCAAAATGAAGATGCTATAATTACAATACAATCCGTTCCCGGCAGCTCATCTTCATCAAGTACCGGAAGGTTTAGATATTGTATTTTATATTCACTTTGAGGTTTCTTATCTGCAAAAAAATCTACACGAATCCCCTGCCTTACCATTTTTTCATAAATATACGCAGCATTCATGCCTGTTCCGAAAATACATATTCGTTTTGCTTTATTTATTTCCGGATTTATTTGATACAGTTCCTTTAATGCATTTCCATCTATCTCCATTTATTTTTCCTGTCCCGCTAACACAAAACTATTGTCAAATATCACGTTAATTATTTCCTTATAAGATAGAACATGCGTAAATCCTTGTTCTAAGACGAAAGTCTTCATTTCCTCATAATAATCTGATGATGCTATGATAACAGTCCTGTTATTATCCGGACTTACATTTCCGATTGCATCTACCTTTATTCCATAAAATTCTTTTTCCGCTTCCGCCGTATCTGTTACTGCAAAAATAACATCAAAAAACTCTATTAACCCCAGTGCGCCGTAAATCCTTTTTCCCCAAACTCCTGTCCCATAAATAATAACGTTATCATTTAAAGATAACTTTACCTTAACTTTATTTTTCATATCTTCAAAAGAAGTATCCTTAATTTCACAAGCCCTTTTATAGACGCTTTTAGCCGTATCAATCTCATTAATCTCCAAATATTTATAAGCAGCCTCAAAATATCTCTGACTTAGCACTTCGCTCCCGCATAGCCTCAATACTTCGTCATGCCATTTTTCCTGAAATTTTATAAAATCATCAGCACACATCTTTTTCTTCAAAGAAATTCTATCAGATGCATCAACATGATAAACTCCTAATATCTCCTTTACCAATCCTATTTTAAACTGCCTGCACAAACGAAAGCAAAACTCATCATCCTCACAATTTGTTATATCTGTTGGCATCATTCCAATTATGTCAAAACATACTTTATTACAGGATAAAAATGTCGGTGATGTTAAAAACCCCTGTTCTAAAACCTCTTTATAGCACCACCCTTCACAAATATCATTTCTGGCAAGAACAATTTTTTCTTTACCATTTTCCACCTTTACAATACCCGTCAAATCATAGACCACTTTGATTTCATCATCTTCCTGATATTTTTTTAGATGTTCTTCCAATTTTCTTGGCAGCCAACAATCATCCGAATCACAAAATGCGATATAATTTCCGTTAGCATTTTGGATTCCTTTGTTTCTAGCAAAATTCACTCCACTTTTTTCGATATGGAAATATACAATTCTATTATCATTATAGGTATCCACTAATTGTTTTGTATTATCCGTCGAACCATCATCTACTATGATTATTTCAAATTCTTTAAATGTCTGCATTAATATACTATCAATTGCTCTCTTCAGAAAAAACTCTCTATTGTATGTCGGTATGATGACACTGAAAACTGGCTTTGATTTCATTAATACTCTAAACCTTTCTTTTTAAACTAGAAACTCCTATTAATATTGATAAGTTTTTAATATCAGGAATAATGAATAATATGATTTATAAATTTTAATATCCGGCTTTTATAGTTCCCATATTGATATTGGTCCAAATTATTCTTAACCTCAATTTTCCCTTCTTCATACAAATAAATTAAATTGGGGATTTCTGATATAGTACTATAACCAAGTCCCTGTATTCGATTCTGCTCCAATATATTTCGAGGCGCAACCGGCACTGCTCCCAAAAATATTGCTTCCAATAGAACGCCGCTCGTCTTTATATTGTAATACATCGGATCATATGGTAAGATTACATACTTATATTCTGACAAATACTTAATATAGGTATCATATGATAAATTTTTATTCTCAATCTTTATATTTTCAGTTTTAATCCGATTAACCTTTTGATAAATATTTTCATCCTGAAACGAACCGGCTATAAATAAAAAAAGGGGAGTTTTTCTTATTACTCTAACCAATCCAACTATGTCTTTTTCCGGTCTGATTTCTCCCAGACAGACACAACCCCTTTTCTTTATGCTATTTTGGTATTTTATAATTTCATCTGTTATATAATAATCGGGCACTCTAACAAATGGTATTTCAGGAGTATAAACAGAATTAGTCACTATACATCCATCTAAATGTTTAAGACCCCTTTCCACTAAAAACCGGCGAATGCAATTATTTGAAATATATTTACTTATATATTTGTCCCATTGAAGATATGTAATGGATATGATTTTTCTCTTCCCTTTAAAAAGAGCAATTCCCCATAATAATTGTTCCGGCGTATCTATAAAAAGCAGAATATCACCTCTCGCCAACACTAAAGATATAAAATAATTAAACAGAATTTTAAAACCATTATAAGAATGTTTTCCGGA
>Ga0137306_103482_pt1 | contig 10831 bp, 11 predicted proteins | sample Inofroosms_March_FD_97187 | JGI IMG/M metagenome (GOLD analysis project Ga0137306, IMG submission 97187) | Mouse cecal microbial communities from Vienna, Austria - N-Acetylneuraminic and N-Acetylglucosamine D2O microcosms_March | ecosystem: Host-associated > Mammals > Digestive system > Large... | reverse complement strand
CATTTCCATATGATACCAGCCTCCTCTTTTGTCTCTTTACTCTACATGCGCGCCCTTCATCGCTGTCATAGAGCCTGGCCATGAGTGCTGCCTAAAATATGCCGCCGCCATCCGGAGCCAGATTGCGGGAAGAATCGCGGTACTCATAGAAACTATTCTTCTTCAAAGTTTCTCTTATTGTACCATGTCATTTCATGTGAATACCCTTCTTGCAAAGATTTCCGCTGCCTATGGGGAATTGGTTGGCCTATCCTGTGATTTTACATCATCGTATCATCCTTGAGAACCTCCGCCAAACTGATTTCGCGTACATTCCGCCACGCGAGGTAATATGCCAGCGCCACAGAGCCCAGGATCGCCAGCATAAACAGGAGAATGGGAACAAACGGAGCCTCCGCCATAAATTCCCCCGGTTCCACATAACTCAGCTTCAGCATATACCCCACCACAACCGCTGCCAGAGGAAGTGTGATCAAAATCGGACGGCCTGCCAGGACCATCGCCTCAATACAGAACATTTTCCCCATACCTGCGGGCGTCAGTCCCACTGACATATATCTTACAAATTCCCTTTTCCTCTGACGCGCGAATCCCAATGTGTTGGAAAACACATTGCCGATGCCAATGATCGCGAGCAGGATACAAAAACATCCAAATACCGCCATCATTCCCCGTATCTGCTTATCATTTGTCTCATATTCCTGAATGCGGTTTTCGGATTCTATGGTATATTTCCCGCTGAGGATCTGACGGATCTCTTCCTGAACCATGTTCAGCTCTTTCAATGATGCCTTTTCCTCATTCCGTACACGGATATAGCTGTCTTCTTCCATTCCTCCGATCTGCCCCTTGATCTCCTTCCATAAAGATACCGGGATAAAATGCACCAGTTCGTAATAATTAAGCGTTGCGTATTCCTCCCTTAAAACAGGGACTTTTTCCGTATAAGCCAGGACCGGTATCTCAGCCGTCATCTCCTCTTTCCCTGACTGTCTCAAAATACTCGCGGCGTTTTCCCCCGCGCCCGGCACCTTTATATAAGGCATAAAATCCGGATGCCTGAAATCCGGATTTGTCACGTCCCGGATCTGATTTAATATGACTGTCCCGCCAAGCCGCGGCGTAACGCCGATCTGTTCACAGTAAGCCAGAAAGCTGTTATCATCCAGTATGATGATCGGCGCGTCCACCAGCCAGCCGCCATCCGCCTGTGTTACAAATTCTCCGGACCCATGTGAAAATCCGCCGAAGGATTTCATCTCTTCGCTCATTTCTTCCTCTGCAATGATCCGCTTCGCCATCGCCTTCTGATATATAACAGCGCTTTCCAGTCCCTTGATCCCCTGAATACGATCCGTCTCTTCAAAAGCATCCACATCCGCGTCTTTCACGGTAACCATGACATCCCACACTTCCTGATACCGTTCAAAATAGGTCTCCCTTGTGCTGATCCCGGAAAGGGCAAAGAAGCACTCCATCACCGTGAATGCCAGAAACGCGAATATCAGAGATAAGGATGCCGTCCGCAGAGCTTTTCTCTGGGCTTTCAGCGCATTGCCGGCCAGTTCCCCCTCCACTCCAAAGAGCAGCGAAAGGAAATGAGAATTTTTCCGGCGCTTTAACTGTAATTCTCCGGCATTTCTGATTGCTTGAAGCGGCGTCATCCTGCTTAAGTCTCTGGCCGGCAGCCATGCACAGATCCATATGGTAAGTACGCTCACCAGCAATGTCAGTACCAGTACCAGCGGATGATAACCGGGTACCGCTTCATGTCGTCCCGGAATATCGCTTCCCAGCAGAGTATTAGACAACTGCGTCAGGCCCATACTGCCCCCAATGCCGATCAGATTCCCCGCCAGTATGGGAACGGCACAGAGCGCTGCTGCTTCCTGCAGAAGGCATGTCCGGATCTGCTTTGGCGTGGCTCCGATACTTGAGAAAATGCCAAACTGATGGATCCGCGCGTTCATGGATACCGCAAAGGAGTTGTGAATAATCACGATCAGCGAAAACGAGGCCGCAAGCGTGATCAGGATAAACATCGGAAACAACAGTCTGGGCGCTGTATCACTGGAATCCCTGACCAGGTACATTGCCAGGAGTTCATAATTGTAAACGATTTTTTCCGGTGAGGCTCCTATTTGTTCCGCGATATGAGGGGTATCTGAAAAAACAGAGCCCCTGTCGCTAAAATAAATATCTAAGACCGGTTCCCCTCCCCCAGTTCCCTTTTGGTTTACTACCGCATCCTTTACATTGGCGAAACTCTTTACGGCTTCCATGTCCTCTTCCGAAAATCCCCCGGAAATCCGGCTGTGCCAGCCGCCTTCCTCCAGTTCGATCCGCTCAACCTCGTATTTCCATGCATTGTAAAACAGCCCGCACAACAGGGATAAAAGCAGGGCGGAAATAAACGCCCCGATCATGACGGACAAGCCGGAGGAACGGTTGTTTTTCAAGAAACCAGCCGAATAATCTCTCCACATATCTGATTGAGACATCACTTTCACCTCCTCCGCTCATCGCTGACAATGCAGCCGTCCTCAATGGTTATAACACGGTCTGCTTCCAGAGCCACCTTTTCATCATGGGTGATCAGCAAAATAGTCTGCTCCAGATTGCGGCCCGCAAGTTTCAGCATGTCGATAATCTCTTTGGAATTTTTCTGATCCAGGTTCCCGGTCGGCTCGTCCGCCAGAAGCAGGGCCGGACGGTAGATCAGGGAACGGGCAATCGCTGCCCTCTGCTGCTGGCCCCCGGATAACTGGTTCGGCAAAGCCTCAAGCCTGTCCGCGATGCCAAGGGAATTTACCACCTTCTCAAAATATTCCTGATTGGGCTTTTTCTTATCCAGCGCCAGAGGCATGAGGATATTCTTCCGCACCGTCAGTGTGGGGATAAGGTTATAAAACTGATACACAAGCCCCACTTTCCTGCGCCGGAAAATTGCCGCCTCTGTCTGGTTCAGTCTGGAAAGATCGGTTCCGTCTATTATAACCTTTCCCTCTGTGGGCTTATCCACGCTGCCGAGAATATGCAGCAGGGTTGATTTTCCGGAACCGGATGCCCCGACAATTGCCACAAATTCCCCTTTGCTGACTGACAGATTGATCCCGTTAAGGGCTGTAACCTGATTCCCACCGGAGCCGTATACTTTCTTTACTCCCTCACATCTCAAAATTTCCATTTTGTGTTTTCTCCTTTCATCTGCCTGTCCGCTTTCCAGGACATCCAGGTACACCCCTGTGGTGTTTCATCTGCCTGTCCGCTTTCCAGGACATCCAGGTACACCCTTTTGGCGTTTCATCTGCCCTATGGGCTTTTACAATATCAGTATAGCAAACGAAAATTACAACTCAGTGACCAATGTCATTTAGTTTAGGCCTTTAAGAAAGATTTCTTGCGCAAAATGGAAAATAACGAAATCGCTGTATAGTTGAGTGAACGATGTCGTGGTGGTGCCCGAGAGAAACGGTGTCCCATATCGGGAACGCGTTAAGTAAGCAAACCCCAGCCAGCGAATTCTGCTTTTGCCAGCGAGGGGAGGGAGGCATGGTGCCGGTCGGGTGAATTTATGCCATGGAGATGAGACCAGGAAAACAGGAGGGCCTCACCCCGAGTATTTTCTGTTTTAAGGGCTCATCGGAATGTTTGGCATATCTGAACCCGGACGGCACCATGCCTCCCTCCCCTCGCTGGCCTGCCATAACCGCCGACTTTATTTACTCAAACGAAATTCGCTTAACTAAGTGACATTGACTCAGTGACTGTAAAAGTGAATTTCAAAAAGAGCGCCTCCCTCCGGTTTATTTTTTGCCCGTATGGTTCCGTTCTGGCGTTCAATCATCTCTTTTGACAAAGCAAGCCCGATTCCGATACCGCCCTCACCTGCGTTTTTTCCCCTGTAAAACCGTTCAAAGAGGTGGGGAATATCCTCTTTCGCAAATCCTTCCCCATCGTCCCAGATCAGGATTTCTGTATAGAGGGAATTCTGCGTATAGGAACAATGAACCGTTCCGCCAGGGCTGTGTTCCATGCAGTTTTTCATCAGGTTCATGACCGCCTCCATGGTCCAGTCCAGATCCGCAGTCACCAGCATTTCCCCCTGCTCCGGTATATCAACAGAAGTGTGGGAACTCGCAAACAACTCCTGCAGGTTATCCGCCGCGAGGACAAGAAGCGTAAAGACATCTACCTCATCTCTCTGTAAATGTAAGGTTCCGGCATCAATCCTGGACAGGACCAGCAGAGCCTCTTCAAGACGGGTCAGCCGTAAAAGCTGTTTCTCTACCTGTTCCAGATGTTTATGATCCATGTTCTGCTTCATCATCTGGACAGAGAGTGAAATGGCTGTGATGGGCGTTTTGAGCTGGTGGGCAATATTGGACAGGTTTTCCGCGAAATCGTTCTTTGCCTGTATTGCCTTGTCCCTGGTCTGATAAAGAAATGTCACTGTCTTATAGATCTCATCTTCCAGTTTTGAAAAAACATCCTCCCCGCAGGAGGACAAAATGGCAGCCCTGCCGGTATTTGCCTGTTCCAGATACTCCTCCAGATTCCGGATCCGTATGGCTTCCCTTTTATTACGATACAAAAAGGTAACCATAAACAGCAGGATTCCTGTGAGAAACCCTGCAGCTGCAAACAAAATATTCTGCCGGGAGTTGGGGCCTGAAAAATCAGAAACGCGGTATCCCAACGCGGACAGCACCTCTTCGTTTGCCGCGCCGTCAGGATTTCCTCCCATATATTCCTTTAATGCCGCGGAAATGATCGTTTTTGTTTCCGGCTCCTGTTCTGCCACTTTACTGCAGATTACATTCAATAACTCAAACTGAAGCCGGCTGTAATGGTAAGAGGCAAGGAGGGCAGAAACCGCGGCAGCAACCAGACTGACGGACAGGACGAATCCAAAAGTGACCAGTATATTTTTCCGTCCGCTCATAGGGTATCCTCCATACGATAGCCTACACTTCTGACAGTTTTCAGGCACTCTGGCTGGTGAAGCTTGTCTCTCAGACGTTTCATGGTAACAGTTAATGTATTATTGTTCACATAATTTCCATTTGCATCCCATACCTGCTCCAGTATTTTTTCCCGGGTAACCGTCTTTCCCTTATTCCTCATCAGGCACAAAAGCAGCTGGTATTCTGCCTCGCTTAAAAAGATTTCCTCCGAATGGCAGAAAACCGTATGGCGGTTTAAATCCATCCGGATCCCGTCACAGGAAAGATACTGCCTGGCCACGTTGCCGGTCCTGCGGAGTAATGCCAGAATCCGTGAATACAAGATCTCCAGTTCAAACGGCTTCACGATATAATCGTCCGCGCCGTTCCCAAAGCCGGAAACAATATCCGCGCAGTCTCCCCGGACAGTTAGAAAAATAACAGGAAGCTCTTTCCAGTTCCTGCGAATCCACTGACATAAACCGTCTCCGTGTCCATCCGGCATGTTCCAGTCCAGCAAAACAAGGGTTGGAACATGCTCCTTTAACGCCTGCCCTGCCTGCGCAAGCGTTTCACAGATCGTTACCTTAAAGTTCTTCTGTTCCAGATATTCTTTTACAATCAACCCAATACCCGGATCATCCTCAATATAATACAGATCAATCATGCCCGTCTCCAGTCCTTACTTCCCTGTCTTTTTCAATGATATCACCTTTAGTAAAACCGCTCATTCACCCCCGCGCTTGGTTCATCCATTCAGCATTGCCTGCCATTACTGTCCCATGTCCTCCTCTTTCATCCTTTTCTCCGCATCCATAACAGCGTGATAATATTTACCCGAGTCTGCCGGCATTCCTGCCCGTTTTATTCTTCCAGATAAGTATAACACAAATTAAGCGATAAATGTTCCCGACCAGCGCATCGCCCGCATCATGTTCAAAATCGAAACACTGCATGACAGAGGAAGAGATGGACCAGTTTTATGACCTGGCCAATGACTGCGGAATTATTCCCATGCGTGACAAAGAGACAGGAAAGCCCTTCCGTTTCCTGGACTGGCTGGAGTATTGGGCGGACCGGACCGCAGGCCTTGGGAGCAATGAGTATTTCAGCCTTTCTGAGACTGTACAGCTGCCGAAAGCGCCGGATAACCCGGATATCATGGGATGGAAAATGGGATGGATTAAATAGACATTGGGAAATGGAGGCGGGATCATTGAACGAAATCAGGATTGACGAGCAAAAGCCTGGGGGGCCATGGCACGAAAGACGTTAATGGCCCCGCCTTCCAAAAGCAATGTGACAAACGAAGAGATCAAAGAAATTGTTTCAGGTATTTTAAAACACAGCGAAGCCGATATGGACTGGTGGCTGGAATATCTGAAGATCAATACCGGTCTGGTCAGCCTGACCGACTGTATCTTTTATCCCAATCTGGTGGGCCTTGATCTGCAGGCTACGTTAGAACAGATTGCAGATAAGATTATTGCTGACAGGAAATAGAGGAATACTCCACGGATAAAAAGGGATGATGAAAGACATTTTCAACTTTTTTATCATTTTTTCATTACAAAAGATTTATTGTCAATTGCCCTCATGGTTGCTAAAATGCCATCCAGATGGTCATATTCATGTTGGATCAATTCAGCCATATCATCATCTATACGCATCGTTTGCTCCAGCCAGTTTTCATCGCGGTAATGCAGGATACAATGGCGGTAGCGTCTCACCCGCACCAACAAATTGGGAAAAGACATACAGTCATCCATCAGTTCCATCGTGTCATCCCCAAGAAACTCCAGGGCTGGGTTGATGATCACATATGGCCGGTCAGTCAAAATACAAATCAGCCGTTTCCCCACTCCGATCTGGGGAGCCGCGATCGCACGGCCGAAGCCGTAATCCCGGCGGATTCCCTTAATACAGTCAAACATATCTGTAAATACCGGTTTCAGTGACTCTAACTCTTCTTTCTCCACTTCCTCTGCAATCTCGTACAGCCTTGGATCCCCAAGCAGTAATATCTCACGTTCCATTTTTGGCTCCTTCTCCCATCTCCCAGTGCGCTCATATCGATATACTAACATCAAACCACGCAAAAATCAACGGGAAAATACAGCTGGCTGCCCCGATGCCTGAGCTTAAAACCCCACCACCTGCCCGTCCGCCGCTTTTATGGACACCAGCAGATTACGTTTTTTGGCATACTCCTGCAGGGGACTGCCATTTTCCGGTTTATCCCAGTTCTGGTCCGTGATCACCACGTCTCCATAAAAGCTCCACACCGGCTCCAGCCGTCCCCGGTCAGTGGTGTTTCCATGGTCAACCTCATAGGTCAGGAGGTATTCCAGCCTGACCTCAGACACCAATATATAAGTGCAGGGTTCAGGAGATACGGGGAGCAGCGTGGAAGGCCGGATACTTTCGGTCTCCCACTCCGACGTTGCGCTGTCCGCGGCCTGGAGCTGGCTTTTATCCCCGGCTTTAGCCTTAGTCTTGCTGCTGTCCGCCTCCTGGATCTGGCTCACCTCATCCGCATCAGGAATCCCCGGCTTACTCTGCTCAAAATATGTCTTGGCGTACTGTTCAAAAATCTCAGTGACGGCTGAGAACGGCAGCAAAAAGCCTTCCTCCTCCTGCTCCTTCACCACGGTTTCCCGGTTGATATCCTTGAGTTCCACCAGCTCTCCGTCCTGGGCGTAGACGAATTCCACATACTGGCTCAGAGCCGGGGCCATCCCCCAGGCCGCCCCGCCGCCGGAGGGCTCCGGTATCCCGCCCACATCCCGGCAGTAGCTCGTTTTTAACCCATCCCGGCCGTCCGGGCCCCACTTGTAACCCGTGGATCTGGAAAAAGCCCGCCACTGGCTGCTCCTCAGCTCAAAATGCTCCAGGCCCAGGCCGGTCAGGATTTTCTCCGCCTTTTTCTGCATTTCCCCCTCAATCTGTTCCCGCTCCTGCGCGCTGAGCGTCATATCCGAGAGGTCCGTGGCATCAAAGCTGTCCCCGCTGCCGTGGGAGAGCTGACGCTGGTTCAGCCAGATGAGCGGCGTCTCGCCGCCGGACCCCTTGCTGAAGGACACGAAGTACCGGTCGTCTTCTGATGTACAGCTGTTGAGGTCCGTGTTCTTCTCCGGCGGATATTCGTTCTCATTCCACTGGATTCCCTCTGCCTCGGACACCACTTCCTTAAACCGGGCGAAATCCTCCTCCGTATAGGGCTTTTCCCGCTCCACCCGCAGCACGGGCGCGGCGTACACCTCCGGCACCTTCACCGCAGCGTCGGCCTCCAGCCTCATGGTTTCACCGATCAGCTTCATCTCGTAGAGGGCCGGCGCCTCCGTCTGCTCCGACAGGCGTTTCTCCGGTTTCTCCTCGTCTGCTCCCTTTGTCTCTTCCCCGGCGTCGGATATCTCTTTGCCGCCCCGGGGCTGTTCCGCCTGAGATGTGCGCTCTGCGATCACCGGTTCCCCCTGCTGCGAAGAACAGCCTGTCTGCGCTGTCAAAATAGCGGCGGCACACAAAGCCAGCCCTGCCGGGAGACAGAGACGCCTCCAGTTTCCACGATTCTTCTTGTCCATCTTGTCATAGCTCCTTTCCCGGAAACCGCTTCCTGCCCGGTTTCCTCTTCTGATAACCCCATGATAACAGACATGGTCCCCAAAGAAATCACCGGAATGTAAAATAGTTGTAAAAACCGCATCTCTTCTGTTTTCCTGCGCTCCCATTCCCTCTTTTAAGGAAATGTTACCGACACCCGCGTCCCCTCCCCCGCCTTGCTCTCGATCTCCATGGTTCCCCCGTGAAGCTGCACGATGCGCTGTCCCAGGGCCAGCCCCAGGCCGGAGCCGCCCTCGCTGCGGCTGCGGGACTTGTCCGCCATGTAAAATGCCTCCGTCACATGAGGCAGGTCCTTCTCCGGAATTCCGCAGCCCTTGTCCTCCACCGTCACTGTCCGCCCGCGGGCGCTTACAAGCACCTTCCCGCCCGGGTCGGAGGCCTTACAGCCGTTGTGAACCAGATTGACAAACAGGCTGCACAGCAGTTCCCGGTCGCCCAGAATCCGCATGTCCTCCGGAAATTCCACCAGCAGAGTCACGTCCCTGGCGGCAGGCAGCGCCCTCGTCTCCTCTCGCACCTGCTCCAGCAGGTCTCTCAGGGACAGCTCTTCCCTCCGGATGGCCTCGTTCTCATACATTCCCACCAGCGCCAGCAGTTTGGCGCTCATCTGCTCCATGCGCACGCCTGCGCTGTGGATATTTTGCAGCGCCTGCTTCTTCTGCCGCTCCGAAAGGCGCACGTTTAACAGGCTTTCCGAATATCCCATGATGGAGGTCACCGGCGTTTTCATCTCATGGGCCAGAGCGCCTAAGAGCAGCTCCAGGTTCTCCACCTGCTCCTCCACCTGCTCCGACATACGGTTAAACGCCTCCCCCACCTGGGCAATCTCGTCCCGTCCCCGCACCGTGACCTTGCTGCCCAGTTCCCCGCAGCTGATGGCGGCGGCCGCCTGGCGCAGCTCCTCCAGGGACTTTAAGGCCCGTCCAAGGCACAGGGCGAAGATCACGGCCGCTGTCAGGGAAACGCCGCCGAACACGGTCAAATACAGCCCCGCCTGCCGCTCCAACAGCTCCCAGGAATCCGAGATGTCCCGGGCCGCCAGCACCTCGAAACCGTCTGGGTATTCCAGGGCCCTGCGCAGCAGCAGGATATGCTTTTTGCCCAGCTCCTGAACCATGTACTCGCCCTTCAGGCCGCTTAGATTTATGATCTCGTAATCGGTCTGATTGGCGATGCACACGCCATCCTTGATCAGCGCGTAACCGCTCTGGTAGCAGCGGCCGAACTGATACTTCAAATATGCGTCCCGGGCGATCTCGCCCATGTTCTCAAAATCCTCCCGGGTTCCCACCTGCCGGAAGGCCCGACCTGCGATCCGCAGCTTTTCCCGCTCGCTCTCCACCTGCACCGACAGGCTGTACTCCTTAAGGCGTGCGATGGAAAATGCCGCGCAGGCGCCCATGGAGAACGCCAGGATGAAAAATACCAGCAGCACCAGTTTCGTCTTCAGTTTCATAGGCCGTCGTCCTCAAACATATATCCCGCCTTGGGGATCGTCTTGATCGCCCCGGCGCTTTTCAGTTTCTTGCGCAGCTTGGCCACATGGACATCCACGGTCCTGGTCTCCCCGTAGAAGTCGCTGCCCCAGACCAGATCCAGCAGCCGGTCCCTGCCCAGCACCACGTTCCGGTTTTTCAGGAACACGGTCAGCAGGCCGAACTCCATGGGCTTTAGGTCCATCTCGGCTCCCCCTTCCCAGACGCGGTGCATGTTTAAGTCCACCACCAGATCGCCATAACAGAGCTCCGGTTTCATTTTCCCGGTCCGCTCCAGCACTTTTTCCATGCGGACCAGCAGCTCCAGCACCTCAAAGGGCTTGACAATATAATCCTCCGCCCCCAGCTTCAGCCCCCGCACCTTGGACGTCACGTCGGCCTTTGCCGTCAGGTAGATCACCGGAATGTGTTTTCCCTGAAACAGCTCCATCAGCGCAAAGCCGTCCATTCCCGGCAGCATGATATCCACCAGGGCCAGGTCCGCGGCCTCCTGCCCCTGTTCCCGCAGAAGCCCGGCCGCTTCGCTGCCGTCATAAACGGCCCTCGTCTCGTAGCCCGCTGCTTCCAGATTCATGCAGATCAGATCCGAAATGATCCGCTCGTCCTCCACTACCAGTATCCTGTTCTTCACGCTCGCCCTCCCTGTATGCCCTTTGATATCTTAATTCTACCATCAACCGCACCTAAAAATCTTTACCAAAATGTAAAATACGGGCATCCGGCCGACCACGCGATTCGGATGCCCGCATCTCCTGGGAGATAAATCCC
>Ga0137306_103823_pt1 | contig 10832 bp, 9 predicted proteins | sample Inofroosms_March_FD_97187 | JGI IMG/M metagenome (GOLD analysis project Ga0137306, IMG submission 97187) | Mouse cecal microbial communities from Vienna, Austria - N-Acetylneuraminic and N-Acetylglucosamine D2O microcosms_March | ecosystem: Host-associated > Mammals > Digestive system > Large... | reverse complement strand
GGTAGTGATCATTGCCATCATCCTGGTGGGCGTATTCTTCTCCTTCGTGGTCGTGCGCCTGATTAAGACGCCGATTTCCGAGATCGAGGCGGCCGCACTCAAAATGGCGGAGGGAGATCTTGACGTAGAGATTTCCTATACTTCCAGGGATGAGCTGGGCGTTCTCGCCGAGCAGGTACGCCGTCTGATCCGTAAGCTTCAGGTGATTATCGACGACGAAAATAAATTTCTCGCCAAAATGGCCGCCGGAGATTTTACGGTGGATTCCATCTGCGAGGAGGAATATACGGGAGGATTTCATCCTCTGCTGATTTCCTTTCGGGGCATTGCCGAAAAGCTGAACGACACGATGCTGCAGATCAGCCAAAGCTCCGCCGAGGTGGCGAACGGGTCCGAGCAGGTATCCAACGGCGCCCAGGCCCTGTCCCAGGGAGCAACCGAACAGGCCAGCTCCGTACAGGAACTGGCCGCCACCATCAGCGAGATCTCCGACAAGGTTAGCGAGAACGCGGATCACGCGCGGCAGGCCAATGCGATGGCAGGCAATGTCAGCGCCGAAATGGACACCAGCAACGAAAAAATGCAGCAGATGATTCGGGCCATGGGCGATATCAGCAACTGCTCCAGTGAAATCGGCAAAATCATTAAGACAATCGAAGACATTGCGTTCCAGACCAATATCCTTGCCCTGAACGCCGCCGTAGAGGCCGCCCGGGCAGGCGATGCCGGAAAGGGATTTGCCGTGGTAGCCGACGAGGTCCGCAACCTGGCCAGCAAGAGCGCGGAAGCCTCTCAGAATACTTCTGTTTTAATTGAAAATTCCTTAAAAGCAGTGGAAAACGGGACGCAGATCGTCGATGAAACGGCACAGTCTCTGCTTCAGGCCGTAAACAATGTCAATGAAATGGCAGGCATTATCGGTCAGATTTCAGAGGCCAGCAGCAATCAAGCCGATTCCATCTCCCAGATTACGACGGGGATCGACCAGATTTCCAGCGTCGTTCAGACCAACTCGGCGACCGCCCAGGAAAGCGCGGCCGCAAGCGAAGAGCTGTCCAGCCAGGCGCAGCTGATGAAGGGGCTGGTGGAGAAGTTTAAGCTTAAGAACGGCTCCGTTATGTAGAAAGCGTTTTTACGCATTCAATTTGATACGGTATTTTTTATAGCAAATGGCCGTATTCTTCCGGTTTTCTGAAATCTGTAATTCCGAGAGAATACGGCCTGATTTTTTATGGATGAAAATGGCAAATATGCTCAAAATCCACAATGCACAGCAGAATAACCACCATCATCTTTATTCCTGTGGCCAACGAGCCAGACCACCCTTTCGTCCTGACGGGCTCACCTTGTATTTACATGAATCTTTGGCGACTACCGCAAATGGAATCCTCCTCCGCATCCGTCAAGAATACGGAAGGGATATCTCTGATTTTACACTCTCACCCCTGATACACAACCTCTCCATCCACAATCGTCGCCTTCACACGACCTTTCACCGTCATCCCGTCGAAAGGCGTATTCTTTCCTTTAGAAGCAAAAGCTGACGCATCGATCCGGTAGCTTTCCCTCACATCCACAATTGCGATATCCGCCGTCCGCCCTTCTGCGATACAGCCCTTGCCGATTCCCAAAACCGCCGCCGGCTTTGTCGTCATCAGCTCCACAAGCCGGTTCAGAGACAGTACGCCCGCTTCCACCAGACAGGTGTACCCCAGCGCAAAGGCGGTCTCCAGCCCTACGATACCAAAGGCTGCCTGCATCATCGAGCAGTTTTTCTCCTCCGGCGCATGGGGGGCATGGTCTGTGGAGATACAGTCCATGGTTCCATCCGCCAGCCCTTTTTTCAATGCCTCCACATCCGCTTTGCCGCGCAGCGGCGGATTCATCTTGAACCGGCCGTGATCCTCCGTGATTTCCTCACAGCTCATGACGAAATGATGGGGGCAGACCTCGGCGGTCACATCCACGCCCAGCTCCCTGCCCAGCCGGGTCAGCGCCACGCTGTCCGCAGTGGAACAATGGCACAGATGCAGCTTCGCCCCGGTTTCCTTCGCCAGAAGGATATCCCTGGCCACAATCACGTCCTCCACGGCATTGGTGATACCGGGAAGCCCCAGCTCCTCCGCCTTCGCCCCGGCGTTCATCACGCCGCCGTTTACCAGGTTCTTATCCTCGCAGTGGGCCATCACCACCAGGCCGTTTTCTCTGGCCAGCTTCATCCCTTCTCTGTAAACCTGGCTGTTCATCACGGATTTGCCGTCTTCGCTGACGCCCACGGCCCCGGCCTCGGCCATTCCTTTCATATCCGTGATAACCCCCCCCTCCTGCCCCAGGGTAACGGCGCCGATCGGAAGGATATGAACCGCCGATTCCGTTTTCGCCCGTTCCAGAAGCGCCCTGATTTTCTCCGGCGTGTCCGTCACCGGCTTCGTGTTCGGCATGGGGCAGATACTGGTAAAGCCGCCTTTCGCCGCCGCCAGAGAGCCGGTAGCAAGGGTCTCCTTATAGGTCAGCCCCGGGTCCCGCAGATGCACATGGAGGTCGATAAAGCCCGGAACCACATAGCAGCCCGACGCGGCCACCACCTGATCCGCTCTTTCCGCCTCGATATGGGGCGCGATCTCCGAAACCTTTGTATCCTCAATCAATATGTCATATTTTCCGTCGCGGCCGGCGGCAGGGTCGATTACATGTCCGTTTTGAATCAGTAATTTCATCTATTTCACTACTCCTTGTCTATTGCAATATCGTTAGTATCATTTACAGCCAGTGGAATGATCCATCTTTTAGCTATTTTGGGAAAGTATATCACAATTTTCCACATTTGAATACCATATCACGGAAACAACACGCAACAATTCACAGGCCTGAATTCGCTAATCTTCTATGGCAAAGGATCAACTTACGGAAAACCAGTGCGATACCGCACTGCAAGCCTTCCCATGCCCCCTCCTACTTCAACGAATAAGAGCCTGCCCGATGGCAAGTTGATACGGATACACCAGCTGATTGTCATAAATCAGCTTCTCTACGGGAACCTCTTTGGCCGCTGCAATGCTGTCAACGCTGTCTCCTTGCTTTACCACATAAATCTCCATGAAAATACTCCTGCAATTTAGGAAGCCTTTAACGCAATCTATGCAAAAGCCCAATGATTTATCCAGCCGATTCAGAAATTCATTTCCGGGCTTGCCCCGCAGTCATGAACGGCCTTCTCCCCCAATATAATATGATAACAAATCATTGGCGGTGTCTATGAAACAGCCTGTTTTCAAGCATTTTCATCTATCCAGATCTGACAAAACGCGTCGCCGGCCTAGTATGCCGGATCATTCGCAATCAAAAGAAGCGGCAAAGAGCGGCGCCAGCGTGTTCCGCCGGATCTCTCTCAATCCGGTCAAATGTACCGATGGCGCCTTTCCCCAGATACTTCATAATCAAAAGCTGATAAAAAGTGTCCTCTTTTTGACCTTTGCCTTTTTCCTGGGCGCAGGGGCAGGAAAATTTTCCCATCACCAGAAAATCCGCACGGTCAACTCCACAGCCGTGATTCAGGCTTCCTCCACGGCAGAATCCAACTGGGGCTTAAGCTTCCCGGAAAACGGAAAGCCCCCGGTAGCCAATACCACGGCGGAAGCGCTGAAAGCCTACGACGCCTACTACATCGACGAAGCCGGCGAAAAGGTGATCTACCTCACCTTTGACGCCGGCTACGAAAACGGAAATACACCTGCCATCCTGGATGCACTGAAAAAACACAATGCGCCCGCCACCTTTTTCCTGGTGGGCAACTACATAACCACCTCCCCGGATCTGGTAAAGCGGATGGTGGAGGAAGGCCATACCATCGGCAACCATACATACCACCACCCGAACATGTCCCAGATTTCCACGGAAGAAGCATTTTCCAAGGAATTAAACGACCTGGAAGCCCTCTGCCAGCAGACCACGGGGCAGCCGATGTCAAAATTTTACCGTCCGCCCCAGGGGAAATACAGCGAAACCAACCTGACGATGGCCAAAAAGCTGGGGTACAAAACCTTTTTCTGGAGCCTGGCCTATGTGGACTGGTATGAAGACAAACAGCCCACCAAAGAGGAAGCCTTTAACAAGCTGCTGAACCGCATCCACCCCGGCGCCATCGTCCTGCTCCACAGCACCTCCAAAACCAACGGAGAAATTTTGGATGAGCTGCTGACCAAATGGGAGGAAATGGGATATACCTTCCGTTCATTGGAGCAGCTGGTTCAGGAGGAGGGGAATGCCTCCTGAAACGAGGAAACTAGTTTTGCAGTTATCCTGCGGTTACGGCTTACGGGGCTCCGTTGAAGGAATCCATTTCCTCAGGGGCTCCGTTCTGAAAACCTTGCTCTCCAGGCGCTCCATCCGGAACACCCTGTTCTCCGAAACTCTTGTCAAGAGCACCCCACTCTCCAAAGTCCCTGTCAGGAATGTTCTGCTCTCCGGATACCCCTTCCGGAAAATAGGGTTCTTTACGTGATCCATCTGAAAAGCCATGTTCTCCGGAACCCTTGGTGTCGGAATCAAAAGCTCCTTTTTCAAAATCTCTTTGCTCAAGATGATTCCCAAATCCGCCTCCCATATCTCCCATATCCCCCATATCCATCGTCCCCATATCCGCAATGGACAAGTCACCGGCAGATACCAGAGCGGATGCATCCTGCCGCTGGCCTTCCGCAGTTGAGGGAATCGCTCCGCCAAGCTGTCCTTTCACACTTTCCGCCCGCAGCAGGCAAAAAGCTTTCAGCGCTGCGCTCCCCGCTTCAAATTCCTCAAGGGTACAGAACTTCGTCGGGTCTTTTTCCACATAAGGTAAGATCAGCTCAACGGTTTTATCAATTTCCTTATCAAAACACCCGCTGTCAAAATATTCACTGATAAATTCCCCAAAGCACTGATGATACAATTCCGTATATTCCTCATGATCGAAAATCCAGGCCAGCATGGGGCGGGATGCCGTATCGCCGCCGGATACCGGGTCGTCAACCGGGAAATTAACCATTTCCGTGGCATCCTCCGACGCCTGGAAGCCTCCGAAGGCCAGGTTATAATCCCACGGAATCATAGACAGCTGTCCGTCCTTTTCATAGAGATAATAGTTGTGGATCATGGCGCCGGTATAGCTGTCAAAATTGCAGACAAAGTTATGAGCTATAAAATATCGGATCACTTTCTCCGTATCCACCGTACCGTCGATATCCTCACCGGCATTCAGCCGCCGCAAAGAGGCAATCAGGCGGTCACGGTCTGCATCTGTGATATCGGTTTTTGCATTGCCGAAGATATTGGCATAACTGCCATAACTGTCATCCGTGTAGATCAACTTCACGTCATCGCTGCCCATACCGCCATTAAAACCGCCGCCAAACCCGTTTCCCGGTGTTTTCGCTATTCCATTATCAGACACACTTGATGATTCTGCACCTCCGCTTTCTGCCATTTCTGGCATCTCCGGCTGCTTTGTTCCTCTACTTTCCGCCATATTCGGCATCTCCGGTGGCTTTGTCCCTCCACCTTCCTCCATATCCGGCATTTCCTCTCGGAACCGCTCGAAGTCAAACTCCCGTCCATTACCGGGGCCTCCGCCCATATCCATGCTGTCCGGCTTATACAGCTCCCCATACTGGCTGCCGTAATTTCTTTTCAGGAAGCTTTCTTCCACGCCCTCTACCGCCAGATACAGCCCCCAGTCCTCTCCGTTCACCGTAATGAACGCATAGCTGCACAGCGGCGCCGCCGCCCCTGCCGCAGCCATCATTCGGTAGGAAAGATAATCCTTCATATAAGTATTGTCCTGAATCAGATTATTCAGGCTCAGCTTATCCAGCCCATAATAGCTTTTCCCCTGTTCGTACTGGTCAAATTCGATTTTAAAGCTGTACCTGCTGCTGCCCATGGCGGACACATTGCGCAGGGACGTGTTTCCTTTGGCCCGGATTCCCACATTCTTATAAACCTCCCCGTCAACCACGACAGTGCAGGGGACATATTCCTCATTCTCACAGGTATCGATAAATCCGTCCCAGTCTTCCATCACAATATCGATGGCATGCACCGATCCGGTGTCAAACAGCCTGTTTTCATATCCCATCATCCGCCCGCTGCTAAAACCTCCCGCAGCTTTAACCCTGCTGAGCAGAACGGTCAGCAAAAGGCAGGCAGCCATAGCCGCCCAGCAGATTTTATCAATATATTTATGGGTTGACATATTCATCCTTTCCAAAACTGAAATTTTATGGTTCCATTCTGCCGCAGTATTCCTACTCATCCACGACACATACTTTATCTGCTTAAACCGTTGCCTGCTTCGTGTGCTATCCCGCTCATTTTCAAGAAAATCTCCTGTTTCCTGACAGCACACAAAACACATTGAAAACCATATATAATACTGTCCTTATCCCATATATTCGCCATTATAGCTGACCAGCACGGCGCTGCTCACCCCCGGCAGTTCCGCCAATGTATTGATAAAATCCGTATCGTCTCCCTTCATCCGGATTTCCATATTCAGTTCAATCGAATCCATCTCGGCACATTTGCTTTTGACCACACATCGCTGTACCTGCTTTCGCAAAAAGCCAACCGCCTGCTGCTCACTGTCATGGTTCTGGCAGCGCAGCACTACGATATAAGGGTTCAGATAAGGTTTTTTATTTGCCATCACCAGCAGCATCAGCCCAATCATGCCGCTTCCCACCACGGCCAGCACAATCAGCCCTGCCGCCAGCACAATCCCAGCCGCAATGGCCCAGAACAAAAAGGCGATGTCAAGCGGCTCCTTAATCGCCGTGCGAAACCGGACGATGGACAATGCGCCCACCATGCCGAGAGACAGCACCACATTGGAAGTAACGGCCAGAATCACCAGTGTGGTGATCATCGTCAGCGCCACCAGCGTCACGCCAAACCCGGAGGAATACATCACACCGGAAAATGTTTTCTTATACACAAGAAAAATAAACATCCCCAGGCCAAAGGCCAGAATCAGCGCCACAGCCATATCAACCACGCTGACGCCTGTCATATTTTCCAGGAAACTTGATTTGAAAATATCGTTAAATGTCATATTTTTGTTCTCCTTCACCAAGACCTTGTTTTTCGTATTTCTCAATCTGCCGCGTTCCGCTTTCATCCCGCTTGCAAAACTATACCGTACGCTGCCTGGCCCTCACAGCCAGCAAGACATTTCATACCCCGTCCGGCTGCTGCGCGGCTTTTACGTTCCCTGCTATCCATACATTCTGCACCTGGCATACTTTGAAAAAGAGCCTGCCCGGCATCCGGGAAGCTGTATAATATCCTGAATCACAGACGGCAGAAACCCATCCCACTTTACCTCCAAAACGGCTGTCTCCTCACCTGCCGGAATCGTCACACAGCCAGGATTCAGAAAATTCCGACAAGCCGTCCCGGTTCTGATCTGATAATCCAGCGTTACACGCACATTTCCCGGCCCATAAACAAAGGGCTCCCTGGTATAGTCCACAATTACTTTCGCCCGCAGTCCCTGGGCACACATCTTGCTGTAAAACTCTGTCACCAGCTCCCGGCCGCAGTCCGCCATCCATCCAACTCTCCCGTCCGCAATCCACTGAGCTTCCTCAACAGACAGGCAAGCGGATTGTTTCTGACACAGGCCGTTTACCTTGCTCTTTTTCTCTAAATGGATCACAGAGATATCTTCATTATAATAACGGATGCGGTATTTCTCCCTCCTGTTTACCCCATCCAGCTTTTCCCGCAGCGCCTGATCCGACAGGTTATCAAAATACAGGCTGCGAATCCGGTATTTCCCGTTCACCGCATGGGAATCCGGCCTGGCCACAGCCCGAAGCCGCTGCCGCAGGGCATACAGATCCGACTCGCTGATCTCAAACTTCCATTCATGACGAAAATGCATTTGACTGGTTTCCTTTCTTAATTTTGAGTTCCGCAGCTCCTCTATCAAGCCCCCTGTACCGGGAGAATTTCCAGCCACTGAAGTGTCTGTAAATCCTCCCGGAGCTTGTGCGATCCGTTGCTGTTTGAGTTCCGCAACTCCTCTGTCCATATGTTACCAGCTAATTGTGTTGATTGTTTGGGGAATCTGTGAAAAATGTGTGGAGGAATAATCATAGGCATAGCTTTTCTCATTTCCGCCAATTCTTACAATTCATTTTTTTCTCTCTCACCCCTTGCCATCTGGTTATGAAAGTTAAATTCCAGTGCTTTATGCTGTGCTGTCTTTATTCATGATACAGCTTTTTCAGCAGAAATTTTCCATCCTTTTCCGTCTGATTTCCTCTAAATTGGTGTCAAATATAAAACGGAGCAGACTGCTTGCTGTCTACTCCGCCTTGAAAATACAATTTATTTTTTCCATCTCATTCTGTTTTGTATCGTTAATCACATGGGTATATAAGTCCATAGTCATATTCAATGATGAGTATCCAAGCACCTCCTGAACTACCTTTGCCGGTACCCCACGTTCAAAACATCTGGTCGCAAAACTATGACGCATCGCATGGGGCGAAAACTGTTCGATTGATATTCCACTCTGATTCATCTTATTAATGATCTGATGAAGTGTCCTGGTGATCATGTTTCTGTCTATTGGCGTTCCATACTCTGTCGTAAATATGAGATTGCTAAACCCTTCTTCTTCCAGCGGAGTCCATCTATCGCCCATCCTCATGATCTTCTTTTTCTGTCCCATAAATTGCCTTCTCAATATCTTTTCTATATTCTCCAAAAGTGGTATATCTCTGACGCTTTTCCGGGTTTTGGGTGTCTGCACCTTAAATTTCATCCCTCCATCCATGGGCAGATAAACTATAGTTTTTCTGATATGAATCACCTTATTACTATAATCAATATCATCCCACGTAAGAGCCAATAGTTCTCCTATGCGCAGCCCAGTCCCAAATCCCACCATAAACAGCGCATAATAGCGTGAATAATGAGCATCTTTTTTATAAAATTCAGAAAACAATCCTGTTCCTCTTTAGTAAGTACCCGTCTCTCCTTTACATCCGTTTTAGGTATTTGAGCCCCATCACAGGGATTTTTTTAAATCAAATCATTTCTCACCGCAAACCCAAACATATTATGCAATATATTGTTGACCTTTTTAATCGTATTTTCTTTATACCTATATTCCCGCCTCCATTCTTTGCTTTCCCTTACTTTTGCTATTTCTGCGTTCAGTTCCTTTACGAATGCGTCATCGCTTTTGTTTCCGGCCGCATAGCCCAGGAATACTTTTAGTCTGGGACTTTCATCTCATCATCATACCTGTAGAAAACCATTATTTTGAATCATATCAATCTCCACATTAGAGAATCCGGTGGCTTTAGATATAACTTCTTTACTAAAGCCTTCCTGCAACATCGTCAAAACAACCTGAATTTTTCCCTGTTCAATTCCCTTCTCAACATTTTCCCGATCTCTCATTAACAATGTCATGTATTCTCGCCTCCATTCTTTGCTTTCCCTTACTTTTGCTACTTCTGCGTCCAGTTCCTTTACAAATGCATCATCGCTTTTGTTTCCGGCTACATATCCCAGAAATGCCTTCAATTCAGGACTTACATCCCCTTTAGTCCCTAACGCATTCAGAAATATTTTCGTTGTTCCGTCATCCAGACTCAATCCTTCTTCTTCCTTACACATATTCTCAAATGTATAACGGTAACGCTTTCTATCAAAACTATCAAATGTACAGATGAATATCACGAAGCTGTGTTTCAGTTCTTTATAACTTACCCCTTTATCCAGCATATCCAAATCCAGCATCGCCGTGTAATACCTCGATCTTTTGGGAAGTTCCGGATTTGTACATGTCTGCATCTCAATATCGTAAACTGACTCCTTCTCATCCTTCACGAAAATATCCAGCCTCACGCTTTTAGCGTCTTTTTCCAGATTAATAACTTTCTGTCCCTCCGGATATTCAATCCGCTCAATCTCGATTTCTAAGATTGTCTCTAACAGCTTTTTACACAGTTTCGGGTTTTGCATTACCTTTCCGAATAGGAAATCATTGGATATCCCTATTTCTTCCCATTTAATTTCTTTTCCTGTTTCGTCCATTTCTTCATTCCCCTTTCTGTTTCCTTCTGTATATTTTAATGGTATGGAAACAGATATACACAACCTCTCCTTCACAGTTCCCTATATCTATATTTTATCAGAAACCATCTCATTTTAACAGCCTAATTTGCCGCATTTTTGCAGTAAAACTCCATACTGTCACTGGTTCAAGAAATCCAATGCCCCTTCCGGAACCTTTCCACTTATTTCTGGAAGCCTGGCATCCATTTGTCCTTCTGTCAGAATATCTGTTTTTAATAGGTTTATACCGCCCATCTTGTTAATGGCCTCCAGCAGTACGACATCATGTCTCCGTATACTCTGACTCACAACTTTTTCCAATCGTTGTGCCATCTCTTGGTATTCTTCCCTGATCTCGTATAATACGCTTCGTTCTTTCTCACCTCTTTCCTCATTCTCGAAATGCTCCAACAGAATTTTCTTCACGTATTCCGGGACTGATAATCCCGCCTTTTCCCTCCCCTCCTGTATTTTCTGGTATAAATCCGATTCCACACCCTCAGCGTTAAAACGGATTGTCGCGATCAGCTTATCAGCCATTAAGCCGCCTCCTTTTTCCGTAGAATCTGCATCGCCAGAAATTCATACCCTTTTGCGTTCGCATGGATATCCGTGTCATAAGCGACATTAGAACGTGCCTCAGAGAAATTCCTCATTGCACTCGCACCTCCCCCCACATAGATCAGATTTATGTACTGTAAGCCATATTGCCATTCTTC
>Ga0137306_103821_pt1 | contig 10839 bp, 11 predicted proteins | sample Inofroosms_March_FD_97187 | JGI IMG/M metagenome (GOLD analysis project Ga0137306, IMG submission 97187) | Mouse cecal microbial communities from Vienna, Austria - N-Acetylneuraminic and N-Acetylglucosamine D2O microcosms_March | ecosystem: Host-associated > Mammals > Digestive system > Large... | reverse complement strand
AGTGAAAAGAAGAAAAGAGGTACAACTATGAGCCTTAGTTTAGATGGAATTAACCCATATAGCAATTATGACACTTATAAAATGGATACAACGACCACGACGGGCAAATTAGAAGAGACTCTGAATTCCGACCTGTCCAAAGCCACAGATGATGAATTGATGTCCGTGTGCAGGGACTTTGAGTCTTATTTTGTGGAGCAGATGTTCAAGGCCATGCAGAAGATGGTGCCGGAGTCCAGCGAGGAAATGTCTTCCTCGACACGGCAGCTGCAGGATTACTATAAAGAGCAGATGACCCAGAGCTTTGCCAAGCAGTCTACGGAGTCCGGGGGGCTTGGGATTGCGCAGATGCTGTACGAGCAGATGAAGCGCAATTACGGGCTGGAATAAGGGCTGTGGATACGTTGGCGGGGTTTGTGGGACATATTGTGTACCAGAACCCAGAAAACGGATATACCGTGCTGGATTTTATCTGTGGGGAAGACGAGATTACATGCGTGGGGTACTTTCATGGCGTGGGCGAGGGCGAAAGCCTTTCTATGACAGGGGAGTATGCCACGCATCCTTCCTATGGCAGGCAGTTTAAAATGGATTCCTTCCAAGCCAGGCCGCCAGAAGACATTGTCTCAATGGAGCGTTACTTAGGCTCTGGTGCAATCAAGGGGGTGGGCGCGGCGTTGGCAGCGCGCATCATCCGCAAGTTTGGGGAGAATACCTTCCGTATTATTGAGGAAGAGCCCAAGCGTTTGGCGGAAGTCAAAGGAATCAGTGAGCGTAAGGCAAAGGAGATCGCGGACCAAGTCGTGGGCAAGCAGGAGATGCGCCAGGCAATGATTTTCCTGCAGCAGTATGGAATCTCACAGTCCCTGGGAGCCAAGATTTACAAAGCCTATGGGCAGAGGCTTTATGCCGTCCTCAGGGAGAACCCATACCGTTTGGCAGAGGATATCCAGGGAGTTGGGTTTCGGATGGCGGACGAGATTGCCTCTAAGATAGGCATCCGTGCAGATTCGGATTTCCGTATCCGCAGCGGCATCCTGTATGCTTTGGTGCAGTCGGCTCTGGACGGGCATACCTGCCTTCCGGCGGAGCTGCTGGGGCAGAGGGCGGGCGAGCTGCTGGGGATTTTGCCAGAGCATATTGAGAAATATTATATGGATCTTGCGATTGACAAAAAAATTATTGTGAAAGAGACAGAGGGCGGCCAGTTTATCTATGCGGCCCATTATTATTATATGGAAGCCAATACCGCTACCATGCTTAAAAGGCTTGATCTTACGTATGAGGTGTCAGAAGATTTGTTCCGCAGGCGGGTCGCGGAGATTGGAAGGGACACAGGCATGGCTCTGGACGCCCTGCAGGAAGAGGCAGTGCGGGAGGCGGCGTCCAATGGGCTGCTGGTGATTACCGGAGGCCCAGGCACAGGAAAGACCACGACCATCAATACTATTATCCGTTATTTTGAAGAAGAGGGCTTGGACATTTTCCTGGCTGCGCCAACGGGCCGTGCCGCCAAACGCATGAGCGAGACGACAGGCGTTGAGGCAAGGACCATTCACCGTATGCTGGAGGTAAACGGCGGCGCGGAAGGGAACGCGGGTTTTGAGCGCAACGAAGACAATCCCCTGGAGACGGATGTCATTATTATTGACGAGATGTCAATGGTGGATGTTTCCCTGATGTACCATCTGCTGAAGGCCGTCCTCCCTGGGACGCGTCTGATCCTGGTAGGGGATGTGAACCAGCTTCCCAGCGTAGGAGCCGGCAGCGTACTGCGTGATATCATTGAATCCGGGCGCTTCCATGTGGTGCGCCTGACCAAGGTCTTCCGTCAGGCTGCCCAGAGCGATATTATTGTCAATGCCCACCGCATCAATCGCGGCGAGCCGGTATCTCTCGACAATAAGAGCATGGATTTTTTCTTCCTTAAGCGTTTCGAGGCAGACGTCATCATCCGTGTCGCCATCCAGCTCATCCATCAGAAACTTCCCAAATTTGTAGACGCCGCCCCCTTTGATATCCAGGTCCTGACTCCCATGCGCAAAGGCCTTCTGGGCGTGGAGCGCCTTAACGGCATTCTCCAGCAATACCTAAACCCGCCGTCTTCTGACAAAAAAGAACATGAATATCATGATATTATCTTCCGTGAGGGAGACAAAGTCATGCAGATCAAGAACAATTATCAGCTGGAATGGGAAATCCGCAGCGAATACGGCATTGCCATCGAAAAAGGCATGGGCATTTTCAACGGGGATATGGGAGTCATCCGCACCATCAACACTTATGCCGAGACAATGACGGTAGAGTTTGACGAGGCCCGTCTGGTTGATTATTCCTTAAAGCAATTGGAAGAACTGGAACTCGCCTATGCAATTACCATCCATAAATCCCAGGGAAGCGAATACCCGGCGGTAGTCATTCCCTTGCTGACAGGCCCGCGCATGCTGATGAACCGCAATCTCCTCTACACTGCCGTCACCCGTGCCAAGAAATGCGTCACCCTGGTCGGCGATGACCGCACGTTTCAGGGAATGATTGCCAACGAGAGCGAACAGAAGCGTTATACCGGCCTGAAAGAGTTCCTTCAGAGGGCTCCCTAGAGAAGCAATGAATCGTAATTATTGTAACACGGTTGCTACTATTTACGGATCTGGAATGCGCGATACTGCGCAGGCCGTAAATAATAACACTATTTCATAAAAATTTAAGAAAATTACTGTGGATTCATGTATGGAATTATGATACGATAGATTTATTGAGAGTGATTTTTTTAAGGAACTTATATGCATACGATGAGAAGCCTTATGCACATCGTCTTTCCCCCAAGATGCCCCTTCTGCGACGGCGTCCTGTTTCATTCCATTGCGGCGCCCAGGGAACTGGTATGCCGCCTATGCAGGGATAAGCCTGTGTACGTTGGCGAGCCGGCCTGCATGAGGTGTGGGAAGCCATTGGCGGACGAGCGCCAGGAATATTGTTTTGACTGTGCAAAAGGCAGGATAGAATACACGCAGGGGAAAGCCCTGTGGGTTTATAAGGCGGAGGTAAAGGAATCTATTTACCGTTTTAAGTATCAGAACCGCCGTGAATATGCATCCTATTATGGGGCGGAGCTGGTACGTGCCTATGGCGGCTGGATCCACAGGCACAGGATGCAGGCGGTAGTGCCAATCCCGGTTTCCAATGCCAGGCGCAGGCAAAGGGGTTATAACCAGGCGGCTTTGGTAGCCAGGGAGGTCGGCAGGCGGATGGGGCTTCCCGTCTATGAACATTTGCTGCGGCGGGTCAGGGATACCAAGGTACAGAAGGGACTAAGCGGAGAGGAACGTAAAAATAATTTGAAAAAGGCTTTTAAAATGAGGGAAAATAAGGTACAATTAGACCATATCTTACTTATAGATGATATTTACACAACAGGCAGTACAATGAATGAGGCGGCGAAGGAGCTACGGCGGGCCGGCGCCTCAGAGGTATATTGCCTAAGCATCAGTATCGGAAGCGGATATTAGGAGGAAAAGGTATGGAAGTAAAGAATTGCAGAGGCTGTGGGCGGCTTTTTAACTATATGTACGGACAGCAGCTTTGCCCAGCGTGTCTAGGGGAGCTGGAAGATAAGTTCCAAAATGTGAAGGAGTACCTGAGGAGCCATCCAAAAGCGCAGATGAATGAGATTGCAGAGGAAAATGATGTTTCTGTGAAGCAGATAAAACAGTGGGTGCGGGAAGAGCGGCTTACCTTTACAGAGGAATCCCAGATTACCCTGGAATGTGAGTTTTGCGGAGGCAAGGTGCTGACGGGAAGGTTCTGTGATAAATGTAAGGCGAACCTCCACAATGAATTGTCTGATGCGATGAAGCGCCCGGCGGCGGCTCCCGCCAAGAAGGAGAGCAAAGGCGCTACCAGCACGAAGGACAGAATGAGGTTTCTGGATAGTTAAAAACTGCCGGCAGGCCTGCTGCCCGGGATGGGATGTGCGAAATGGGGCATCTCCCGCCTGCAGTAGGCGCTGCAGGCAGTTTTCGGTTAGTGAAGTTTTTGATGTGGATAGTAACAAATCGGGGTGATGGAATCATATTCTCTGGGAAAAGGATGGTGAGCGTATGCTGAATGAAGAGAGGATCCTCCTGATGACAAAAATGGCCTCTTATGAGAAGGGGGAAGGGAAGGAATGCCTCCCCATCAGGCAATATTACCGCAAGGACTTTATCAGCTATCAGGGAATTAAAACGTTTTTTTCGTCTACCATAAGTTTTGGCATCCTGCTCCTGTTTCGGCTGGTCTATGAGCTGGAGGATATTACGGAACTGATGAGCAGTAAGCTGCTGTCGTCAATCGGCGTCTCGCTTTTGGCAGAGTACCTGGCTTTTGTTGCAGTTTTTGAGGTGGCTGCATATATTGTTTTTAGCCGCCGTTATGCAAAGGCAGCTGCCAGCGCAAAGGAATATTATTCTATCCTGAAGAAAGTGCAGAAGCTTCAGGAAAAAGAAGAGAAGACACAGCCTTCGGAGGATTGGAAATGACATTTTTGTTGGAAATGAGGGAAAAGCTGCGCAACTTTTATGGGAAATATGAGATTTATGTGGCGGTGGCTGTAAAGTTTATATTGGGGATCGTTGTTTTCCTGTGGATTAACAGCGGGATTGGTTATCTGGAAAGGCTGAACCAGTTGGCGGTAGTCCTGCTCCTTGCGCTGCTCTGTGCCTTTCTGCCGATTGGCGCTATGGTGGCGGCGGCCTGCGGCCTTGCGCTGCTGCATTTTTCGGCGCTGTCGCTGGAGGTCTGCGCCATCTGGCTGGGATTGGTGCTGCTGCTGTTTTTCCTGTATTGGAGGTTTGCGCCTGGGCATGGATACAGCGCCCTTTTAACGCCGCTGCTCTGCTATTTGCGGGTGCCGCAGGTAATGCCAGTAGCGATGGGGCTTTTGGAGGGGCCGTCTTCTTATTTTTCTGTCCTGAGCGGCGCTGCGGCTTTTTTTTACGTAAGGGGCATCCAGGAGAATATTGCAGTCTTTACGTCAGGGGAGGAGGCAGAGGGCTTTTCCAGGCTTTCGTCAGCCTTGAAGCTATTGGTAGAGAATAAGGAAATGTACCTTTTTTTGGTTTCGTTTTTAGCAACTTCTGTCATAGTATATGCGATACGGAGGCAGTCGATGGCCTATGCCTGGAAGATTGCCATCTTCGTGGGGAACCTGGTGCAGATGATCATTTTGCTGACAGGATATATTCTGCTGGCTATGCCAGGGAGGATTCTGTGGGTTATTTTGGGGACGCTGCTTTCTGTGGGAATTTCCCTTATCCTGGAATTCTTTTTCTTCAACCTGGATTATTCCAGAGTGGAGCGGGTACAGTTTGAGGATGACGAATATTATTACTATGTAAAGGCAGTGCCTAAAGTGTTTGTCGCCAAAAAAGATAAACGGGTAAAACGGATTACCCCCAAAAACCGAACGACTGTGAGCCGCAAACAGTTGGCGGAGGAGCTGGATATTGATCAGGATTTATTGGATTAAAAGTGTACGGAATGGAGGAAGATATGGTACAGGATCTATTCGCAGCTTTAAATACTTTTGCGTCTAAATACCTTTTCTGGGTTGACCGGCCTACAATCACGAAGACAGATATTGCGGAGATTATCATCATTACCGTCCTGATCTATAATATCCTGGTGTGGATTAAGCAGACCAGGGCTTGGAACCTTCTGAAAGGGATTATTGTGGTTCTGGTCATTGTGCTGATTGCCGCTATGTTCCAAATGAATACGATCCTGTGGCTTGCCAGCAAGACGATTAATGTGGCGGTGATCGCCATTATTATTGTCTTCCAGCCAGAGCTGCGCCGTGCCTTGGAGCAGCTGGGCCAGAAGAATTTCTTTACCTCGCTGTTTTCCTTTGATTCCCAGAAAGGGCAGGAACGCTTCAGCGAGCGGGTGACCAATGAAGTCGTAAAGGCTACGTATGAGATGGCGAAGGTGAAAACGGGGGCATTGATTGTCATTGAGCAGGATGTGAACCTGGGAGAATATGAGAGGACGGGGATTGCCCTGGATTCTATGATATCCAGCCAGCTGCTTATTAATATCTTTGAGCATAACACGCCGCTGCATGACGGGGCAATTATTGTCCGGGGGGAGCGGATCGTATCTGCTACCTGCTACCTGCCCCTGTCTGACAACCTGAGCCTGAGCAAGGAGTTGGGTACCAGGCATCGGGCGGCGGTAGGAATCAGCGAGGTATGCGACGCCCTGACAATCGTAGTCTCAGAAGAAACGGGCAATGTATCGATCGCCATTGGCGGGGAGCTGTACCGTAATGTAGATGCGGAGTACCTGAAGGGCAAGCTGAATTTTATCCGTAAGGGCGCTATGGATGTGGCCAGGTTCCGGATATGGAAAAGGAGGATGAGGCATGTTCAAAAAAATGATGAAGCATCTGGTCAATAACCCAGGGCTGAAGGTTTTGTCCATACTGATTTCCGTAGTCCTTTGGCTGGCTGTGGTGAAGATGGCAGACCCGGAGAGTACCAAGTCATTTTCTGTACCCGTAGAGATTTTAAATAAAAATGTAATTACGGAGATGGGGAAGGTTCCGTCTGTGGTCAAGGATTCGGATGTGGCCGTGTTCTATATTTCCGGCCCGAGGAGTTATGTGGAGGACATGAGCGGCGATGATTTTAATGTGACAGCTGATTTGAGCCAGGTGGATTTGAGCCAGGAGGGCGACCCGAAGCTTGTGCCGATTGAAATTAGCGCCAGGAAAAATGATAAGAGGATTGATATCATCCGGCGGACAGTGAACCTGCAGATTACCCTTGAGGATCTGGCAGAGAAGAAATTTGTGATTTCGCCGGATGCCGTGGGTACGCCGGTGAAGGGATATGCCATCGGCAATGTGGAGGTGACCCCGAACCTGCTTAAGGTATCCGGCCCGGAATCTGTGGTATCGCGGATTAGCCGGGTGGTCGCAAGCATCAATGTGGATGGGGTTTCCAGCGATGTATCGGACAATGTGGCGCCTACGCTCTATGACGAGGAAGAGAATGTGATTGCGTCCGACCTTCTGGATATGAACCAGAGCATCGTTACCATCCGTGCCAAGATTTTAGGGACCAAGGACGTGCCCATCCATTTCGAGGTGAGCGGAACCCCGGCAGAGGGATGCCAGTACCAGGGGATGGAATATGCGCCGGAGTCTGTGATGATTAAGGGAGATCCAATTAGGCTGAACAATATCAGCGTGATTAATATCCCGGAGGATGTGCTGAACATTGACGGCATCAACAAAGATCTGGATACCACGATAGATATTACGCCGTATTTAGGGGAAGGGATTTCCCTGGTGGATGAGACGGCGAACCAGATTGCCGTCAAGGTTATGATTGAGAGGAAGGAATCAAAGGTCTTTAACCTTCCGTCAGAAAAGATTACAGTGACGGGGCTGAATAGCGTGTATCAGCTGGAATATGCGGCGAATACCGTGCCGGTTACTGTGCGCGCCCTGAAGGAAGATATGGAGGCCCTGCATGTGGGGGATATCCAGGCTGCGATCCATGTGACGGATCTGCCGCCAGGGACGCACAGCATCCCAGTGGACGTTACGCTGCCAGATGACAGCTATGAGGTGGCGGGAAGCGTCAATGTGCAGGTGACAATTACAGATACCAGTGCAGCAGAAGAGGAAGGGGATCAGGAAGGCCAGGAAGGCAGCGGCTCAGAAAATAACGGAGATGCGGCTGGGACAGAAAGGCCAGGAAACGGCAGCGCATCCGAAGATACCGGCGGAGCCTCCAATACAGGGAATGGCGGCACGTCCGGAGATACGGGGGGCTCTCCCAGTACAGGGAATGGCGGCACGAGCGGGGGAAGTTCAGATAACGGAAGAAGCCCAGATACTGGGGGTGGCAGAGAATAGAAATTAGGAGAATGATTCATATAAAGTGTATGGGTGTGTACATTTGCTATGATGACCGCAAGAAAATAATTTAAAAGCGTCAAAAGGCGCTCAGAAGGGAGAAAATTATGGCAAGGATGTTTGGGACGGATGGAGTAAGAGGAGTAGCAGGCACAGAGCTTACGATTGAACTGGCGATGAAGCTGGGGCAGGCGGGAGCTTATGTACTGACGAAGGAAAAGGCACACCAGCCAACGATTATCGTGGGATGTGATACAAGGATATCTGGAGGGATGCTGGCAAACGCCCTGATGGCGGGCATATGCTCGGTAGGGGCGAATGCGGTGTATATGGGGGTGATGCCGACGCCGGCGATTGCCTATCTGACCAAGAAGCACAAGGTGGATGCCGGGGTTGTGATTTCTGCTTCCCATAACCCAATGGAATTCAATGGCATTAAGTTTTTTAATGGCGAGGGTTATAAGCTTTCCGATGAGCTGGAGGATGAGATAGAGGAATTGATCCGGAATGGCATGAAGGATGTGCAGATGCCGCTGGGCTCTGGGATTGGCAGCATCAGCTATCGGTTTGACGCCAGGGAGGAATATGTGTTCTTTATGAAGAAGACCGTGCCGGTGGACTTAAGCGGGATGAAGATTGTGGTGGACTGTGCGGAAGGAGCTTCCCATTATACGGCAGTAGAGACGCTGCGGGGTCTGGGCGCCAACCTGGTAGCCATCCATGTGAACCCGGATGGAACGAATATCAATGCCAACTGCGGCTCCACCCATATGGATGAGCTTCGCGCCCGTGTCGTCTATGAAAAGGCTAATGTAGGACTGGCTTTTGACGGGGACGCGGACAGGATGCTGGCTGTGGATGAGAAAGGGAATATTGTCGATGGCGACCAAGTGATGGCGATTATTGGCAATTATATGAAAGACCATGGGAAGCTGAAGAAGGATACGATTGTGGGGACGGTGATGAATAACCTGGGATTTACGCTGATGGGAAAACGCTGTGGGATCCATATTGAACAGACGAAGGTAGGGGATCGTTATGTGCTGGAGAATATGCGCGAAAATGGTTATAATCTGGGAGGCGAGCAATCTGGGCATATTATCTTCCTAGACGAGATTACCACAGGGGATGGGCTGCTCAGCGCACTGCATCTGTTGGAGGTGATGGTAGACACAGAGAAGAACCTGTCAGAGCTGTCTGAGGTGATGGAAGTTATGCCGCAGGCGCTGGTAAATGCCAAAGTGCCGAACCATAAGAAGGAGCATTTTATGGAGTATCCGGAAGTCGCCCAGGCAATCCAGGCTCTGGAGCATAAATTTGCTGGGGAGGGCAGGGTATTGATCCGTCCTTCCGGAACCGAGCCAATGGTGCGGGTGATGATTGAAGGGAAGGATCAGGCGGAGATTACAAAGGACGCCAAGGATTTAGCGGAGGTTATTACAAAAAATATGCTGTAGGCATTTCTTGGGCTTGCGCAATTGGAGAAATAGACAAGTCAAGAGGGTCAGTGGAACGATAGTTTAAAGATGTGGAGAAGAAAAGTAACGTGTTTGGAGGGTATCATATGGTAAGTCAGAAAGTAACGATCAAAAACCCCACGGGGCTGCACCTGCGCCCTGCGGGGATACTGTGCAAAGAAGCCGTAAAATATAATTGTTTGATTACGTTTAATTTTAAAGGGGGGACAGCAAACGCGAAAAGCGTGCTGAGCGTCCTCGGCGCATGCATCAAGTCCGGGGATACCATTGAATTTGTCTGCGAAGGCGAAGACGAGGAGCAGGCGCTGGAAGCAGTTGTGGCGGCAGTGGCAAATGGGCTGGGAGAATAGCCGGGTTCAGGTGCTGATGTCCACCTACAATGGAGAGCGTTTCCTGGAAGAGCAGATTGAGAGCCTTCTGTCCCAGAGTTGGAAAAATCTGGAAATCCTTATCCGTGACGACGGCTCCACGGACGGCACGATGGAGATTTTGGAGCGGTATTGCATGAGATATTCCAATATCCAGGTATTTGCCGGGGAAAACGTAGGGGTAGCCAAAAGCTTTTTTGAGCTGCTGGAGGAAAGCGATGGGGATTTTGTGGCCTTCTGCGACCAGGATGACGTATGGTTGGAGCATAAAGTAGAAGCAGCTGTCGCCATGCTGGCCAAGGAACAGGGGCCGGCTCTGTACTGCGGCGGCAAGAGATTGGTGGATAGCAGCTTGGAGCCAATTGGGCAGCAGACGGGGGGAAACCTAAGGCCGGGCTTTGGAAATGCAGTGGTGGAATGCATCTGCACTGGATGCACGGCAGTCCTCAACCGGCAGCTTGCAGATATCTTGAAGGCAAGGCTGCCAGAACATGCAATCTTGCATGACTGGTGGTCTTATCTGGCTGCCGCTTATGTGGGAAAAGTCATTTATGACCCAGAGGTTTATATCCTTTACCGCCAGCATGAGCAGAATGTCGTGGGGGCAAAGGCGGGCTTTTGGGGGGAAGTACAAGGAAAGGCAGCATATCTGAGGAAAAATAGGGGGAAGCTGCAAGGACAGCTGCAGGACTTTTCAAAGCTGTATCAGGGAAACAGGGAAAAGGATGCTTTGGTGCGGCAGGTGCTGGCAGCCGAAGGGCTGGGAGGCAGGCTGAAAATTTTTTGTAACAGGAAAATTTATCGGCAGAAGGCATTAGATGAAGTGATTATGAGAATACTGTTTTTGATGGGGAAGATGCTATAGGGGGGCTATAAAATTGGGAAAGGTTAGGTTACAAGGTGAAGAAGATATTAGTTACAGGCTGCACAGGGCAGCTTGGGAGGGCAATTAATAAGGAGTATGCGGGCAGCGGGGCAGAACTGGTCAATACGGATGTACAGGCTGCCGAAGGAGTGTTGGCGTTGGATATTACCAGCATAGAGGACGTGCTGGGGCTGGTGCGGCAGGTTCAGCCAGATGTGATTA
>Ga0137306_103819_pt1 | contig 10845 bp, 14 predicted proteins | sample Inofroosms_March_FD_97187 | JGI IMG/M metagenome (GOLD analysis project Ga0137306, IMG submission 97187) | Mouse cecal microbial communities from Vienna, Austria - N-Acetylneuraminic and N-Acetylglucosamine D2O microcosms_March | ecosystem: Host-associated > Mammals > Digestive system > Large... | reverse complement strand
CTGTTCACGGAATTAGAACCGCCTTGCGGAGCGGGACAGCTTGAAGCGGACGGGATCACGCTGTACGGCTGGACGATAAGCGGGGAGCGCGGGGAACTGCATATTTTCCCGGATCACTGTACATTCACGGGCCGCCTGGAAGACTACCAGGCGGCCCGTTTCGGAGCCTGCCCGGAAAGGGGTTGCAATGGCAGAATTTAAGCTGGGCAATAAGGCCGTTGAACTATACCGCTACACGCTACAGGTAACGCGGCCCGTGGCGGACGATAAGGTAGACGCGAAGGACGCGGCAAAGGTCATGAAGACCATTGCACGGGCGGATACCATAGAGGGAATGCGGGAACTTCTGCTGAAAACGGCGGATCGCCTGGATAAGAAGCCGGGCCGCCCGCGCTTCCCGAAAAGTGAAAGTTTCGGCATGATCGCTGATCTGCGGGGCGCGGCGCGGAATATCGTGCGCGGGGTACACGACGCAAATGAAACAATTTTTGTGGAGCACCCGGAAGCGCGGCTGAAAGAAATTAAGGCCGTGATAGATGAATGTAACCTGATATTGCAGCTTGTGGCATTGAGCGAAGAACTAAAGTACGCAGACATAAAGAGGGTTGAAACCTGGACAAACAAGATCCTTGATGTGAAGCGTATGTGTTTGGCCTGGATGAAGAAGGACGGCGAACGGGCTAAAAAGATTCTTGCCGAAAAAGACCGCGAGAAAATGACCGTCATAATTGCCCTTGTGCGGGACATTATGGCGGCGGAAGCAGCCGGAAAAACAAAAATGGATACAGCACGGCGGCAGCCGTGAAGTATTGGGGTACAGCCCGGAAACGCCGTGAATTGGTGGTTGCGCTCTCCGAACCTGAACAACTCTACCAACGCCTGGAACGTCAATTCCAATGGCAATGCCAACAACAACAACTGTTCCTATACCGGGTATTATCTGCGGCCCGCTTTGATGGATACGCCAGACCAAGTAGGCATAAGCCGAACGCCGCGCCCCATCTTCAAAGGGGACTGTATCCCGTCCAACTTCTGCGCGTGGAAGACGGATAAACACAAGGCGTTGACGCTGGCCGCCGTTGGAGCCGTCAGCTATCAGCAGCGCCGGAAGGAATGAGGGGAAGCCCGGCGCGGGCAAAGCGCCGGGCTTCCGAATTACCAGGGGTAACGAATGAACTATGAACAGCTTTGCTCATTTGAGGTACTATATGCAGCCTATAAGACCGCCCGGCAGGGCAAACGCGAAAAACAAGGGGCCGCCCAGTATGAAGCAAACGCGCTGGCCTGTACCGCCAGGCTGTCCCGTCTGCTGTTAAGCGGGGCCTATAAGCCGGGGAAATTTGAGGTATTCACGGTATACGAACCAAAGAAAAGGCTTGTACAAGCGCCCGCGTTCGTTGACAAAGTGGTACAGCACGCCATAGTTGATAACATTCTGTACGAAGCCATAACCAGCAGCTTCATACAGGACAGCTACGCTTCCCAGGTATGGAAGGGTATGCACGTAGGCTTGAACCGATTAAAAGAACAAATGCGGGACTACTTCCAAAAGCGGAAGGGGCATGACGAAGCCGCACGCAGGGGCGCAGGCTTGCCGCCGCGCCCGCCGGAACAGTGGGACTACGCGGACGGCTGGATCTTGAAAGCGGACGTGCATCACTTCTTTGCCAGCATAGACCACAACATTTTGAAAGAAAAGTTGCGGCGGAAAGTGGCGGACGATCGGATCTTTGCCCTTATGTGTACCTACATTGACAGCACGGACGGGTTGCCGCTGGGGTATCAGACTTCACAGCTGCTGGCGCTTATGTACCTTGATGAATTTGATCACTGGGTGAAAGAAACCCTACACGCCCGCTATTACGGGCGATATATGGATGATTTTTATATTATCCATGAAGACAAGGCGCATTTACAGAAGTGCCTTGCGGAAATCCGGGGGAAGATGGACGAATTGAAGCTGGAACTAAACGGCAAAACGGCCATTTTCCCATTGAAGAACGGGATCAACTTCCTGGGCTTCCACACATATTTGGACAGCGGCGGCGGGGTGGTTATGAAACTGCGCCGGGACAGCATACGGCGGATGAAAGACCGGATCAAGGGCTGGAAAGAAGACTTTCCGGCGGGGAAAATCAGCCGGGAAAAGATCGTGGTATGCTGGAAAGCGTGGGACGCACACGCGGCCCACGGGGACACCTACGCATTGCGGCAGAAGATGGCGGCGGAAGTATCCGCCATAATCGGCGTGCGGCTGACCGCCCGCAGGAAGATCCGCAAGTCAAAATATGACGATGCCCGGAAGATGGTTAAAAAACTGCGGCGGCAGGGCCGGAAGAAGCCCGGCCAAAGCGGAAGCAAAAAGGAGGAATAACCCCTATGGCAAGTGTGGCATTAGGCCAAAAGGCCGTGGGAAGCGTTGTCAAGCTGAAATTTGATGGCGCTATGCGGGAATTTCTGGTGGTACACCAGGGCCGCCCGTCCACGCTCTATGATGCAAGCTGTGACGGCGTATGGCTGTTGATGAAAGACTGTCTGGAAGCCCGGCAATGGCACAGTTCCAACGTGAACGACTACGCCAACAGCACGGTTCACAGATACTTGAACAGCACGGTTCTTTCCAAGTTTGACGCGGACATTCAAGCCCAGATCAAGCAGGTGAAAATCCCCTATCGGCCCGGCAGCGGAACGAGCGGGACAGTGAACAGCGGGGCCAACGGGCTTTCCACAAAAATTTTCCTGCTGTCCGATCGGGAAGTGGGCTACACAAAATCCAACGTCAACAGTTATATTTGTGACGATGGCGCAAAACTGGCCTACTTCCAGGACGGAAACGGAACCAGTGAGAAGATCGCAAAGTTCAACGGAAGCGCCGTGTATTGGTGGTTGCGCTCTCCGTACCTGTACATCTCTACCAGCGCCTGGGACGTCGGTTCCAATGGCAGTGCCAGCGGCGGCGGCTGTTCCTATACCGGGTATTATCTGCGGCCCGCTTTGATCCTGCCCTCTAACCTCTTGACCTCTGACGATGGCACGATCAACACGAACACGGCCCCGACTACGCCCGGAAGCATCAACGTACCGGGGAATATCCAGGGCGGAAGCACGATTACGGTAAGCTGGGGCGCATCCACGGATGCGGAAAAAAATCTGGAAGGGTATGTGGTAGAACGCAGCACCAACGGCGGCGGACAGTGGACGCAGGTATACCAGGGCAGCGGAACCAGCACCACAAATACCGTCCCGGCAGGGACGGAAACGGTTATGTACCGGGTGAAGGCTTACGACAGCGAAGGGCTTTACAGCGGGTACAGAACCAGCGGCCAGATCACGGTAATAAACAACAACGCCCCCGGTATCCCGGCCAGCATCACGATCCCCAATGAGGTTTTAGGCGGAAAGCCGCTGACAATCACATGGGGCGCGGCCACGGACGTTGACGGGGATCTTGCCGGGTACAGCCTGGAACGCCAGGTGGACGGCGGGGACACCTGGACGGAAGTATACCGGGGCAGTAATTTGAGTTACACGGACACGGTAACGCGGGGCTGGGCCAGCGTGTGCTACCGGGTGCGGGCCTATGACAGCCACAACGCATACGGCGGCTATGCCACGTCCCAAAGCCGCCCCGTGAACAATAATATTGCGCCCGTGATCACCTGTTCCCAAGGGAACGGCGCTGACCTGGGAACGAAAGACGGCGGCTTTTCCGTTGCCTACAGCGTGGAAGACCCGGACGGGGACAACATGACCGTAACGGAAGCCATTGACGGGGTGACAAAGCGGACGTTTACGCCGGAGCCGGGCGCAAACAACAGCTTTGCCGTGACCGGGGAATATTTTATGTGCCTGCTGAACGGACGGCATACCATGACCATTACGGCCAGTGACGGCAAGGGCAGCACGGTTCACACGCTGGTTTTCACCAAAGAGATCCACGCCGCTTCTATCACGCTGGCGGAACCGCTGGACGCAGACGCGAAAATTGAAATTTGCGTTATGTCCGTGATCGGGCAGATCCCCGCCGATGCAGAATACAGCGTGAAGGTAACGAACAACGCAAAGGACGCGGCCCCCGTGTGGGAAGACTGTACGGCGGAAGTCCGGGCGGGCGCAAACCACGTTTTCCAGAACGCCACGGCAACAAATGGCTTTGCGTTCAACTTCAAGATCGAAGTGGAGCGCGGGGCCAGCGGTGAGGGCGGCTATATTTCTTCTGCCCAGGGAGGTTTTCAATAATGAGTTTGCAGCACAGAAAAGACAGCGTGCGGGAACTGCGGCTGAAACAGCAGGGGATCACGCCGCCTAAAGACTGGAACAACGTGGAACAGGTGCGGGCCGTAGTGAAGCAGCAGATCGGCGCGGCCTGTTCCGCCGCCATTTACGCCGGGGTTGAAGTGGGCGGCGCACGCTACAGCCTGACCGAACACGATCAAACGGAACTGATGGCCCAGAACGCCGCCATTGCGGCGGGGGCGCAGGCCGTCCCGTACCACGCGGACGGGGAACTCTGCCGTATGTACACGGCGGCGGAATTTTCGGCGCTGGCCCAGGCGGCCACGGCACACGTTTTCTACCACCGCACATACTGCAACCACGTCAACGCATGGATTGCGCGGGCGGGGCTGGATGAACTGGCCGCCATTGAGTACGGCGCGGAACTGCCCGCCGATCTGGCCGCCAGTATGGCCCAGATCATGCAGGAAGCGGGGGGCGCAGCATGAAGCGCATTATAACGCTATGGGCGCTTCTGGGGGCCGCTTACGTGGCCCTGGAAACGCTGTGGCGCGGCTATAGTCATCCGTCAATGTTTATCGTAGGGGGCCTGTGCGGCGTGCTTGTGGGCGCGTTGAACCAGGCCCCCAGGTTTTACAGCGCCCCGGTTGCCCTACAGGCGGCAGCCGGGGCGGCGGTTGTGCTGGCCGTGGAGTTCGTTTCCGGGTGCGTCCTTAACCTGTGGCTGGGCCTGGGCGTGTGGGACTATAGCGAGCTTCCGGGGAATGTGCTGGGGCAGATTTGCCCGGCGTTCGGCCTGCTGTGGTTCCTGCTGATGCCGTTTGCAATCTGGGCGGAGGATACGGCCCGCTGGTGCATCTGGTTTTATGAAATGTCCCTGATGCCGCCGGGGGAAGCGGATGTGAAAACGCCGTTGCCCGCGCTTTATTCGCTGAAAAGCATTTATTCTGACTTCATCAAAGGAAAGTAACGGGAGCCGCCCGCAGCGGCGCTTCCCGTTGCGGGCGGAACCGCCGGAAGGAGGGCAAAAACCGAATGGAAGGGAACTTGACACGGGCAGAACATGAAGAATTTGCCCGGCGCATGGTAGCCGAAAACAAACGCCTGGAAGATGAAAACAACAGGCAGAACAAGCGAATTGAACAGCTGGAAGACACGGTGAACCGGATCGTTGTCCAGCAGCTTACAACCCTGACAACAACGATTGAAAGGTTGGATTTGAGCGTGCAAAACACGCTGAAAGAGCAATCGGAAATCAGCGAACGGGTAAAGAAGCTGGAAAGCCGGGACGGGGATATGTGGCGCACAGCTGTAAAATACGTTCTTTCCGCCGTGCTGGGCGGCGTGGTTGTCTTCATCATGTCCCGGATCGGCATTTCGTAGGGGGGCGGCGGCAATGGAACTTACGGCCCCTATGACGGCGGCGATGTGCTTTTTCGGCGGCGTTATGGCGTGCCTGCTGGTTTGTATGGCGCTAAAACTGAAAGCGGCCCAGGCGGGCGGCAGGAAGCAGCAGAAGAAGGACAAGCCGCCCGCCACGGTGGGGAAGCGCATGGGCGCTATGGATAAAATCCTGATCGTGCTGGGCGTATTCCTGCTGTGCTTCATCGTGGCAATGGTGGTTATCTTCATCAAAAAGGACAGCATACCGGACACGCTGGTACAATGCGTTTTCGGCGCGTGCGGCCTGGAAGGTGGGGTAATGGGCTGGATCAAGACCACAAAGGAACGCCGCCAGGATCGGCGCTGGGCGCGGCAGGATGCACGGGAAGCGGAACGGGCCGCAAAGGAAATGGAGAACTGACAATGGACACAAAAACAAGAACAGAAATTGTGCTGGCCGCGCAAAAAATCATTTTCGGGCAAGAAGGGAATTACGGATCTGTCAACGCGAACGATAACGGGGCCGTAAGTGTGGGCAAGGTGCAATGGCACGCCGGGCGGGCGCTTGACCTTCTGAAAAAGATTTGCGCGGCGGAAAGCAGGGCGGCTTCCATCCTGGGGGCCGCCCTTTACAAAGAAATCACAACAGCGGCGGCGGGCGCATGGAACGCCCGGACGGTGAACGCGGCGGAAAAGGCGGCGATCAGTAAACTTCTGGCAACCGATGCCGGGAAGCGTGCGCAAGATGCCCAGGCGGAAGCGGACGTGGGCGCATACGTGGATCACGGCTTGAAAGTGGGCGTGGAAGACCCGGCGGCCCTTGTCTACTTTGCCGATCTGGAAAACCAGGGCGGCGGCGGTGCGTCCGCAAGGGTGGCCGCCGCCGCAAAGAAGCCCGTAACGCTGGACGCGATCCACGCCGCAGCGCTTGCCGATCGCGTTATGGGCAAATACGCAGCCAGAAGGAAAAACGTATACAACGCCGCAAAGAAGCTGGCATGGAAAGGAGCGGGAAGCATGAAAGCGTCCGTGCTTATTCAAAAACTGTGGGATATTGTGCGCAACTTCAAAACCCTTTACGTCATGGGCTGTTTCGGTGCGCCCCTGACCGGGGGCAATGTAACGCGATACTGCCAGAACCACGAATACAACAGGCGGGCGGAGCGCACGCGCATGATCAAGGCGGCGGCGAACAAAAAGCCGCCCGTCTATGGCTTTGACTGCGTGAACCTGATCAAAGGGATTTTGTGGGGGTGGAGCGGGGACGCTTCCAAAACCTACGGCGGCGCAGTCTACAAGGCAAACGGCGTTCCTGATACTGGCGCGGACGGCATGATCCGGCTTTGCAAGGAAGTTTCAACCGATTTTACAAAGATTCTTCCGGGTGAAGCTGTGTGGCTGTCCGGCCATATCGGCGTGTATGTGGGCGGCGGCGTGGTGATCGAGTGTTCCCCGGCGTTCAAAAACTGCGTGCAGGAAACGGCGTGCTTGAACATTGGCCCCATTGCGGGGATGAACGGGCGCAGGTGGACGAAGCACGGGAAGATCCCGTATGTCACCTATGACGTGGCGGCGGACAAGGGCACGCAGGGCGGCCAGGGAGCCGCAGGAACGCCCGTGAAACCTGGGGGAACCACCAACACGCCCGCCGCGTCCGCGCCCGCTGTGGGGGACGTGGTGGCCTTTACGGGCAGCCTGCATTATGTCAGCGCGAACGCCGCAACCGGGAAGCCCTGCAAGCCGGGCACGGCGAAGGTGATCGGGAAGTTCAACGGAAAACACCCGTACCAGCTGAAAGCGGAGCCGGGCGGCGGTTCGACCGTTTACGGGTGGGTTGACGCGGCGGACGTTGTAACGGGGGCCGCCGCAGCGCTGGCGAAGCTGGCGGCCCTGGGCGTGATCAATTCCCCGGACTACTGGGCCGGGGTTGTCAGCGCCGGGAAAGTAAAATTCCTGGATCTGCTGCTTGAAAGGGCGGCGGCGAAGATCAAGAAAGCCGGGCCGCGTGCCGCGTCCGTGGAAGACGGCGTGGCCGCGCTGGTGCGGGCTGGCGTGATTGACAGCCCGGAATACTGGTTGAAGAACTACAAGCAGGCGGCAAGCCTGGATCAACTGCTGTGCGCCCTGGGCGGCGCGGTGGAATAAGGAAAGGACGGAAAGAACATGGAAAACATTATTTTTAATGCGGTGCTTCTGCTGATCTCGATCGGAGGCTTCCTGCTGGGCAAGTTCGTTTTCCCGAACGTGCCCAAAAGCGTTGCGGACAAACTGCGGCAGCTGGCCGCATGGGCTGACAAGTTCGTTGTCTGGGCGCGGGAGTTCAAGAAAGCGGACAGCGGGCACGACAAAATGGAAATGGTTGTGGAACAGCTGAAAGCCGTTGCCAAAGAAGCCGGGTGGGACGTGACAGAAGACCAACTGCGGGCCATTGCCCAGGCCGCCTATGAAAACATGATGGAGGGCGCGGAGGAAGCCCAGCAGCCGCAGGAACCCGCCAAGGCGGCAAGTGTGGTTATCAACGTGCCCGGCAGGGCGGCAACTGTGACCGCGCCCGGCGTAGCGGTTGCTACGGATAACGTGCCGGAAGGGGCACTGGAAACGAACCCGGACGGCAGCGTAAACGCTTATGATGAAGCCGGGCTGAAAGTGGGAACAGTGGACGCGGCCACGGCGGAAGAAGCGGCGGCTGGCGTTGACGCTGTGATCGTGGAGGACGGCCAGGCGTACCAGGGAGCCGCCCAGGCCGCGCAGGATACAGATACCGCCCAGGCGGCGGAAGGGGCGCAGAACGCGCCACGGGCCGCCCAGGACGGCCCGCAGGAACACGACAATACATAAAAGCCCGCAGGACGGGCCATAGACCGCGCCAGGACGCACGGAAGCCCGCAGGGGGTGTAATTACCTTCTGCGGGCTTCTTTGCGTTCCTGGGGGATTTACGGGGCTTCCTGCAAGGCGTTCCAGACGTGGCCGCCCAGTTCCTTCATAGCTTCCGGCGTTTCCTTCACGAACATAGCGAAAAGAAAAGTCATAAATTCACTTTTGGTTTGCGCCCATTCTTCCGCCGTCATGTTCGGGTTTTGGGCCAGCTTCATTTGCAGAAGTTCTTCTGTAAGGGCCTGCCCGGCGGGGCTGTTCAAAACGGTTCTTTCCGCTTCTGAAACCCGCTCCACGAACTGATCAAAGTTTTCCGCGATCTTCATTGTGCTTTACCTTCCCTTCTTTTGATGGAGCCGGGCGGCGGCTGTGCCGCCCGGCGTGGTTCTTACAGGTGCGTATACATTCCGGTTACTTCCGTGAAGATGGCCTGCAAGTCGTCCCAGAAAACGCCGCTGATCGTCTTCACTTCAACCGTCTTGTCTTCAATCCAGGCGAAAGTCTTTTTGTTCAAGCGCCCGGCGGTGTACTTGAAAAAGTGCATCGTGTAAGTGTCGGTAGCGTCCAGCGTGATATACAGGCGGTTTGCCTTGCTGGCGTTTTTCGGAAGCGCCATGCGGAGCGTGTTGCCGTCCGCTACAAAGTGGTTGGCCCCGGTCATAGCAATGAACTTATGGCCGCCCAGCTGTTCAAGAATCTTATCTGCAACGTTCATTTTTGTAACCCCCGTTTTGTGTTTTTGGTTTGTTCCCTTAACTGTCTTATATTATACTTGCGGAAGTATAAGAAGTCAATAGCAAATCCGGGAAAAGATATACAAAGATCGTTCCGCTATTCTGTGCATTTTGTATACTTACGGAAGAAAAGCAGAAGCCCCGGCACGCTGGCCGGGGCTTCTGCAATCAGGCAATCAGGAAAACGCAAGTGGAAATATCAGATTCACAGGCGGAAATATTGGAGCGGTGGACGGTATAGCCCAGCTTTTCAACCTGCTTCTTCCGGCGGGCATAATCACAGGCGCAGCACTCACAGAGGATATAGCCGTTAGTTTTGGCCGCGTCCAGCTTTTCCAGAACGGCGGGTAAATCCCGGTGCTTTGCGTTCATAAAGCCGTATCTGCTGTATGTATAGGAAAGATTCTTCTGGAAGATAATGTGGGCGCTGTAGTCCCCCACATAGATCCCACACCAGCTGGGATGCACGGTGATCATTTCGCCCCGCTCGTTGTAGCGGATGATCCAGCCGTCCAGATCGGCGCTTCCGGTAGCTTCTGCGGCGTTCATAGCGGCCACAATGGCGGGCATTTCGTAACCGTGGCGGGAAAGAGGACGGACAGCATCAAGATTCAACATAAGGAAGCCCCCCAAAAAGTATTTTGTTTCCCGCCGTATTGTCAAGCCCCAGCGGGAAGGGCGGAAGTGGTTACTTTGCGGAAATAGCGGCTTCAAAGCGATCCAGCAGCGCTTTTTCCTGTTCCCGCGTGTCGGGAATCCAGTAATCATATTCAGCGCCGTATTTGTTGACCGTGAAGAACCACCAGCCGTCCGGCAAGGCAATTTCCATAACAAACGTGTTAGGAATTGCGTTGAACTGGGCTTCCCGCATATGCGCGGTAAGTGTATCGTGCAGCCGCTTCTTTGTGAAGCGTTCGTGGTTGAAGAAACCGTCAAGGGAAAGTTCGTGAAGCTGGGAAGAAACGTCGTGTAAAGTCATGGTGAAGACCCCCATAGAAGTATTTCCGTGTCGGTGCCCTTTGCGTGTTGGCCCGTAAGGTTGGCCCCCGCCGTATTCTTAACGCCCCGGCAGGTGGGCGGCCTTGCTTCCCTTAACTGTCTATTATTATACTTACGAAAGTATAAAAAGTCAATAGGCGAAGCGCGGAAAAAATGCACAAATATACTTACGAAAGTTTGTGCAATATTTATACTTACGGAAGTTTACGAAATGTGCTATAATATGGGACAGTGGAAAGGGGGCCTTTTTATATGGCAGAAGAAAAGAAATATCCCACGCCCAGAGGGGCGGCAGCAACAGCAGCGAAAAACAAATACAAAGCAAAAAACTATGATAGAATGGAACTGGCCGTGCCTAAAGGAATGAAACAAGCCTTGCGGGCGGCGGCGGCCCAGGCGGGCTATACGTCCTTCAACAGTTACATTGTGGACGCGGTAAAGGAAAAGTTTCTGCGGGATACAGGGCAGGAAATGATCTGGGAGAAGGAAACGGAAGAATAGGGGGCGGGAACGTGAAAGGGTATGGAGTGAAACCAGGGGAACGGGTATTCATAAAGAGGGTTGACCGCCCTGCAACGAACGGAAGCACGCCTGTATGATGCAATCAATGGTATGGAA
>Ga0137306_103816_pt1 | contig 10853 bp, 15 predicted proteins | sample Inofroosms_March_FD_97187 | JGI IMG/M metagenome (GOLD analysis project Ga0137306, IMG submission 97187) | Mouse cecal microbial communities from Vienna, Austria - N-Acetylneuraminic and N-Acetylglucosamine D2O microcosms_March | ecosystem: Host-associated > Mammals > Digestive system > Large... | reverse complement strand
TCTCAAGAAATAGATTGCTCTTAAAATGGCTATGTAACTGGACAAGTAAATCTTCAATGTCCTCATAATGCCAGAAAGCAATACAGGCCGTTGTAATCATTACATCATCTGCTGGCAAACTAAGCAGCAGTTCCATATCAACACGTGGACGGAAATAGTAGCCATCTTCATTTGCATCTGACATAATTCGATTTATTGCTCTGCGTCCATTTTCGTTTTTAGCAAGTAAAATAACATGGCTGTTAGTTCTATCCTTTTCATGCCGATCCTTTACCCAATATGCTTCGGCCCCAAAAATAAATTTCAAGTCATACTTTTTTGCCAGTTCAAATGTCTCAAAGTAATATCCAGCCCATCCATGTTGTACACTGGACAAAACCTTATGTCCAACTTCTACTGCTCTTTTCGCATAATCTTCTTGAACAGCAGCAGAATCAGGAACATAAATGTTGCTATATGAATCGTGCTTATGATAATTTTGCAAATTAAATCACTCCTTCATATCTAAACTCTTTGAAATATTCTTTTTCTGCATTGATTCTTGCTTGTACCGCATCTTCAAACTTATCATAGTGACCTAATGATTTCTGCCGATTCATTATGGTGATATATGCTCTCCATTTCCCGTTCTTTTTGTTTAAGCAAACACCAGTTTTGCCGCTGTTATTTGCTTTGTTTATTTTCTGATTTCTCTGATTTTCTTGATGTGTTGCAATTCTGATTTGAGACTTTCGGTTATCATTCAAATGATGATAAATATGATCTACAACTTGGTCATCATCACATTTGAGAATTAATCGGTGCATTTTAATATTCTTGTGATTCTCAATATCTCCCACATTTTTTGCCTAATCTGTTCTTCATATAGCTTTGCATTTACAAGTTTCATAATTTATCACCATTAACCATTCTACTAACTTGATCAACTGTATACTCAATTTCTGAAACAGTATGACGAAATGGCTTTACATCTTCTTTTATGATAGTTGCTTGATATAAAGTGGGTGGGTTTTCTATATTACTTCCACGTTGGTCAATAATATAGACTTCCTGATTTGTATTAAGACTAAATACCTTTGTACTTCCATCTCTAACAACAATAAGAATTGGTTCTTGCATCATAAATTACCTCCAAGTTATTCTCTTGTGTCCATCTTTGCACCGCAGTTAGGACAAAATTTTGGTTGCCAATCAGCATAAATATCAGCATCAAGACCAGTATATTTGTCCATACCGCATATAGGACAAATTGAAACGCCATCTTTCCATTGCCCATGCACAACTGCGTTTTTATTATTCATCTTAACTATTTTGTAAGGAGATACACGCATTACTTCATCATATCGCCAATCATGATTGCTATTAAATGCTTTAACGACAACCATTTTGCTTGTAATCTTTTCAATTTCGCCCAAATAAAGAGTTGAACTTGTGGATTTGTGAGATAAAGCAACTACTTTATCTCCAATATTTAATTCTTGTCCTAAAAAGTCTTTTATAATATTCACCTTCAATCAAAATTACCCTATGTTAAAACAAATTAGCATCCTCATCCTTATCCAGCTTTCGCAAAGCCCATTGATCATTGAACCGCTTAACATGGACACACGTATTACGGAAATTGCACAAGTTATTACAGAAGAATGTATCCTCAACCTCATTGCCATTCCCATTGATCCGTGTAAACTGACGGGGAGGCCACTGGCTTTCATCATTCTGATCCAATGACTCAAAGAGGTCAGCCATACGATTTAAATAATCAATCGTTTCTTGCCGCAGTTCATCGGTAATAACATATTGACGTACATAGGGTTTAACTGTATATCGCTCCTGAATCTCTGGTGGCAGCACGTCCAAAGAATTTGCTTGCAAAGCATTCTTATACATAATCTCAATATCAAGTTCATCATAACCAAGTTCCTCAAGATCACGCTGAATATGATCCCGGAGTTCATAAATCAATTTGCCACGATTCAGAACTTTAACGATTTCGGTTTTGTTCTTAGAATTAGAACGCTTCTTACCCATAAATTTGACTTCACAGTATTTCAGCATAATCCAAGATACATCACGTACTTTAAATCCTTCGGCCTCCTTTGCCAGCGCATAGAACACAAGCTGTCGTCCATGATGCACCAATTCAGCCGCCTTAAAGTCGGTAGACGTTTTCCAATCGTAGATTGAAATTGTCCCATCAGAATTTTCACGGATCAGGTCAATGTAGCCCTGTACATAACGATCATCAGAAAGAGAATAGATAACCAATTCCTCTGTCTTAAATGTGCCGTTGGGAGGCTGGAACGTGCTACAGAAATGTTTCATATCAGCAATCCAGTTGTTACGGATAGTATCATTGCCCTTAAAGTCCTTGGGAAATTCAACGCCAAGCATATCCAAATCCAAGAGTTCTTCATTAAGTGTGGTTGGCAACTCTGCGGCGGTTGCTTTGCCATTAATAATTTCCTCCAGCTTGTCGTGAATCTTAGTTCCCAAAATTCCATAAATACCATTCGTACCCTTTTTGTGAAGGATATATGTATTAAATGCTTCAAACAAACATTCCTCGATTGTATTGCACTTTGAAATACTATATACATTTTTACCAGCATCAAACAATGCCTGAAGCCGTGGATCTTTTTCTCGCTTTGCCATATATTACAACCTTTCATTATTATTGATTAAATCGTTATAACCATATAACATGACTTTTTATAAGTTCTGTAAATGCCGCCTTGCCTAAATCGGATGGGCTGGCCTTACTTCCTTTTGGCAGTATCAAATTTTCTCGATCAAATACATAACCAACATGATTTTGAAATACTGCATTATTTAGAATCAATTTTTGAGCCTGTAACCTTATCTGTTCTTCTTCCAGCCCCTCATCATAGGCCAGAATAATCTTTGAAGTCATTAATGCTTTTAAATGCTTTGCCTGAATATCACTTACATCACAACCGCAAGTAGCCAACCCTATATAGCTGCCCATAGAATGAAGCTGCTGAACAAATTTTTCTGATTCACCAACCACTACAATATTCTTTTGCTGAATAGATTCATAGTTGTGATGGTATCCATAAAGGGTAAGGCTGCGGGAGCATGGAATGATCGGCAACCAACGTTCGTCTTTGGAGCATTTGCTATCATTCAATCGCCCCATGATCCCACATAGCTTACCATCTAAAGTATACTCAGGAACAGTAATCCGCAGCGACTCTAAATCAAATCCGACATTGAAGTGTTCTTGTGTTTGAAAACTGATTCCATCCTTGAAAAACATCAAATTATATTTGCCAGTATATTCATCAAGAATAGATTCATCATATGTAGCCATTGAATACTCTGGTTCTTGAATTTCTTTCATCAAGCCTTTGTAAAACCCGCCAAATGGATACCTGATCTTTTTACTGAATTGACTTTTTTCAAGCCCAAGTGTTTCAGCGACATATCTTAATGCTTTTGGAAATGACAATTTTTTTGTTTTCATTACAAGTGAATACAGATTGCCATGTTCATTTATAGAAAACCCATCAAACTTTAAGGTATCAAGTTTCAATCGCATTGCTGTTGGATTATGCCCATCCTCACGGCTAAAACGCAATTCATTTTGTTTACTTCTATATGTAATCTGCGTATAGTCCATAGATTCAAGGAGGACGATACAGGCATCTAAATTGTTAGATAAGTAATTGGACAGCGATAGTGCATTTACTATAATACCGCCCTCCTTTCAATCTACAACCAATTATCCCTCAAGCCACTTATTGTCCAAATAGTAGAATCCATATGTAGCAACGCCAATCAAAATAATCCAGAACACCCAAAAGATAACCAGTTGAACTTTTGATTCCAGATATTCGATTGTTTTATCTATTGGCATATCATTATAAAATGAAGTTTGAGAAATTGTGTTGTCACTTAAATTCGCAAACAATGTGCCTGTATATGAAATATCTGAACCATAATACTTATCTCTCAAATGTGATGAAAGTTTAATTGTCGTAATATAGTTCTCTGGGAAATACTCAATAGTTCCATATGGAAATTCTACACCAAGATATGAAATTGTAGTTGCATTACGATAATCCCTATCAATAGTATCCCATGTCCAATATGTTTCTACTTCAGTATAAGTTTGTGTTTTACCATTAACAGTTCTTGTCTTTGTTACTGTCCGTGTGTGCATTGTATAACGTTCAGTAACCTTAGTCATAGAACCATATAACCCATCTACTTCAGGATAGGAAACAGGATCAACCGCAACCAGATCGCCATGTACAAACGCATTACCAACATTTGTACGCATACCATATTTGAACAATTCTGGATCATCGTTAATCTGAAGCGCAGTATTATATTTCTGGTATTGCTCCATTAAACTATCATTGATTTTGTCCGAGATAACAATACCAATAACAAGCATAATGCAAATTAACGCAATACTAAAAATAACTTCCCGCTTTGTGATTTTCATATTGCTTACCTTTAGTCAAAAAGATTAGTTGGAGCATCCGAAGAAACATTGTAGTCAAGATATGTATAATCCATAAGCTGATAACCAAGCATATTCAAAATCTGCTTGTTAGGAAACTTCCGAACATACTGGTTATAATTCTTCACCCAAGTATTAAAATTACTACGATAATTTGCAATCAAATTCTCTGTGGTAGCAAGTTCATTCATCAGTTCCTTATAGTTCTCACTACTTTTCAGATCAGGATACGCCTCGGCAACGGCCTGAATCATCATCTGAATCTCCTGAACACTTTCGTCTGAAGAACTACCACGCTGCCCAATTACATCCATAAGTGTCTGATACTCATGCTCGTCATATGCCTTAACACAATCAACCAAATTAGGAATCAAATCAGCCCTGCGCTTCTCCTGAACCTTAATCTCGGACTGTGCTGTATTAATCTGTTCCTCAAGCGAAATAGCCTTATTCTGTACGCCCTGAAAAGCAAACACAAACAGCAGAATTGCAGCAACAATTACAGCAATACCAATCAAAACAGACTTATAATTTTTCATATAATATATTCCTTCTTTCTAAATTTACTTATGTTCATTAAACACTGAGCAATATCCAATCTCTTTCCACCGATTGAACCGACCATTAAACTCATAAAGAACCTGAATTTTGTCATCATCATTTCTGGTTTTATCAAGAAAAGCTACAATGTACTTTTTTTCTTTATCCAATGGGATAATTTTACGGACATTTGTATATTTACCGCTCTCGTCTTTTTTCAGTTGATACGGTTTTACATCAAACTTCTCGCCCGGAAATTCATCATCCCATAATGGCCTTGCATAAACCATTTCTGAAAAGACTTCCTTGATTTGCTTTGCATTGGAAAGACAACTGGCATCCAGATACCGCTTATTCAAAGTATGTAAAGCAAGCTGATAAGTACAAATCAATGAAATATTTTCACGACTTGTAATCTGAAACAGCTTACGACTATGAATCAAAAGCTGCTGCCACATAGCGTCATCAATCTCATCCTCGGACTTCATTGTATCGAACATGACAACCTGATAACCGAGTTTTGCCAGCTTCTTAATGATCCGTTTGACCTTATTCATATCATTGTCGAACAACTTGACAAACTGAATGTTTGAATATTTCTCTTTAGAAATAGCTTTGGCCTTACGGAGCATCTGCCATTGTTCATCGGTAAACTTGCCCATCTTCAATTTCTTTCGAGTCAATCCCCAATAATCAAGTTCAGCAGTAAGAATATGAACAAGTAACAGTTGTTTAAAGTCTTTTGAACGCTGCTCATTGCTGATAACAGCACACTTTGTACCATCTTCAGTCATTGGTAGAATCATATTCTCGAACACAAACGAAGTCTTACCAACGCCGCTGTGACCAGCAAACATATACATATCGCCAAGCGGAGTACCAAGCGTTAAATAATTCAGTATAGGACAGTGCGCACCATAGCTAATGCCTTGCGCCGATCCATCATTACACTCAGTAAGGAACTTTTCATCAATCTCCAAAGTTTCAATTTCAATATCGTGTGTATTTTTTATACTTACACTATTCAAAATGTAATCAAAATAATCATACACTTCTTGATTTGTCATTTTGGAGAACCGATCAATATTGTCTAATACAGGAAACCCCTTATCATACAAAGTCATCAAAGTATTCATCTTTGCAACCTTGTCATAATAAGCATCAACATTTTCTGGATTTACCAAGGAACAAAGTTCACTTACTGTTGCATAGCCACCAAGTTCATCAAAATGCTTTTTGACTGTCGGTTTGCCCTCCAGAAAAGTATAAATAGTAACATTATCAAAAGACTTAAAGCCTTGATTAAACATCTGGCGACCAAGCGAAAAGTAGAAAACACCATCATCTGTTTTCAATGTCTGATCTTCATTTGCATTAACACGCTGAAAATCATCATACAAATCAGGTTGTTTCCATAAACAGAAAACGAATGTAGCTTCTGCGCTATCTCGACCTTTAATCAGTTCTTCAGGATACTTTTTTAAATCTATGCCAATCACCCTCCTTAAAACTCATCATCGTTGAGAAAGCTACTAATATCCTTTCCACGGATTTTTGTCCCAATGCTGGATAAATCGCCACATTCAATTTCAGTTGATTTTGTTATATTCTCTTGTTTCTTTTTGCGTTGGAACTCTGCATTTACATCTGCAATAGAACTTTTGATAATCGCAAACATATATGCTATTTTGTTGTATTCAGCGGAGAACTGCTTATGTTCCATCTGATAATGAATATCAGAGGCACATCGTTTGAAAGTTTCTAAAATCACATCATCATCATAAAATGATAGTTCATTTAACTTTTTGGGGAGGGAGGTAGGAAATGGTTGCCCATTTCCATACCTTAAAAACTCCCGACAAACATAGTCAATCAGTTCTTTGCGCTTGGCCTTGCTCTTTTGGTCAGCATCATAAATTTCTTGGCTTTTATAATACTTTCCATTGATCTTTACAAATGTATCAGTAGTTCCTTTTTCACCTGTGATAGCACATTTGCATGGCCTCGCCATAAGTACCTCCTATTACTCTGCCTGATTCAGAACCTCAACAATGCTCTCCAGAACGGCAGTAGGAATATCATCAGAATTCTTGAAATTCGGAATGTTATTCTCAGCCATAATTGCCTTTACCTTTTTCTTAGTGGCAGCGGCAGCATCAGAGAACTTATTCTGGATCACACTCATAAGTTCTGCATTGCGTTCCTCGTCAATCTTGTTCTTTGCATCCTGCTCCAGCTTTTCAGCAACCTCGGCCTCCTTTGCCTTACGAGCGGCCTCCAGTTCCTTCTTAGACTGTTCAACGGTCTTGTCACCCTTGCTATGCTCGGCAAGAATAGCATCCGTCAAAGCCTTAATAAGAGCATCAGAATCAAGAGGAATCTGATCCACAATGTCAGCAAAACGAGACTTAGAATCGACACTATAGTTATCATCACGGAAGGAAATACGGCGGGACTCGCTCATGACTTTGCCCTTAACTTCCTCCTGCTTAGTAACCACATTCTTCTTGCCTGTTTTCTGCTTAACAATCTCACGATCAATGTACGCAACTCCAAGGAAATGTAGCTTAGTCTTGAGCGCATTGAAATACCGCTGACTCATATTGGTAGTCAGAATGGAATAAGACTCGCCAGTAATAGGATCATCTACATCCTTCTTCTTTGTATGTCCAATAGCAATAAAGGAAACGCCGACACTTTTCAGTTCCCACAGCTTATCAAGAACAATCTGAATGGCCTTATCTTCACCAGCCATGAACCCGCCAAATGCAGCCTTAATAGAACTAATCTTAGGCTTATCAGGATTTGCCCGATTGTGCATCCGAATAACCTCTGGCTCTGCGATCTCAAGTAACTGATCAAATGTATCAAGAACAATAACACGCAGTTCCTTATAATCAGTCAGCTTGTTTTCAATTACATCATCACAGAACTCCTTAAACGCAGACCAATCAGGAATCTTTTCAGACACAATACCATTAATGGCATCGTGACCATCTTCCTTGCCAATGTCGAGGGCAATATAACCCTCATCACCAGCCAGCTTCTCACAGACTTCCTTGATAACAGTGGACTTGCCGATACCACTTTCACCAATCAGACCAATGTTATATGCCAGAGGATCAATGCAAATCTCACGCTTCTTACCAAACTTTCTTGCCATTACACATCACTCCTTTCAATTAAAACAAGTCATCTTCATCAACGCCGTCATCCTTCTTTTCGTCCTCATCGAACGGCGGCTCATCGTCCTTATTAGACTTCTTTCCATTCTTTGAACTGTTTTTGGCCTCGTCCAGTGTTTCATCCTGCGGCGGCTGATAAATTCTTTCCTCAAACTCATCGCTCTTGTCCTCGGCCTCAAGCAAGCCGTCAGCGAAATCACCATCCAGCTTCGGATCAAACAAACGGAACTCGTCAATACGATCTCCATAGATATTGCCCTTGGGCTTGAAATCATCCAGTGTCTTAATGCCAAGTTCAATCTGTTCCTTCTGTGCATCGGTCAACATAGACTCATCAAAGTCTGCCTCTTCGGCACCACGCAGCAAAACCATTTCCCACGGAATATGAACCATAGCCTTGCCCTTAACCTTAATATACTTCAGCTTATAGTTAAGCAGCTTCTTATGACGCTCATTCTCCATGTCATACTTTGCACCAGAGAACACAACCTGAATGGGAACATACTTACGTCCCTCATCCTTATTGATATACTGCTCAATATAGCAATCCAGCGTAATCTTCTTATTCTCATCAAAATCAGAATCGTCAAAGCTATCCTTGTTATAGAACAGATCGGCAGTAATCATCAACCGACTCTTGCGCTCTTCCGGGGCAGCAAAGACATTCTGGATACGGAACTTACTGAAATACATCTTCTTCTTTGCATACCAATCACGGGTAAACTGGCCTGTAACAACCACACGCCCCTCATAATTGGGAAGATGCTCCTGCAAGTGCTTAATCATGTCATAGACGGTAATAAATTCCTGTCGCCCACCATGATCCTCACCAAGATCAACAATATACTTTCGATAACTGGCAACCTGAGAAACAATATCTTCATCAAAGCGATCATCCCAATTAACATCCAGCTTCTCGTTATCGGTATTCATTGTCTTAATAACGTCCTGCTTACTGTCAAAAGCCTCCACGAAAGCCATGTTAGAATCGCTTTCCTTGACACCGAACGTCATAGACAGCATTTCACGTTTCTTACCCTTATCATCCTTCTTAGTCATCTCCTTGCAGAAAGGACGCTTAGTATCTGCCTTCTGCTTGGGAATAACAGGTGTGCCAACAAAATTAAATCTTGCCTGATAACTCATCTACATCTCTCCTTTTTAATAACTTATTGCATCAAAATTAACTTCTAAGAATTTACGTGACGCAAGATAATCACACATATGTACAAACTTTTGAATCTTATCTGCGGGTTTAGGTAATACAGTTCTGGAATTTCGTGCCGTATTCCATTGACCCATATGTGAAGAAATAGCATTACGTACAATCTGCTCTTGCTCATCAGTTAGCTTAGAACATTCAAAATTACATTCCTTTACAAAGTCAGCAGCATACAAAGGATGTTCAAATACAGTATGCTTGCCATTGCCGCCACCCTGTTTCTTTCCATCATGCAGGATCAGACTCAACAGAATTAAATCCTGCTCTGTCTCTGAAAACTGCTTCTGGAACATTTCAAGGTTAAACAATTCATGCGCAACTGCCATCGCTGCTTTAGTATGGCGTACAAGGCCACCATCACCAAGAGCATAGGACGGATGATACTTGCCGCTGGATGAAGCAGGAACCGTAAAGAAATAATCGGGAAGATTATCTACACAGTACCTTGCAAACTGCTGAATACTTTTTGAATGAATCCAGCTAATTTCATTTTCAAAACATTCTTTCATTAGTCCTCCAGAAAACTCTTAAATTTGCCAATAATCTTTGCGTTATGACCAAACTGCTGCTCCATTGAACCATCAATTCGATTCAACTCAGACTGATAAGTAGCAATCTCCTGACGTGTATCAGTAATCTTGTTATTGATAGCCTCCAAACGATCAATCGTACTTGTAATTAAAGATACTGCCCCCCCCCGATTCTGCGACAAGGGCGTTCAACTGAGCCTCTTTAACGGTCAAAATATCACGACTAAACATTGTTTTCATTCTCCTTTTTAATTATTTGTAGTAGTTTCAGTTGTAGGATTCTCTGTGCTTTGCGCAGCCTTATTCTGGTTTTCAATATTCCTCATACACATCTGCTTCAAAAGATTCAACTGCTTCTGAGGATTCATTTTCTTTGTCTGGTTCAACTGTGATAGCACAGTAACACACATAGTACGAATACCAGACTGGACACCCAGCGTATAGGACTTACGCATCAAACTTTGGATTACCTTTTCTGTATCTGTCATCTTGTCTTGCTCTGCTTCGGCAGGAATAGGATCGACACCACTTTCTAACTCTAAAACCTTTGCCATACATTACCTTCTTTCTTTGTTATTGAATATATCGTTATAAGCCTTTAAAAATATGCTTTATAACCTCTTTCGTCCAGCCGTTACCACAAAGCGTTCTACGAACATTGTCAGAATATCCTTCAGTAAATCCATCTGGCAGCGTTTGTAATCTTTCATATTCAACAGGAGAAATTTTTCGGATACGGCCTTGATCCCAAACTTTCTTTTCCTGATACCCACCATTCACACAAGTCAAAGTCGCACATTTGAATTGAGGATTGTAAACTCGTTTCAACATATCATGTGTATTAACTTGTAATGTGGCGATTACCTTTTTATCTTCACCATGAAAAA
>Ga0137306_103814_pt1 | contig 10860 bp, 7 predicted proteins | sample Inofroosms_March_FD_97187 | JGI IMG/M metagenome (GOLD analysis project Ga0137306, IMG submission 97187) | Mouse cecal microbial communities from Vienna, Austria - N-Acetylneuraminic and N-Acetylglucosamine D2O microcosms_March | ecosystem: Host-associated > Mammals > Digestive system > Large... | reverse complement strand
TTGAACTACCAAGCGTACTTCAAAAGCGATTGATTGCGGATAATGAGATGTTGCTTGCTAATAACAAAACATTAATTGCCGATAATAAGACACTGACTGCCGACCGAAACCCCCTGGCCGTCGAACTCGCTGACAAAAATGCAGAGCTTGCCCGCATGAGAGCCTTATTAGAGCAATATCACATTCCAGTAAATGCTTAATTCTGCTTATACATAAGGAATGTCCAAATCATCCGGCAATGCCTGAACGGAAAAACATTTTATAAGTTTATTCTGCGTTACTGTGAGCGTCCGATCCGGGAATGAACAGTGATCGGAGGTTATGTGCCGTACCTTGACCAGGTGCGGGATATAACCTCCGAATTGCATTGGCGCACTATACTGCCGCCCCGTTTTTTTCTTATAATATAGTCTCCATTCCCACCTTCTGTGGCTTCAGGCCGCATTTCTCATAGAACCTCATTGCCGTCTCATTGCAGGACCATACATTCAGGGTTACATTATAACAGCCCTGCGCCCTGGCAAATTCCAGTACGTTTTCGTAGAGTTTTTTTCCGATGTGCTGTCCCCGGATCGTTTCGTCCACACACAGGTCGTCGATGTAAAGCGTCCTGATATCCGTCAGAATGTTGTCGTTCACATGCTGCTGAAAGATGCAGAATGCATAGCCCAATACCTTTTCCGTCTCATCCACGGCGACAAATATGGGGCGGTCCTCATCGTGTATAATCTCACGGAGCTGGCTGTCCGTGTATTTTCTGTTATTATCTCCCTTGAACAGGTCGGGGCGTCCTTTGTGGTGCACCATGCATACCTGCCGCAAAAGCTCGTTGATCCTGTCCATGTCCTTTTCCTGTGCGCGTCTGATCTCCATCTTTTCCTCCGTTTCCGCCCGCTTTGGGCGCGTATGCTTTTACTTTTTTATTATATATAATGTTTTTTTGCATTTCAAGTATTACTGAAAACACTTGTAATTCTCTTCCGCCCGTGTTATCATCCGTACAGGCCAAAAGGAATCTGATCGTTGCAGGAGGTCATACATCATGTCAATTGAAAGAGTCAGAGAATATTTCAAAACAAAGGGAATTGAGGAACGCATCCAGGAATTTGACAGTTCCAGCGCCACAGTCGCACTGGCCGCCCAGGCGCTCCGCTGCGAGGAAAACCGCATCGCGAAAACCCTGTCTTTCCATATAAAGGAAAAGGTGGCGCTCATCGTCATGGCGGGGGACGCAAAGATCGACAATCCGAAGTATAAGGCACAGTCCGGAACAAAAGCAAAGATGCTGTCTTTTGAAGAGGCGGAGCCGCTGATCGGTCATGCGGTGGGCGGGGTCTGTCCTTTTGCCGTGAATCCGGGAGTGGAGGTCTATCTGGACGTGTCTCTCAAACGGTTTTCCACGGTCTTTCCCGCATGCGGCAGCTCCAACAGCGCGATTGAGCTGAACATGGAGGAGTTGGAGGAATATGCGAATCCCATAAGCTGGATTGACGTATCCAAGCTGCCGGAAGGATCACAGCAATAAGTCATCCCCTATGAGCGTAGATAAAAAAAGTGAGGTTGCAGAAGATGAAATATGATTTTACAACAATTATGGATCGAAGCGGAAAAGATGCCATCGCGGTAGATCTGATTCCGTATAAAGAGATACAGGTGAGGGAGGGCTTAAGCCGGATTCCGATGTGGGTTGCGGACATGAATTTTCAGACCGTCCCCACCATACCGGAGGCCATCATAGAACGTACCAAACATACGGCGTACGGATATTTTTCACCCAGGGACGAATATTATGATTCCATCATCCGATGGCAGGAAAAGCGCCACGGCGTACAGGGGCTGACGAAGGAGTGCATCGGCTATGAAAACGGCGTACTCGGCGGGGTGCTCAGCGCCCTGAATGTATTTTGCTCCAAAGGCGACAAGGTTCTGCTGCACTCCCCCACTTACATCGGGTTCACCGAAGCCCTGGAAAATAACGGGTATCACATCGTGCTGAGCCCTCTTATAAAGGACGACGCGGGCTGCTGGAGAATGGATTTTGAGGATATGGAACGAAAGCTTTCGGAAGAAAATATCCATGCGGCCATCTTCTGCTCCCCCCACAATCCATGCGGCCGTGTCTGGGAGCGCGGAGAACTGGAACAGGTCATGGAACTCTTCCGAAAATACGATGTGATGGTCGCCGCGGATGAGATCTGGTCGGATATCATCCTGACCGGCAGCCGTCATATTCCGACCCAGACGGTCTCCGAGGATGCCCGGATGCGCACAGCCGCCTTTTACGCCCCGTCAAAGACGTTCAACCTGGCCGGGCTGATCGGCAGCTACCATATCATCTATAACCCTTATATCCGGGACAGGATACGTAAGGAATCCTCACTGTCACACTACAATTCCATGAACGTCCTCTCCATGCATGCGCTGATCGGCGCATACCGGCCGGAAGGATATGAGTGGGTTGACGAGCTTTGCCAGGTACTGACGGAAAATGTAGAGTATGCATATCATTTTATCCTGGAGCATTTTGACGGCGTGTCCGTGACAAAACCCCAGGGGACATACATGCTGTTCCTGGACTGCGAAGCATGGTGCAAATCCCATGGAAAAACCATCGACGAGCTGCAGCGCATGGGCGTGGAGGCCGGAGTCATCTGGCAGGACGGAAGGCCATTTCATGGAGAATACGGCATCCGCCTGAATGTGGCGCTGCCCAGAACACTTTTGGAGGAGGCCATGAGCAGGCTGGAGACGATGGTATTCTAAGAGAACCGCAAAGCACGCTGTAAGAACCGCGTACATGCGGGCCAGACATCATCCGGCGGATACACCGTATCCTGCCTGCAGACCAATCATACACAGGAGTAACATCATGGAACAAACACACAATATTAACACTCTGGGAACACGTTTCAGCAGGCAGGCCCTGGGGGATGGAATGCGTGACGGCGTCCCCATCGGGCTGGGCTATTTTGCGGTTTCCTTTTCCCTCGGGATCGCCGCAAAAAATGCCGGGCTCACCCCATTCCAGGGCTTCCTGGCAAGCCTGCTCTGCAATGCTTCAGCGGGGGAATATGCGGGCTTTACCCTGATCGCGGCGGGCGCCACATATCTGGAGCTGGCCGTCGTCACCCTGATCGCCAATGCCAGGTATCTGCTGATGAGCTGTGCCATGAGCCAGCGGCTGGATCCGGCCATGCCCGGATTCCACCGTCCGCTCATGGCCTTCCACATTACGGACGAGTTGTTCGGCATCGCCATTGCGCGGCCCGGCTGTCTGAATCCATTTTACAGCTACGGCGCCGTACTGGTGGCCGCCCCCTGCTGGGCCGTCGGAACCGCCCTGGGCGCCATCGCCGGAGGACTGCTCCCGCTGCGCCTGGTGAGCGCGTTCAGCGTCGCTCTGTACGGCATGTTCCTGGCAGTCATCATTCCGGCCGCAAGAAAGAGTAAGGTGATCGCCGGGCTCATTGCCATCTGCTTCGGGGCAAGTTATGGAGCGGCTCATCTGCCGGTCGTGTCCGAAGTATCCGGCGGCACGCGGACGATCTTTCTGACCGTAGTGCTTTCGGCCGCTGCCGCAGTCCTGTTTCCGAAAGATATGGGGGAGGAGGAAGATACCAATGCGTAATATGTATATTTATCTCCTGATCATGGCTGGTGTATCGTATGCGATCCGAGTGCTTCCTATGACCCTCATCCGTAAGCCGATCAAAAACAAGTTCATTCAGTCATTTTTATACTATGTTCCCTATGTGACCCTGGCTGTCATGACCTTTCCGGCCATCGTGGAAGCAACCCAGAGCCCCATATCCGGCTGCATTGCCCTGGCTGTAGGACTGACTGCCGCATGGCTGGGAGCCGACCTGTTCAAAACGGCCGTGCTGTGCTGCGCCGCTGTACTTGCGGTGGAAATGTTTTTACTTTGAATCATTGCATGGAAGAAATGGGTGTGCTACAATCGTAATATAGCAAACTTGCTGTAAGGAATCTACCATGCTACGCATGATCCCCCTTAGCGCAAGGCTCAGTCAGGTAACGTACAGTTACGATGCTTTTTAAGGTGGTGCAGTATGTCCAAAAAATTTCAAATAACCGGAACATGTATACCCGAAAAGCATTACATGGTCCATATGAAAAGCCAGATTCAAAAAATCGTTTCTGAATATATAGAAGAAGGTCAATATTTTTCTATAAACCGGGCACGGCAATATGGTAAAACCACGACCCTCTATCTATTAGAGCGATATTTAAAAAAAGAATATCTTGTGATCAGCTTAAGCTTTGAAGCAGCGGATGAATTATTTTACTCCTTATATATTTTTGCAAGCGGCTTAATTCGTAATATTGGTAAAGATTTAAAAATGCAGAACGTCTCGGAAGAGCTTCTGCAAAACTGGCTGAAACCGATATCCCCTGAGTTTCCGTTTCACGATCTGAGTGACAGAATTACGGATTTATGTTCGAACAGTCCCCGGAAAATCATTCTCATGATCGATGAGGTTGACAAAAGTTCCGAAAACCAGATTTTTTTATCCTTTCTCGGTCTTTTGCGTGAAAAATATCTCAAACAGCAGCAGAGTAAGGATGTTACTTTTCAATCTGTAATACTGGCCGGGGTTTATGACATCAAAAATCTAAAGTTAAAGCTTCACCCAGGAGAGGAAGCCAAGTACAACAGTCCTTGGAATATTGCGGCTGATTTTAATATAGATATGAGTTTTTCCCCATCTGATATCTGCGAGATGCTTTCCGAATACGAAGCAGACTGGCATACTGGTATGGATATCATCTATATTTCCAGGCTTATTTACGATTATACTTCCGGGTATCCCTATCTTGTCTCCGGCATCTGCAGGCTTATTGATGAAGCCATAGCCGCCCCCCCTGATCATTCCGGTATTGAACCCTGGTCGAGGGAAGGGGTTGCAGAGGCTGTACGGCTTATGCTCCGTCAGCCCAATACACTGTTTGATGACATGATCAAACATTTGTCAGAATATCCAGACCTGGCCGCCGTCACCCGGAATATCCTTTTTCACGGCACAGAATATTCCTTTAACCATTACAGTACGGCGCTAAACATTGGAGTGATGTTCGGATTTTTAAAAGAGCGCAGGGGAAAAACACAGATTGCAAACCGTATTTTTGAAATGCATCTGTATCAGTATTTTCTTTCTGAAGAATTGATAAAAACTGATATTCAGACTTTTCCTAACGCCCATGAAAATCAGTTTATAAAAGACGGCGCTTTGAACATGGATTTAGTGATAAAGAAGTTCGTGGAATATTATACGGATTTATATCAGGAGAAAGACGAAAGTTTTTTTGAAAAGCAGGGCCGAAAAATGTTTCTCCTGTATCTTCGCCCTATCATCAACGGAACAGGAAATTTTTATGTGGAAGCAGAGACCAGAGATGAAACACAGACCGATGTAATTGTTGATTATCTCGGAAAGCAATATGTTATAGAGTTAAAATTGTGGAGAGGAAAAAAATATAACGAAGCCGGTGAAAAACAGCTTATTGATTATCTGAATCTCTATCATTTGGACAAAGGCTATATGCTGACATTTAGTTTTAACAAAAAGAAGCAGACCGGGATAAAAGAGATCACGATTCAGGGAAAGCGGATCCTCGAAGCGTTTGTATAAAAACAATGGAACTGCCTGGAAAATTCTGTTTTCCACGTAGTTCCATTGTTTATACCCAGGGCATCCCCTTATGGCCAGTTGGCCGTTTCACAAGGTTATACCCAAGGGCATCCCTTTATGGCCAGTCTTATTTTTCCGGATTCAGATACCGTCCCAGCACCGATATGAAGATATCCACATCAATCGGCTTCGCGATATGGGCAGTCATCCCGTTCTTCAATGCGGCCTCTTTATCTTCATCCATCGCATTGGCTGTCATGGCAATGATCGGCAGATGGCGCACATCCGCCCTGGGCATGGCCCGGATCGTTCGGGTTGCCTCATAGCCATCCATGATCGGCATCTGCACATCCATCAGGATGGCATCATAGTATCCCTCTTCCACCTTCTTCATCATCTCCACCGCATCCGAGCCGTCTGGAGCCGTATCCACGATGAAACCGGTCTCTTCCAGGATTTCCTCCGCAATCTCACGGTTGAGTTCGTTATCCTCTACGAGCAGAATACGCTTTCCGTCAAAATCAGCCTGCAACCATGTGGCCTCTTCCTCGTCCTTTTCAATCAATCGGTTTGCCACGAGCAGTACGGTCTTAAGATCGGACATAAAAAGCGGTTTTGCACAAAACGCGCTGATTCCCGCTTCCCTGGCATCCTCCTCAATATCTGACCAGTCATAGGCGGTCAGTATGATGATTGGAGCCTCACTTCCGACCGCGCTGCGGATCCTCCTGGCAGTCTCGATCCCGCTGGTCTCCGGCATCTGCCAGTCGATGATATAAGTATGGTAGGAATCTCCGTCTTCAAATGCGCTCTTTGCCCGATACGCCGCTTCTCTTCCTGAGGTTGTCCACTCCGCTCGCATCCCGATCTGCTGGAGCATCCTGCATACACTGGTGCAGGTATCAAAGTCATCATCCACCACAAGCGCGCGCTGTCCTACCAGCTCTTTAATCTTCTCCGCCTCTTTTTCCGTGTTCTGCAGCTTCAGACTGAGTTCTACCGTAAAGGTCGTGCCCTTGTTCTTTTCACTCTTGACACTGATCTTGCCGCCCATCATATCTACGATATTTTTCGTGATCGCCATACCCAGTCCGGTGCCCTGGATTCCGGTCTTGGTGGTACTGGATTCCCGTTCAAAGGGTTCAAATATATGATCTACAAATTCCGGTGACATCCCGATACCATTGTCCTGGATAATAAAGACATACTCGCCGTATCCGCGCCGGTATGTGCCTTTCTGTATGATCCGGAAGTTGACCGTCCCCCCGGCCGGGGTGTACTTCACCGCATTGCTGATCAGGTTTACAAACATCTGGTTCAGCTTCAGCGAATCCGCAAATACGTCCTCGTTAGCAATGTCGTAGGTATCAATAAACAGTTCCAGCTGCTTTGCCTTGACCTGGGGCTGGATGATATTGACCAGATTGTGCATCAGCTCGGAAATATTGCACTCCTGCTCTTTGATCTGCACCTTGCCGCTCTCAATCCTGCTCATGTCCAGAATGTCATTGATCAGGCTGAGCAGATGATTGCTGGATGAAAGCACCTTCTGCAGACAGTCCTTCACCTGGTCCCTATTGTCGATGTGGCTCACGGCAATGGTCGTAAACCCAATGATCGCGTTCATCGGTGTACGGATGTCATGGGACATATTGGAAAGGAAGGTGGTCTTCGCATTGTTGGCATGCTGTGCCTCCAGCAAAGCATCCTGAAGAGCCTGCGTCTGTTCCATCTGCTTTTTCACCTGGCCCGTGATCTCCTTGGCCACAACCATGACCATGATATCTCCCGTATCATCATCCCATGTCATGATAAAGGACTGGCGTACACATATTTTTTCTCCGTCCAGGCTTTCGCTCCAGTATTCTACATTGATCTCTGCGTCGCCTTCTTCAAAGCATTTCTTTAAATATTCCAAATTGACCGTAGCGCAGTAATCCTCCATGGACTCCTCAGCCACAAACCGCTTCCACTTTTCAAACCATTCCGAGGCTCTGCAGGGCGCTTCCATTCCTACCCGCTCAAGCAGGGAAACAAGCCCGTCATCCTTCGTACAGACGATATCCCGGTCGATCATATCACGGGTCAGATTGAAGTCAAAGGTATAGATTGATTTTGACGTGATTGCGATCCGATACTGCCTTTCCTTACGGTTCGCAAGAGAGATCCGGGCCTGGATCTTTAGCTCACGCTCCTTTACATCCGTAATATTCTGCCGGATAAACAGGGCTTTTCTGGCCCTGCCGTTCTTCCGCTCCAGACAGATCACATTCATGTGCTCCCATTCCGCATTGCCGTGTCTCTGCACATGATACTCCAGGCGTACGTCTGTCTCATTTTCACCCAACATGTCCGCAAGTGCCTTGACATTGAACAGTTCCGCAAACTTCTCCCGGTCCTCCTCCTCAATCAGAAAGGTCGATAAATACTCGCACAGATCCTCCACTTTGCCGCTGGGGCCAATATCATCCCTCTCAGGCAGTGTTCCGGACAGATAATGATACGTCCCTTTCTCAAAATCAATCATGACAAAACGGGCAAACAGCGTGTTCACGCCTCCGATGACATAGCCCATCTCCCGGTTTTCCTCTTCCAGACGCTTCTTTTCCTTCCTGGTCCGAGCCAGCAGCGTTATAATATAGATGATGAACAATATGATCAGGATCAGCTCCAGGATGCTTCCTGTACGGTTCGCATTATTGATCATGGTCTGGGTTACGCTTTTCGGGAACATCTGCACAAGGACGTATTCGTTGTCCGGCAGGTTGACCACACAGATATTATCCGTCTTGCCGCCGTCAGGGCAGATATAAGCCCCTTCTCCGCCGAACTCGAATATATCTTCTATATGCTCCAATGTCTCCCTGGGCGCAATCTGTAATTCTTCCAGCAGCTCAAATATATTTTCCGAATCATCCTCACCGTCGGAGCTCGCAATCTTGGCCCCGTCCCGCATACAGAGATACACATCCGCCTTTTCACCGAAATAGCTGGCGGAAAGCAGGTCGTTCAGATAGGAATTTGCTGAATAGATTCCTTCCAGTACGCCGATGATCTCTCCCTGAAAATGCAGGGGAGCGTAAAAGGTCACCACCGTTTCATCAAACAGGCCGGAATGCATTTCAACAGACATGCCGGTCTGCCCTCCCATGCCCAGAAGATAATACTCCTTGCTTGATGTGTCCAAAACCCTTCCGTCGGAAGTCACGCTGGTACCATTGGCATCCGTATAAATAAAGGAATCAAACAGAGAATTTCCTGTCATCCCCTTCAATGCTTCCACATTGACTGTTGGTTGGGACAGACCTTCCCCAAGAAAATACGCATACGTGCTGATCCGGTTGATCGCGTTCTCGAATTCCTTCGAGATGGAGCGCGCCGTCTGCTGTGCCGAATCCTCCGCATAATTCAGATTCTGCTTCTCAATACGCTTGCTGTTCTGCATCGTATACCACCAGAAGAGTATGATTATAGCCATCATAAGGAACAACACATAAACAAAACCCTGAAACGATCTCTTTTTTTGATTCATCAAGAAGTCCTCCGTAAATAAACCAACAATACGTATATATTTTATCATAAGTTTTATATTCTTTCAATAAAATTGAAGAGGATGCAGGTGAAAAAATGGCCGGCGCAGATATGTCTGCACCAGCCATTTTTTCATCTTGTTCCTGTACTTCATCTAAAACTCAAACACCGCTACTCCGTAGGGCGGCAGCGGATATGCGAAGGAATACTTCTGTCCGTCACATTCCTTTTTCACCGCCTTGTAGATCAGCGGCCGCGCCTCACCTTTTCCGCCGTATCTTTCGTCATCGCTGTTGAGGATCAGCTTATACTGCTTGCCCCTGGGCACGCCGACCCTGTAGTCCTCCCGCTCCATCGGAGTAAAGTTGCACACAAACAGGAGGTTCTTTTTCTTATCCCTGGAATACCTTACAAAGCTAAAAATACTCCGGAAGATATCGTCCTTGTTGATCCATGCAAAACCTTCTTCTTCCGTATCCATCTCATACAATGCCTTGTTCTTCCGATACAGATGCAGAAGCTCCTGCACCCAGTTCTGGATCTGCTGATGGGACTGCTCTGCCAGAAGATACCAGTCAAGCTCCCGCTCCTCGCTCCACTCCCTGAGCTGCGCGAAATCCTGTCCCATGAAGAGCAGCTTCTTGCCGGGATGTCCCATCATAAACGCATAGGCAACCTTCAGGTTCGCGAACTTGTCAAATCCAAGACCGGGCATCTTGTTCAGCATGGAACACTTCAGATGCACCACCTCATCATGGGAAAGTACAAGGATATAGTTCTCGCTGTACGCATATTCCATGGAAAATGTCATCATATAGTGCGCGTTCTTCCGAAACAGCGGATCCAGCTTCATATATTCCGTAAAATCATGCATCCAGCCCATGTTCCACTTGATGCTGAATCCCAGTCCGTCGTCCTCCGGCGCGCCGGTCACCTTCGGCCATGCCGTGGATTCCTCCGCGATCATCACTGCCCCGTGGTTGCGTCCCAGCACCACGGAATTCAGATGCTTGAAGAACTCGATCGCCTCCAGATTCTCATTGCCGCCGTATTTATTCGCAACCCACTGGCCGTCCTGCTTGCCGTAATCCAGATACAGCATGGAAGCTACCGCATCCACACGCAGGCCGTCCACATGGTAATGTTCGATCCAGAATAACGCATTCGCGATCAGGAAGTTCTCCACCTCGCTCTTGCCCAGGTCAAAGATCTTGGTTCCCCAGTCCGGATGCTCTCCGCGTCTGGGATCCGCATACTCAAATGTAGGGGTTCCGTCAAAGTCCGCCAGGCCGTGCGCGTCTCTCGGGAAATGGGCCGGTACCCAGTCCAGGATGACGCCGATCTTGTTCTTATGCAGATAATTCACAAGGAACGCAAAGTCCTCCGGAGTGCCGTATCTTGACGTAGGCGCATAATATCCTGTCACCTGGTAACCCCAAGAGCCGTCAAAAGGATGTTCCGCGATGCCCATCAGTTCCACATGGGTATATCCCATCTTCTTGACATAGTCCGTAACGGATACCGCAAAATCACGGTACGTATAAAATCCTTCGTCCTCCCGGCAGGGATGCCGCATCCAGGATCCCATATGTACCTCATAGACTGACATCGGGTTCTTCGTATTGTCCCACTTTTTACGCGCTTCCATCCATGCCTCATCGGTCCAGTTAAAATGCGC
>Ga0137306_103808_pt1 | contig 10870 bp, 12 predicted proteins | sample Inofroosms_March_FD_97187 | JGI IMG/M metagenome (GOLD analysis project Ga0137306, IMG submission 97187) | Mouse cecal microbial communities from Vienna, Austria - N-Acetylneuraminic and N-Acetylglucosamine D2O microcosms_March | ecosystem: Host-associated > Mammals > Digestive system > Large... | reverse complement strand
AATTAGACGGATTTATCCGCAAAAACAAAGGACACGAAGTATTTGACAAGCATATTGTCCTGATATTTGATGAGTGCCACAGGTCGCAGTTTGGGGATATGCACACAGCGATTGTCAAGAACTTTAAACGGTATCATATCTTTGGGTTTACGGGGACACCGATATTTTCGGTCAATGCAGGAAGCGGCAAACATGCTGATTTGCGTACCACACCGCAGGTTTTCGGAGAAAAGCTGCATACATATACAATTGTTGATGCTATTAATGATGGAAATGTACTTCCATTTCGTATTGATTATATTAAAACTATTAAGGACAGTGATAAAGTAAAGGACAAGCAGGTATCGGCAATAGATACAGAAAAGGCGCTTTTAAATCAGTCACGTATTAGTGAAATTGTATCCTACATATTAGGACATTTTGATCAAAAGACAAAGCGAAACCGGGGAGACAGTTTCACATTTTCCATTTTGGAAAATGTGGAAGAAGTAGCTACGGCAAAGAATAGAAACGAGATAAAGGAAAAGAAGAATAAAATTCGTATAAAAGGTTTTAACTCCATATTTGCAGTAAGCTCCATAGAGGCTGCAAAGCTCTATTATACAGAATTTAAGCACCAAATGGAGAACTTGCCAGAGGCGAAAAGGCTTAGGATTGCCACGATATTCAGTTATGGCGTCAATGAGGCGGAGAATGATGATTTTGTGGTTGATGAAAATTCCGAGAATACAGACGGACTGGATCAAAGTTCACGGGATTTCTTGGAAAGTGCTATTGACGATTATAATAGGTTGTTTTCCACTACTTATGATACCTGAAGCGACAATTTCAAAACTATTATAAAGATGTATCGCTTAGAATGAAAAATCGGGAGATTGATATTTTAATTGTTGTGAATATGTTCCTTACCGGATTTGATGCGACAACGCTGAATACTCTCTGGGTGGATAAGAATTTGAAGTACCATGGACTTCTGCAGGCGTTCTCCCGTACCAACCGGATTCTCAATTCTGTAAAGACATTTGGAAATATAGTTTGTTTCCGTAACTTGGAGCAGGAAACAAATGATGCGATTGCACTTTTTGGGAATAAAGAGGCAGGCGGTATTGTCCTGCTGAAAAACTATGCAAGTTATTACAATGGATATGATGAAAACGGAAAACACTATGAGGGATATACAGAACTGATTGACAAGCTGCAGACGCTGTTTCCCCTTGGGCGTTTTTCGGAACTGGGAGAGCAGGACAAGAAGAAATTTATATCTTTGTATGGTGCAATTTTGAAAATAAGGAATATCCTGTCCGCCTTTGATGATTTCGTTGGGCAAGAGATACTTTCACCACGGGATTTTCAAGATTATCAGAGTGAGTATATAGATCTTTATGAAGAGTTCAAGCCGAAAAAGGGAGAAAAAGAAAATATCAATGATGATATTGTATTTGAAATCGAACTTATAAAGCAGATCGAGGTCAATATTGATTATATTTTAATGCTTGTGAAGAAGTATCAGAAAGACGGGAATAAGGATAAAGAGATTGTAGTTACGATTGAAAAGGCAGTCAATTCAAGCCTGAACCTGCGGAGCAAAATAGCGCTTATCAGAGAATTTCTTTTGAGGGTTAATGCCGATACCGAAGTTGACGGGGAGTGGTTGAAATATGTTGATGAACAACGGGAAAATGATCTTGTTGTAATTATAAAAGATGAAAAGCTAAAGGATAAGGAAACACATATTTTTATAGAAAATTCTTTCCGTGATGGGGTATTAAAAACTACAGGTACAGACGTTGATGCGATAATGCCTGCAGTATCAAGATTTGGTAGTGGTAGTGCAGGGAACCGCAGTGAAACGAAGAAAAGAGTTATTGATAGGTTGCTTGCATATTTTGAGAAGTATTTGGATTTAGTTGGGGTGAAATAATGTTATCAGATACTTTTAAAACTGAAAATTTAAAAGTATTAAATTCGCTACATGCGTGTAGCGAATTGGAAAAGGTATATATCTAAAACAGAAATTTTTAGATGCGCTATTTTATGTTTGAGAAATTTGCAGATATTTTGCGAGAATTAGAACACTAAAAAAGTTATGAGGTGGAAAAAGGGGAATGATACATTTTTATAAGGAACAAGTAGAATTGGCAGTAAAATTAGTTGATATAAAAAGCAAATATGATGATATAAAAGCTTCGAAGGATGTAGCTGGAATAGAGGCTATGATTCATACGGCAAAGCCGACGGTGGAGTTTGTCAATGCAGCGAAACAGTTAGACAAAAGAATCAATGAGGACTATCCTGAAATCAATGAAATGCATAACATAGTATCGAACATGGAAAATCCTGCAAGGATATGTCAGGACAAGTCATTTTCTGAATATGATGCGATTTTAAAAGATTTGAATAGTGACTTATATGGAATTTTGGCATCTGTATTATTAAAACATGGAAAGATTTCTTGTATTAAAGAGTTTATTGAAAGCGTTGATTAATATTTATCAAATTGAATTCGCTACATGCGTGTAGCGAATTGAGGAGAGTGAAAAATGGCGAATACAGAACTGATGGATACAGAAGATGAACTGAAATTTTATCAGGAAGTTCATGCTATACTGGATGAGGCAAAAAGTAAAATATATGAAGCTGCTAATAATATTATGACATATGCATATTGGAATGTCGGCAAAAGAATTATTGAACAGGAACAAAAGGGCAATAGAAAAGCAAAGTATGGTTCGTATCTTATAAAACGTCTTTCGCAAGAATTGTCCGATGAATATGGCACAGGATTTTCGGTTGCCAATATTAGGAATTGCAGACAATTATATTTGACATTTCCAAAAGAATCTTATGGATATTCATTGATTGGAAAAATTCATTGGTCACATCTTAGAACTATTATGCGGTTGGATGACGAGGAAGAACGGAATTTTTATTTGAAAGAGGTTGCAAATGAATACTGGTCTGTTAAGGAATTGGAGCGCAATATAAAATCCGGCTATTACAAACGCATTCTTTCAACACAATTTCCTGATAAAGTTGGACAAACTTCTAGTTTCGTGAAAGATCCATATGTTTTAGAATTTATGGGGATTAGAGATAATAAGGAAATTGCTGAAAAGGATGTTGAAAACGCAATTATCAGTAATTTGCAAAAATTTCTTTTAGAGTTGGGGAGGGGGTTTTGCTTTGTGGACAGACAGATGCGTATTTGCACCGAAACATCTGATTTTTATATTGACTTAGTGTTTTACAATTATATATTAAAATGCTTTGTATTGATAGATTTGAAAACTCATAAGCTGACTCATCAGGATATTGGACAGATGGATATGTATATCAGAATGTTTGATGATCTAAAAAGACAGTCAGATGATAATCCGACTATTGGTATTATCTTTTGCACAGATAAAGATGAAACGATGGTAAAGTATTCCGTTTTGAATGAGAGTAAACAGATATTTGCATCTAAGTATATGACTGTGTTGCCTACGGTAGAAGAACTAAGAAATGAGTTGGAACGTAATAAATTGATGTATAATGAAAACAAATTGGAATAATTCGCTACACACTGTGTAGTGAACTGGAAAATTTAAATAATGATAAGAAAAATAACAAGGGGATTCTAATGCCAAAAGATAATAGAAACTTTTTTGAAAAGAAAAAAGATTGGTCGGAAATAAAAGATACTTTGCTTGGAGCTTATCTAAAACCATACTTTCAAAAAATCTTGATGACAAGGCATCCAGTTTTTTATGTAGACTGTTTTTCTGGTAAAGGAAGATTTGACGATGGAAAACCGGGTTCGCCAATTATAGCTTTGAATGTTCGGAAAGAGTGCATGGCAAGTACAAAATCAGAAAAAGCAAGTATTGATATGTGCTTTATTGATTTAAATTATGCGCCGGAACTTGAAATGAATTTGACAAACTATAGGGACTTTAGCTGGAAGCCTATTATTATATCTGGAAAATATGAAGAAAAAATAATTGAAGTCCTTGAAAATAAAAGAAATTATAATGTGTTTCTGTATATTGATCCATATGGAATTCAGGCATTAGATTCTGAACTGTTTGATAGATTTTCAATGTTTGCCTTCGCATCATTTGAGATGCTGATAAATTTTAATTCTTTTGGATTTTTTAGAGAGGCTTGCAGGGTTTTAAAGGTAGATTATACGAAAGATGCCGCATTAACAGACCTTGATGATTTGATTGAATATTCGCCGATACAGGTCGATTCCAGTCAAAAGTCGGTTGAATTGCTCAATAAAATTGCAGATGGAACTTATTGGCAAGATATAGTTAATGATTTTAACGCAGGACAAATTGATGGTTATCAGGCAGAGGAGAGATTGTCAACTTGCTATAAGCAGCAACTACAGAAAAGATATACATATGTTCTTGATATGCCAATACAGATAAAAAAGACAAATCATCCGAAGTATAGACTGATTCATGTATGTAATCATGAAGACGGATGTTTATTGATGGCACAAAACATGTTGAAGAGGACAGATGAATTAGTGCTGAATATACAAAGAGAGGGACAGATGTCGATTTTTGATTTTATGTCTGATGTGAGTACCGATAGTTCGGGGAAACAGACAACTATCTATGATGTGAAAAAGAAGATGTGTTCCTATTTACAAAACTATAAAGGTGAAGTGCATTTGAATAAATTGCTGGCAGAATTTTATGGGCGTTATGGTTTGATTGGTTATATTAATATGGTTAATGACGCTCTTAAAGAATTGGAAGCGGATGGGTTTATACAGATTTGTAGACAGCCACAATTTTCAGAAAAAAATGGTCAACCTTTAAGATTTATGGAAGAAAAGGGGGGACGCAGCGTTATAATTAGGAGGCTGCAATCATGAAGAAAGTGGCTGGTTATATACAGCGAAAGACAATGCTCTATGAAACGGGTGTAGAGTATGGGGATTATACTATGAATCATGTTCTAGGTTGTGCACATGGCTGTAATTTTCCATGTTATGCTTTTTTACAGAAAAAGCGATTCGGGAAAATTCAAACATATGAACAGTGGATTCAGCCTTATTTGGTATCAAATACGTTACAGCTTCTTCAACAGGAAATACCAAAATTAAAAGATAAAATTGAGTCCGTTCAGCTATGTTTTACAACAGATCCGTTTATGTATGAATATGATGAAATTGCACAGACGAGTTTAGCAGCGATTCAGATGCTTAATCAAGCAGATATAAAATGTACAGTTTTGACAAAGGGAATACTTCCAATAGAGCTTGCAAATTACTCTAGTGATAATGAATATGGTATTACACTGATTTCTTTGGATGAGGATTACAGAAAAAAGATGGAGCCATATACAGCAACATACCAAGCAAGATTGGCGGCAATGAAAGCATTGCATGATGCTGGTTGTAAAACATGGGTAAGCATAGAGCCGTACCCAACACCGAATTTGATTAATCAGAAATTGGATCAATTATTAGAAGAAATATCCTTTACAGATAAAATTATCTTTGGGAGGACTAATTACTGCAAGGAGGTATCTGCTTATAAGCAACATAAAAAGTTTTATAATGAACAGGCGGAATATGTAATTGAGTTCTGTAAAAAGAGGAATATACTTTATCACATTAAGGAAAAAACAATTACAACGGAAAAAGTTTAGTAAGGAGCTTCCTGTATAATATAAAGTGCAAAGGGAGTTGATAAAAAAAGATACCTCGTGTATAGTTGAATTCTTACTGACCCAATAGTTGGTAAAATTCAAGAACACAAGAGGTATCTAAGATGAATAGTAAAGCAAAGAAAGCAAAAAAGCAAGCAGTTATTAACAATTCAACAGCAAATATTTTATCAAAGGAAGAACTGGCCAGGAGGACTGCCATGCTTCAGGAAGGCATGAAGGCTGCGACCTGGCGGGAACTGGAAACAAATGGCAAATTCACAAAGAACGATAAACTCACGTTTATTAGCGATGATATGCTTATCATCGGATGCGATATCGGAAGTGAAATGCACTATGTGAGAGCCATTGATTCCAGGGGACGGGAACTGAGCCAGGACGCGTTTCCGTTCAGCAACAGCTCAGAAGGCTTTCAGAGCGCAAAGGCCTGGGCTTTGGAACTGGCTGCCGCAAATGACAAGCATCAGATCGTGCTCGGCCTTGAGCCGACAGGGCACTACTGGTTCTGCCTTGCGGCATGGATGGTTAGCAATGATATCAGTGTTGTGCAGGTGAATCCTTACGCGGTGAAGCAGACGAAGGAGCTTGAGGACAACAGCCAGCGTAAAGATGACCGGAAAGATCCGAAACTGATCGCAAATCTTGTGAAGGATGGGAATTATGGCATGCCCTATCTGCCAGAAGGGCTGTACGCGGACCTGCGGAGATTATCCATGCTGCGGGACCAGCTGACAGAAGACCGGATCAGGAACATCAACCGCCTGCACAGGGAGATGAAGATTTACTTTCCGGAATACAGGGACGCGTTTGGGAAGTTGGACGGGGCATTCACCCTGGAGGCCTTAAAAGCAGCCCCCTTCCCGGAGGATATCGTAAGATTAGGGGTGGACGGCCTGAAGGATATCTGGCATAGAGCAAAGCTGCGTGGGCGCGGCTACAGCAAGGCAGACCAGATTGTCCAGTACGCAAAGGAAAGCATCGGCCTGGAGCATGGGAGAGCCGGAGGAAGGAAAGCGGTCAAAATCTTTGCGGAGCAGATCGAGTCCCTGTCAGAGGCGTTGGAAGAGATAGAAGCAGAGCTTCACCAGAAGTGCCGTGAAATTCCTTATGCGGAGAATATCCTGGAGATCAGGGGCATCGGCGAAAACATTCTGGCCGGGATCCTGGCTGAGATGGGGGACATCACCCGTTTCGATGATGCCAGTGAGATCCAGAAACTGAGCGGGCTTGGGCTGGTAGCGTGTAGTTCCGGCAAGCATAAGGGGGAGACCAAAATTAGCCACCGTGGGCGTAAGAGACTGAGATACTGGTTGTTTCAGGCGGCAAAATCAGCGGTATCCCATGGGGAGGAATTCAAGGAGCTGCATGCGCATTATACGACAAGGAAGGATAATCCGCTCAAGAAGATGCAGTCGCTGATCGTGATTGCCTGTAAGCTCCTCAGAATTATTTTTACGCTACTAAGGACGGGTTGTAGATATGACCCAATGAAGATGCTCAGGGATATCAAACGGCCTGAACGGGCAGCGGCACAGGCAGCATAAGGAAGAAAGTCCGGAAAAGAACCATATCCTCCAGCGCCCTGCCGAACGGCTGTTGGTGAAACAGCGGCTGGGCAGGGTCCTGGAGAAGGGAACCCGAGAATGATGGCGTAGCAGATACGGCATCCGTACCAACAGCCAGACGGAACGATGGCGGCATAGCGTCCACTGAATCAACGGTGCAGCCAGAGGGAGGTCAGGTCAGAAGTAATTCAATAGTAAAACAAGAGCCGTAGCCAGCAGTGGTGTTCTCCGTGGGGCAAGACCCCGTTTGAAAGCTTGGCTGGCACTCGGTGTATGGATAGGTGGGACGAAGGAAGTTGGGACACGATCCCCATAGACACGGAAGGTTCACCGCCATAGTTGAACAGAGGGAAAATGGCCTTTATAGAGCAGAAACAAGGGACGCTCTATTCCCCCATACCCATCTATCAACTATTCAGTACCAGATACGATGATATCCATCACCATTGGCTCCTGTTTAAGAGGTATAAAAACACGTCAAGGCCGCAAAAAACTTGCATTTAGGGCTTGACATAATAGGAAGTCTTCCCGGTTGCTTTATCATGCCATGGCCTGTAAGTATTGCAGCATTCCATGGCAGAAAAGATATGGACGAGGCCTTCTGTTTTTCCGGTTTCAGAAAGGAGCTTCTGGATACGGTCATCTTTGCGGAAGGCATGGAGCTTGCGGATGAACTCAATCTCAATCCCGTTTTCCGAAGCAATCCTTTCTGCATTATGCCGAACCTGTTCTGTAAGGGGCTTTGAGAAATCAGGATAATCAAAAATGCGGATACCGTTGGCCTTCATATATGCGGTCATTGCATCAGCATGGCTCCAGCTTGGGATGTATCCCTGGATGATCATGCGGTCATAACAGGTAATGATGCCATAAATTTTATCAGCATATTTATCTGTAAGCAACATAATAGAAATCCCCTTTTTCTTTATAGTAACACAAAAGGGGAAAATACAAAATAAGCTTTTCCGGTTTATCCGGGTTAGGTGTGGATGCAGGTTATGAGAACTATAAAACGGCGAGATGCTGTTTTCCGACTTCTGTAAGCAGGAGCAGCCAACCGCCTGTCTTTACGAGGGACTATCTGGAATATAACGGTGGCTACTACACCATAGGCGAGGGATACAAGGATTTTGTTGCAGAAAAAAATGGATGACGATAATTATATCCTTACCCTTGCCGCGATTGCAAAGGAACTGAAAGCAAGGGGACTGTCAGCCGCAAAGATACACCTGTGAATGTTATATGGCGATCCGTAACCTTATTCTGGACAGGAAAGCGGAGGAACTTCCAGCGGAGATCATGGAGGATTATCTGCGCTACGGAGACACAAAAGTGGGCGGGGAATACCAGCAGCTCATGGAGGAAGCGGCAAAAACCTATGTTGATAAAATATTTGCGGAGCTGAAAGCGCATGGTTATAATCCAAACCTTATGAAACTGTACGTTATGGGCGGCGGCGCAAAAGTTGTGAAACTTGTAGGGGACTATGACAGTGAAAATGTTACCTTCAACCATGATATACGGGTAAACGCCAAAGGGTATGAATACTTCTGCTATATGAACTGCGCAGACAGAAAGCAATGGCTTCTGCCGGATAAGGGGGCGTATCCGGATGAAGAATAAAAACCACAATATCCGTTTCAACATGGAGAAAGGGGACGAGTGCAAGGCGTGGGAGCTTCTGCACTCCCCAAAAGTGCGGCAGATGTTCAAATCGCAGAACAGATTCGTGATAGAGGCGGTCAATGATTATTATGATAGATGTGTAGCAAAAATCAATGATCCGTATCTGGAAACGAGGGAGAAAGAGAACGCTTTTGCGGAGCGTATCGTGGAAACGGTGGAAAAGAAAGTGATGTCCAACCTTCCGGCACTTTTTGGAAGCCCCGTCTCATCAGTGTTCTTACGCAGATAACGGATGATATGGACATTGCATTCACCGTGGTCTGTTCCAAAATGATATAATTCTGTTCTCCATTGACCGTTACTGTGGTTGCATCCGTTAATACTACTTCATGGTTCAGCAGTTCCTCTTCTAAATTTTGGATACTGTTTTCAGCATTCCCTGCAAGTTTTTTGCCGAATCCATAAACGCTCCCGGCTGAAAGACCGAGTTCGTCGTTGCCTGCAGCATTTAAGAATGCAGCTATCCTGTCGTTTGACATGACGCCCTCGCTGTAGAGGACTGTCGCAAGTGCTTTTACATTTGCTCCGTATACTACGTTGCTCCGATATTCATCCGGAATGTTGAATTTCCCATTCTTATCTGCATAGATGCGTATTTCCGTTACAAGAGATGCAGCATCAAGGTCTACAACGTATTTTGTGACATATTTCCGGCTGGAAGGATCTCCAATCTCCCTGATTTCGTGCCTGCATTTTCCTGACCGGATTTTTTCTTCCACTTCTGCTTTTGTAAGGGTTGTACCCTTATGTCCTTTCTGACCTCCTGCTTTACGCTCTGTATGCTGGCGGCTGTTATAGGTGTTAGCAGGTTTTCCGCCTTTCTAGTCCGTAGATGGCGGAAGGGAAGTGTTGGAGCTGTCATTATTGATAATGCTTCTCAAGCGGGCGTTGTCGTCTTTAAGAAGCTGATTTTCATGTTCAAGGGAATCTATCCTGGCATTCAGACGGTCAACATCGTTTTTATGTCCGGTCTTTTCAGTATGGAGATCTTGTTCCACGGCATCAAGACGTGCCATGGCTTCCATAAGCTGGTTGTACATGCTTTTTTCATAATTGCCGCCCATCTTTGAACGCCTCCTTTCAATGTCCGACAATCTGGTTTTATCAGAAACGCGAAGAAAAAGCGAATTCCAGCAGTGTACCATACCGTCAAAATGACGGTGGATAACATCTGGTGTCTGCGGGAGATTGTGGACAGCTTTTTGAAAAAACGCAGGAAAAACGGGAATTACAGAAAAGTTATACACATAGGATTCCATGGCCACGCTGTAATCCCCAATTGGATGTAAAAATGAAATTTATTGTGGAAAAGCCGTTGCAAAGAGGCTGAAAAATTTCGGCACTTTTTTCTATTATTTTTTTTAGGTTCAATTTTGATGGCTGAAATGTTACGAATGGGGAACAATGGGTGGCGGAATGATTGCACAGAGAGAAAAAGAAGGGTATAATGAAAAAGTATTGGCTGGAAAGGATAGATAGATGCAATGGAAAACAAAAACAGTAAGAGAATCTGCCCCAATTGCGGAAGAAAGATGAAACAGCATTTTATTGGTCTGAAGTATTGCAAATGCGGCATGAGTTGGAAAAGGGACATCGGTTATTTTGAACGAACAGAAGATATGGTTTTTGCATTGGAAAGAGGGAAATTTGGAAAAAAGTGGAAACAGCTGCCAGTAATCAAGTATAAATAAAGAAGGAAATCATTAGAAAGGATTGACATGAAAACATGAGATGGAAGAAAAGAGTTATTATTCCGGTAATAAGCTTCCTCTTTATAGTAATTGTTTGTATTTGGTATGTAAACGACTACTATCATACAGATGAAAACGTACAGGAATATTTGCAGAAAAAAGAGCCTGTTTCTGTAACAGAGATGTCTGACGGTCTATATCTGGATGGACCGGGAGATAATGCGGCAATGATCTTCTATCCAGGTGCAAAAGTAGAAT
>Ga0137306_103807_pt1 | contig 10875 bp, 6 predicted proteins | sample Inofroosms_March_FD_97187 | JGI IMG/M metagenome (GOLD analysis project Ga0137306, IMG submission 97187) | Mouse cecal microbial communities from Vienna, Austria - N-Acetylneuraminic and N-Acetylglucosamine D2O microcosms_March | ecosystem: Host-associated > Mammals > Digestive system > Large... | reverse complement strand
AGGTTATTCATCAGATCAATCACCGTCTTACTCACCTTCGTCCGCTGGCGGAAATCATCCCTGGACAAGTAAGTACCGTCCACCGCCGCCGCTTCCACCGCCTCGGCGGCAATCGCACCCATACCCTCTATACTCGAAAATGGCGGAAGGAGCTTTCCATCTACAATCTCAAACCGGGATGCCTTGGACTGATACAGGTCGATCGGCAGAAATTCAAAGCCTCTGGCGTACATTTCCTGTACGATCTTCATATCCTTTAAGGTATCCTGCTCTTTCTTGGAAAGCGTTTCTTTATTCTGATACTCCTGAATATGATAATTTAACCGTTCCTTCCCCTGACACATCAGCTCATAGGAAAATGCATCTGCACGGATGCCAAAATAAGCCGCATAATAGGCCAGCGGATAGTTGATCTTACAGTAGGCGATCCGGTAAGCCATCATAACATAGGCCGCCGCATGAGCCTTCGGGAACATATACTTTATCTTCTCACAGGACCAGATATACCAGTCCGGCACTCCGTTTTTCTTCATGTCCTCCTTAAACTGCGGCCATTCCTTGCATTTCCCCTTTGCCACCGCGCCCTTCCTGACCCGCTCCATAATAGTAAAGGATTCCTCACTGTCCATTCCTTTATTGATCAGGTAGGTCATAATATCATCACGGGTACAGATTGCCGTTGAAATCGTCGCCTTCCCGCTTAAGATCAGCTCCTGGGCATTGTTCAGCCACACATCCGTCCCGTGGGACAGCCCGGAAATACGGATCAAATCCGACAGGGTCTGCGGTTTCGTATCCATGACCATCTGGATAACAAACTCTGTACCGAATTCCGGTATTCCCATACAGCCCACCGGACAGCCGCCGATATCCGAAGGTTTGATCCCAAGCGCCTCCGTACTCTGGAACAGAGACATAACCCCCTTATCGTCCAGCGGAATATCCGTTGCCACAAAACGATGATCTGTTTCATTATATTCATTATCCATCGCAGGGGAACTAATATATTCCTCCAGCGTCTTGATCATGGTCGGATCATCGTGTCCCAGAATATCGAGCTTCAACAGGTTATGGTCAATGGAATGGTAATCAAAGTGGGTCGTCACAATATCCGTAGACATATCATTGGCCGGGTGCTGTACCGGGGTAAAGGAATTGATGTCCTCCCCCAGCGGAAGCACAATTATTCCGCCCGGATGCTGCCCGGTGCTCCGCCGGATCCCGGTACAGCCCTGCACAATACGGTCAATCTCACAGATCCGCTTTCTCTCGTTCCGTTCTTCATAATAATTCTTTACAAATCCAAACGCAGTCTTATCCGCCAGCGTACCGATGGTTCCGGCGCGGTAGGTCTGTCCGTCGCCAAAAATAACCTCCGTATATTTATGAGCGTTACTCTGATAGTCCCCTGAGAAATTCAAGTCAATATCCGGCTCTTTGTTCCCCTTGAAGCCAAGGAAGGTCTCAAACGGAATATCAAATCCGGCCTTTATCAGCCTCGCGCCGCACTCTGGGCAGTTTTTATCCGGCATATCCATCCCGCATCCGCCCGCGTAGCTTCTGACCTCTTCCGAGTCAAAATCGCTGTAATGGCATTTCTCACAGTAATAATGGGGGCTCAAGGGGTTCACCTCCGTAATGCCCGCCATCGTCGCCACAAAGGAAGAGCCTACCGACCCTCGGGAACCCACCAGATACCCGTCCTCATTGGACTTCCACACCAGCTTCTGCGCAATAATATACATTACCGCAAATCCGTTGGAAATAATGGAATTCAGCTCCCGCTCCAGCCGTTCCGTCACCACCTCCGGCAGATGCTCTCCATACATCTCATGGGCCTTCTTATAACAGATATCCCGCAGCATCTTGTCCGAATCCGGAATCACAGGCGGACACTTATCCGGCCTGACCGGAGAAATCTTCTCCACCCAGTCGGCGATCCTATTGGGATTGTCAATGACAATCTCACGGGCCTTTTCCGAACCCAGATATTCAAACTCCTCCAGCATCTCCTCCGTCGTGCGCAGATACAAAGGCGCCTGCTCATCCGCATCTGTAAATCCCTTGCCCGCCATAATGATCCGGCGGTACACCTCGTCCTCCGGATTCAGGAAATGTACGTCGCAGGTTGCAACCACCGGCTTATGGAACTTCTCCCCCAGTTCAATGATCTTCCGGTTAATTTCCTTCAAATCTTCCTCATTCTTCACCTTCGTAATACGGTCGCTGGCAATCATAAAACGGTTATTTCCCAAGGGCTGTATCTCCAGATAATCGTAGTAATTCACGATTCTTGCAATCCGTTCCTCGGACTTATCATTTAAAATCGCCTGGTAAAGCTCTCCCGCCTCACATGCGCTTCCAAGGATCAGCCCTTCCCGGTATTTGGAAAATTCACTTTTCGGAATCCTGGGCCTCCGTGCAAAATACTCCACATGGGACTTAGATACAAGGGTATACAGATTCGTCCTGCCGATATCATTTCTTGCAAGAATAATCGCATGGTAGGTAGGAAGCTTCCGAATCGCATCTCCGTTGCTGGCGCCGAACCGGTTCAGCCCTTTCAGGTCATAGATGTCCCTGTCCTGCAGCATCTTGATAAATTTCACAAAAATCTCCGCTGCGGCCCCCGCATCATCCACCGCACGGTGATGATTCTCCAGAGAAATATTCAGAGCCTTCGCTACTACATTTAGTTTGAACTTCGCAAGCGTGGGCATAAGGATCCTAGCCATAGCCACCGTATCTACAGAGGTCAGATCCGGCGTCATGTCCTGATACCGCATATTCTGTTCAATAAAGCTCACATCAAAGCCCGCATTGTGGGCAACCAGCACCGCATCCCCCACAAAATCAAGAAACTGCGGCAGAACAGCTTCAATATCCGGCGCATCCATCACCATACTGTCATTGATGCTGGTAAGCTGGGTAATCTTAAATGGAATCGGGATCTTTGGGTTCACAAAGCTGCTGAACCGCTCCGTGATCCTTCCCTGCTCCACCTTTACTGCGCCGATCTCAATAATCCGGTCCGAAATCGGACTGAAACCGGTCGTCTCCAGATCAAATACCACAAAGGTATCCTCTAAGGTCTGGCCTTTCTCATTCACTGCCACATCCTTCAGGTCATCCACCAGATATGCTTCTACCCCGTAAATAATCTTAAACGGGTCGTCCTTCTCCAGCCGTTCAATATAATGATTCGCATCAGTAAATGCCTGCACAACGCCGTGGTCTGTAATGGCAATGGCCTTGTGTCCCCAGTCATGTGCCCGTTTTACAATATCCGTAACCTCCGAAACTCCGTCCATATCACTCATCTTGGTATGGCAGTGAAGCTCCACTCTTTTCTCCGGATAGGTATCCTTTCTGGACACGGTAAAATCTGTAATTTTACGGACTCCTGCCACCGAGCCGATCGTAAGCTGCCCGTCAAACTTATCAATCGTGGTAACGCCCTTAATCTTTAAAAATGCACCCTCCTTGATCTCTGCCAGAAGATCCGGCAATTGTTCGTTTCTCACAAACATTTTTACCATGATCGTATCAGTAAAATCCGTTACTGCATAGATGAGGATTGTTTTCTCATTTCTGATTTCCCTTGCATCAAAGCTGATCACCTTACCGCGTATGGTAATCTCCCCCATCTCTCCCGCAACCGTATGGAGCGGAATCGGCGCATCGTCAAAATCCCGTCCGAAAACAACATTCGGATCATTGGATTTTCGGAAGCCGCCGCCTGTATTTAGATTCTTTCCGGCCTGTCTGCCATATCCATATTTTTTCCCGCCGGCTTCCTTTTGATTCTGTGCCGCAAAAGGTTTTTTCTGTTTTTTCTCTCTGTCCGTACCGGCTTCGGCATCTGCTTTTGCCTTTTCCGGCTCTTTTTTCTGTTCTTCCGTCTGTTCTTTCTCCTGCCGCTCCTTACTTAGAGCCTGGCCGCGCTCTAAAATTGCCTCCACTTCCTGCTGAAGCTGAAGCTCATTGAACTTCAGCCTGCTCTCCTTCGGCTTTTCATAAGCCACCCGCATCTCAATGGGAACATGGAACCGCTCTTCAAATACAGTCTGGATCGTCTTCACAAGCGAATCTTTCTTTCCCTGTACGACTACCGTATCCAAAAGCTGCAGGCACAAAATATTACCATTTTCAAAGCTGTAGGAGGCCGTCTTAAGCATATTGCACTCGACCCTGCTTTTCCTGCAGACCTCCAGGAGCAGACTGTCATAGTACTCCCGCATCAAATTCTCCGGTGTATACTGCTCCGACAGCTCATAGCTTTCCATAACCGCAATAGAAATCATATTCTTTGCAAACAGCTGCTCCTTTACCGCATTTTCCACCGCATAAATATACCGTTTCTGTATCAAGTGTCTGGAAAAAATGTGGATATTCAGGTAATCCCTCCGGCTGTTTGTAGCAACCTTCTCCACCTCCACGCCCTCAAACTGCAGCCTCAGCTCATCATCCATTTTCAGGGTTGGAAAAACCTCAAAAAAAGTTTTACTCATTCCAGTGTAACAACTCCTGTCTCAATACTGTTAACAACTCTTCTTCCTTAACCTTTTTCACAATCTGTCCTTTTTTGATTAGCAGCCCCTCGCCGATTCCTCCGGCAATTCCAATATCTGCCTCCTTCGCTTCCCCCGGTCCGTTTACAACGCAGCCCATCACAGCCACCTTAATATCCAGAGGAATATCTGCCGTCATATGCTCCACCTGATTAGCAAGGCCGATCAGATCAATCTTTGTACGCCCGCAGGTCGGACAGGATACCACTTCGATTCCGCCCTTCCGAAGACCCAGCGTCTTTAGGATCAGCTTCGCAGATTTGATCTCCTCCACCGGATCCCCAGTCAATGATACACGTATCGTGTCACCGATGCCCTGATGAAGAATAATTCCAAGCCCCACTGAGGACTTAATATTGCCGGACAGCAGCGTCCCGGCTTCCGTAATCCCCACATGCAGCGGATACGGACATTTCTCTGCCAGCAGTTCATGAGCCTTCACGCACATCAGTACATCCGAGGATTTGATGCTGACAACCAGATTGTCGTATCCAAAATCTTCAATCATATGCATCTTATCAAGGGCGCTCTCCACAAGTCCCTCTGCGGTAACGCCTCCATATTTCTCCACCAGATGCTTTTCCAGAGAACCGCTGTTCACTCCCACGCGGATGGGAATCTCATATTCCTTCGCTTTTTCCACCACAGCCCGCATCTTATCACTGCCGCCGATATTTCCTGGATTAATCCGGATCTTATCTGCTCCATGTTCGATTGCCGCAATAGCAAGGCGGTAATCAAAATGAATATCTGCAACTAAAGGAATATGTATCTGCTTTTTGATTTCTGTCAAAGCTTCTGCCGCCTCCATCACCGGCACCGCACAGCGGATAATCTCGCAGCCTGCCTGCTCCAGCTTCAGGATCTGCGCTGTAACCGCCTCCACATCCTCCGTTCTGGTATTGGTCATTGACTGGATTGCAACCGGGTTCCCGCCGCCGATCCACACATCTCCAATCCGTATTTTCTTTGTATCCTTTCTTGTCATACTATCGTCCCTCCTGATATTAATATCTCCATAACATAAAGAATCCCTCTACCAGTACCAAATGTTCCTGCAGAGGGATACCTGCCTTATTCTTTTATAAACAGCATCTGCTCTCCGTATTCCCGTTCCGTCAGTGTCAATTCCTTCTGGTCAACACTGTAGTCAAAGGTCGTCAAAAGCGGACTTACTGCACTCTCCAGCGTATCGCCGGTCAGCTGTCCATCCGAAGCCTTTACCGCTTTCTCCTTTGCCTGCTCATTCATCTTAATGCTGATGGTCTTCTCATCCATATCAATACTATAATCCAGAGTCAGCCTGATGCCTTCTCCCTCCAATGCTTCCGGGATGCTGACAGTCAGAGCACTGCTCCCTTTGATGCTTAGTATCATATCCGAATCCTCGTTCATCCAAGTACCCTCCAGCGGATTAGAGCGGAACATCTTCACCAGGAAAAATGCCGCGATCACAACAATTAAGATAGAAGACACTGTCATTACAATCCGCCACAGCCTGCTTCTTTTTAATTCTTCTTCTTTTGATAACATGTATTCTCCATCCCTCTCAAAATAATTCATTCGACTATCCGTAAAACGGATATATTCCATTATTATGCTTCACATTCCTTTCATAAATTATAAATTTTTTACGGTTTGCTGTCAACCATCAACCAAAACTCCCCCGGCAGATCTCCATAGAAGCACAAAATGTCAGTTATTTCGTGCTGTTTCGACACCTTATCTATGCATACCGCTTATTTTTGTCACAATCACTTCTAATAGAACCTGCACTTGGTAAAATATGGAAAAAGCAGTATTCACAATATTTACAGGAGGTAAAAACATGTCATTTTCACAAAAATTAAAGCTGCTCCGCGCCGAGCACAATATGACACAGGAACAGCTTGCCGCACAGATCAATGTTGCAAGAGCAACCATTTCCGGCTATGAGACAAGAGAACGCCAGCCTTCCCACGAAACACTGACGTCCATTGCTGAAACCTTCCATGTATCTGTCGATTATCTTCTGGATGACAATAATAACGCTTCTCCAACAGAATTTTCCCTCCTGCAGGAGCATCTGCTGGACGAGCAGGTTTTTACCCTGTACAAAGAGCTTTCCCGGTCCTCCAAGGAGGATATCTATAAGCATATCCGTCTGCTGAGGCTATGGGAAAACCAGAGGCCGCCCTATTTTCCCTGACCCGGCCGCGCCGGCTTCCAGAGCGGGTTTATTGATTTCCTCCTACAAACCTCTGATATACGTAAGAATTTGCCTCAATCTCATGACTGTCATCCAGCGGCGATAGGCGGCTCTCCCCATATTTCCTCTCCAGCGCCCTCGCGATCAGCCAGTCGCAGACCTCCGGATTCTTTGGAAGCAGCGGACCGTGCAGATAGGTACCGATCACATTCTTATATACCACGCCCTCATATCCGCTCTCCCCGTCATTTCCTGAGCCGTAAAGCACCTTTCCAAAAGGCTTGTTTCCATTGATATAGGTACGCCCTCCATGGTTCTCAAAGCCCGCCACCGGCATTTTCACCAGGTCGCTTTGCAGCACAATATTGTCAATCAGGCGCCCTTCTCCCTGCTCCGTATATAGATCCACCAGATTAAGACCCTGGATCACTCCTTCCTTGGTCTTGTAATATTTACCCAGAAGCTGATAACCTCCGCACACCGCGATCACCACTCCGTTATCCTCTACATATGCCTGGAAAGCCTCCTGAATCTCCTGGAGCTTCCTGCATACGATCATCTGCTCCCTGTCAGAGCCGCCTCCAAGCAGTACAATGTCAAGTCTGCCAAAATCAATCTCATCGCCCAGATTATATTCAATTGTCTCTGCCTCGATCCCCCTCCATCTGCAGCGCTGCATCATGCAGGCGATATTGCCTCTGTCGCCATAAAGATTCAGAAGGTCAGGGTATAAATGTCCAATCGTAATCTTTCTCTTTCCTTCCATCACTTCTGTCCCTCCATCTTCTTCAGAATCGTACGAGTGCCAAACAGCGCCGTATAATTTACCAGAACATACAGATTCCCGCACCCGTTCTGAATACGCTCACTGACTGCCTCCGCCACATCGCTCTCCAGCATGGAAGGAATATCCACATATTTCAGACGCAGGCGCATATCCTGACAGCGGATACCGCTGACCGTAATAGAATTCGCTTCTGCATCCTTAAAGCGGTCAAAATCCACATCCCAAAGCCAGGAAATGTCCGTTCCGTCCTGCTCATTATCATTGATCACAATGATAACATCCTTCGGCATGTTATCCTGCATGACAGCAGAAATATTCTGATTAAATCCGGCCGGATTCTTGGCAAGATTTAAGGTCACCCTCGTGCCCCGGATATGGAATTCCTCCATACGCCCGTTTTCAGGATTGAAACCAGCCAGCATTTCATTAAAATGCTCCGCCTTCATCCCAGCGCTCCTTACTGCCGCATAGGCGGCAAGGATATTATAGACATTATAAAAGCCCTTATAATCAGCCGAAATCCGCCTGTCCTCTACCGTAAATGACAATCCCTCTTCCACCTGTATCCCAGAAGCGTCAAAGTCAATCGCAGGCCGCTTAAAATCACAGGCTGTACATGCATAATCGCCAAGCTGGCTGTAGTGATAGAAATAATAGTGCATCAGTGCACCGCATTTTTTACAGAAGCGCCCCTCTCTGATCTCATGAGAATCCTGATCGTCCACAACCTTCTCGCTGATTCCATAGGTAATGCAGGGATTACCTGCATCCATAGCAAGAAATGCCGATAATGCATCGTCGCCATTTACGATTACTTTCATGTCCGGCGCTGTCTGCATAACCTCCTTTAAAAGATTCATCGTAATATCAATCTCCCCGTAACGGTCAAGCTGGTCACGGAACAGATTCGTCAGTACCATATAATCCGGTTTAAAATTAGGAAATACCCGTTTCGTAGACGCCTCATCAATCTCAATACTTGCACAGTCCGCATCCAAGTTACCGCCAAGGCCCGCCGCCAGTGCAAATGCGGCCGCCACGCCGTTTAACATATTAGAGCCGGTATGGTTGCAGACCACCTTCTTTCCCTCCGCCTCCAAAGCCGCACACAGCATATTATTCGTAGTTGTCTTGCCATTGGTTCCGCATACAATAAAAATGTCCTCTCTCACCTGCGACGCCAGCTCAGCCAGGATATCCGGACAGATTCTCAGCGCAATCTTCCCCGCCCATGTTACACCCTGCCTGTGAAATACATGAACGCTTACCTTCTCCGCACATTTGGCAGCCCAGACTGCCAGCATTCTTCGTAACCTCATATTTTTTCCTCTTAATTACAGATACCGCCGGACGGTTCCGGCTGTATCCGGTATTTTTCGCCGCGCCTTTACACCCATATAAAACCACGGCCCTTTCTATCAAATTTTACTTGATTGGAAAGGACAAGTCAACCTGCCTGTTTTGTTATATTTTTCACAAAAAACACGCATAAAATCCCAAAAAAATTGTATTTTATTGATATTTACAAGACCTCCCTGCCATGTTAAAATACTATCAGAAAAGAGATAGATAAATATTTAACGACTTGCTTCGGCGTCCAAGGGCGCATGATTCTGACAGTCAACCATACTACGTGTTGGAATCATTAATCCTTTTATTCATACAATAGAATCCTTTTAAACAGACACTCTGGCCATTCCTCTCGGCCGGAGCGTTTGCTTTATAGGAACTTTTTCAGCAACGCCCCGCAGCCTTCCATCACATCCTCATAGGTCCGGTCAAAATTCCCTGTATACCAGGGGTCGGCAATATCCCTATCCTTCCCCGCAAACTCCAGAAGCTTATAAAGCTTCCCCTCCGGGTCGCCTCCGCAGATCCGGTTCATATTCCGGATATTTGCTGAATCCATGCCGATCAGATAATCAAATCTGTCATAATCCTTTCTGGTCATCTGCCTTGCCCGGTGATGGAGCACTGGAATGCCCTCCGCATTCAGCTTGCGCACAGTCCCATAGTGGGGGCCGTTGCCGATCTCCTCCCGGCTGGTGGCCGCCGAATCAATCTGAAATTCCTGCTGTTTCCCGCATTTGTTCACCATATCCTGAAAAACGAACTGAGACATGGTGCTTCTGCACACATTGCCGTGGCACACGAATAGTATTTTAATCATAATATTTTCCCTCCTAAAATGCCGTGATTTGCCGTGTTTTGGGGACTTTCACACTACCTGTAAAATCTACATAAAGTCTGCAAAATGTGGTACATTACGCAAAATAAGGCAAATCGGTGCAAAATGTAATAATGAGTAGTAGTCAAATGGTAGTCAATTTTACGGTTACAGACTACCAACCTTTTAACGGTATTATCGTTAAAGGGGTTTCAAATTTGCAAAAGGGGGTTCACTATTTAACGATACTCCCTTGCCGCCGTAAATGACCACTATTTATATTACCAAGCTTTTTATCTAATGTATAATATCAGTGCAAAATACCGTTTAAAAAATGTTTGTCAATTTGCAAAATAAATTTACCGACAGTCTTGTTTTATACAAAGAGCGTTTCCGCAAATTGTCTTTGTGTTATTCACTTCTCATTGCAAAGCTTAGAAACAAAATACCTAACCGCTTCAAATCAATTAGTCCGATTAAGTTTAAGATGCTTCGGTTTGCCATATATCATTATTCTACTCCGGAAAATACAATCCCAATCCCCAATACAAGTCAGTATTATCACCTGATAGTGTTATCCCACCTGCTGGTGCCGGTTTTATTTGCCTTAGGCACTTATTGATCAAACGCACTCCTGTATCATTTGCAATCTGCTGCAATGTATTCAAGATATCATCGTGCTTATCTCTCTGTACAATCAGAAGCGGTATCCCACTTTCCAATGCCAGACCACAGGAAGCAAATATCATCGCATATGTATGTAGCTGATGGAGATTATCTATAGTAAATTCATCGTCTGTAAAATTCCCCCATCTTAGCCACTTCTCTTCTTGCATAGTTAGATTCGTCTTTGGACTTCCACCAGGATTACAAAGAAGTATCACATCACATGGATTACTTGCTAACTCATCTTTCACTTTCTCATAATCATGGACTACATCAGCTTGAATCAACTTTGCATAATCCTCAACAGGGATATAATCATGCTCCGCTATCAGCTTTTGCGTTGCTTCAATAGCTGACTTGTTAGCATCTATAGAAACCACATCAAAATCCCTCAGCACCAGCGTCAATGTAGAATACCCTGAGCCGCAACCTATTTCAAAAATCTTATTTATATTTATATCTGACGGAATCTGGCGAATCCTATCACAAATCCATT